>Ga0247806_10000017_pt1 | contig 98679 bp, 90 predicted proteins | sample UWRJL059202B1_FD_179935 | JGI IMG/M metagenome (GOLD analysis project Ga0247806, IMG submission 179935) | Plant litter microbial communities from Arlington Agricultural Research Station in Wisconsin, United States - UWRJ-L059-202B-1 | ecosystem: Environmental > Terrestrial > Plant litter >... | reverse complement strand
CGGCGCCCTCGACGATGACACCGTGGTCGAAGGTGGCCTCGAGGGTCTTCTCCGGCATGGTGTTGACGACCTCGGGGGCGACCAGTTCGGTCACGTAGAGGGTGTCGGGCAGGTCGGCGGACTTGACGCCGGTGGATGCCCAGAGCGGACGCTGCTTGTTGGCGCCGGCACTCAGCAGGCCGGTGGCCCGCTCGGACGCGAAGGACTGCTCGAAGACCTGGTAGGCCAGCTGGGCGTTGGCAACGCCGGCCTTGCTCTGCAGCGCCAGGGCCTCGTCGGTTCCGACGGCGGCGAGACGCTTGTCGATCTCGGTGTCGACACGCGACACGAAGAACGACGCGACGGAGTGGATCGTCGACAGATCGATGCCGGCGGCCTTGGCCTTCTCCAGCCCGCTGAGGTACGCGTTGATGACCGCGCGGTAACGCTCCAGGCTGAAGATCAGGGTGACGTTGACGCTGATGCCCAGCGCGATGGTCTCGGTGATCGCCTCGAGGCCCTCGATGGTGGCCGGGATCTTGATCATCGCGTTGGGACGGTCGACCTTCTTCCACAGCTGCTGCGCCTCGGCGAGAGTCTTGGCGGCGTCGTGTGCGGCGGCGGGCTCGACCTCGATCGACACACGACCGTCGAAGCCGTTGGTGGCATCGTAGATCGGGCGGAAGATGTCACAGGCCGCGGCGACGTCATCCGTGGTGATCTCGAAGACGGCGTCGGTGACGTTGGTGCCCGCGGCGGCCAGGGTGGCCACCTGGGAGGCGTACGCCTCGCCCTTGCTCAGCGCGCCGGCGAAGATCGTCGGGTTGGTGGTGACGCCGACGACGTTCTTCTCCGCGATGAGGGTCTGCAGTCCACCGGACTGGATGCGCTGACGGGACAGGTCGTCGAGCCAGATGCTGACGCCGGCTGCCGAGAGTGCGGCGGTGGGGGTTGTTTCAGTCATGAAAATCAAATCTCCTTGAATGCTGCGCTGGTAGATGTCGCGCTTAGAGCGCGGCGAGGGATTCTTTGGCGGCTGCGACCACGGCCTCCGTGGTGATGCCGAATTCGCGGAACAGGGTCTTGTAGTCGGCCGATGCACCGAAGTGCTCGATCGAGACGCTGCGACCGCGGTCGCCGATGTACTTCGTCCAGGTCAACGCGATTCCGGCCTCAACCGATACCCGGGCGGTGATCGCCTTGGGCAGAACCGACTCGCGGTACTGGGCGGTCTGCTCCTCGAACCATTCGAGGCTCGGGACGGAGACGACGCGGGCGTTGACACCATCCGCCTTGAGCGCCGCACGGGCGGCCACGGCGAGCTGGACTTCGGAGCCGGTGGCGATCAGGATCACGTCGGGCGTTCCGCCCGGCGCTTCGGCGAGCACGTACGCGCCCTTGGCGACGTTCTTGGCCGAGGCGAAGGTCTCGCCGGAGGCGTCACCGTCGCCACGCTCGAACACGGGGATGTTCTGACGGGTCAGAACGATGCCGGCCGGGCCGTTGCGGCGCTCGAGGATCGTCTTCCAGGCCCAGGCGACCTCGTTGGCGTCGCCGGGGCGCACGACATCGAGTCCGGGGATGGCGCGCAGGGTCGCGAGCTGTTCGATCGGCTGGTGGGTGGGGCCGTCCTCGCCGAGAGCCACCGAGTCGTGGGTCCAGACGAAGATCGACGGCGCCTTCATCAGCGCGGCCAGTCGAACGGCCGGGCGCATGTAGTCGCTGAAGATCAGGAAGGTGCCACCGAACGGGCGCGTGTTGCCGTGCAGCACGATGCCGTTGAGGATCGCGGCCATCGCGTGCTCGCGGATGCCGAAGTGCAGCACCCGGCCGTACTTGTTACCCGTCCACTCGCCGGTGGAGTGCTCGCTCGGGATGAACGAGGCCGAGTTGCTGATGGTGGTGTTGTTCGACTCGGCGAGGTCGGCGGAGCCACCCCAGAGTTCGGGAATGACCGGGCCGAGCGCGTTGAGCACCTTGCCGGAGGACGCACGAGTGGAAACCTCGGTGCCGGCCGGGAACACCGGCAGGGCCTCCTCGACGCCGTCGGGCAGGTCGCCGGAGAGGATCCGGTCGAGTAGGACCTTGCGCTCGGGGTTGGCCGCGGCCCAGGCGTCGAAGCGCACGGTCCATTCGGCGTGCTGTTCGGCGCCACGGTCGAGTGCCTTGCGGGTGTGGGCGATGACGTCATCGGCAACCTCGAAGGTCTTCTCCGGGTCGAAGCCGAGGATTTCCTTGACGCCGGCGAGTTCCTCGGCGCCGAGGGCGGATCCGTGGATCTTGCCGGTGTTCTGCTTCTTCGGGCTGGGCCAGCCGATGATGGTCTTCAGGATGATCAGCGACGGCTTGTCGGTGACCTTCTGCGCCGCTTCGATCGCGTCGTTGAGCGCGGCGACGTCTTCGACGTACTCGCCGGTCTTCTTCCAGTCCACCGTCTGCACGTGCCAGTGGTACGCGTCGTAGCGGGCCGCGACATCCTCGGTGAAGGCGATGTTGGTGTCGTCCTCGATCGAGATCTGGTTGGAGTCGTAGATCGCGATCAGGTTGCCGAGCTGCTGGTGGCCGGCGAGCGAGGAGGCCTCAGAGGTGATGCCCTCCTGCAGGTCGCCGTCGCCCGCGATGACGTAGACGAACTGGTCGAACGGGCTGGTGCCGGCTTCGGCCTCGGGGTCGAACAGGCCACGCTCGAAGCGGGCGGCGTAGGCGAAACCGACGGCGGACGCGAGGCCCTGGCCGAGCGGTCCGGTGGTGATCTCCACGCCGTCGGTGTGGCCGTACTCCGGGTGACCGGGGGTCTTGGAACCCCAGGTGCGGAGGGCCTTGAGGTCCTCGAGTTCGAGGCCGTAGCCGCCGAGGTACAACTGGACGTACTGGGTGAGTGAGCTGTGTCCGACCGAGAGGATGAACCGGTCACGGCCGATCCACTCGTTGTCGGAGGGATCGCGACGCATGACCTTCTGGAACAGGAGGTATGCGGCCGGGGCAAGGCTCATGGCGGTACCCGGGTGGCCGTTGCCAACCTTCTCCACGGCATCGGCCGCAAGAATGCGAGCGGTGTCTACCGCTCTGTTGTCGATGGAATCCCACTGCAAAGCTGCCACGTGAACTGACCCTTCTGAATCCTGTCAAGGCGGCGCGTTTATAGTCTGCGCCGCTGGAGAGTAATTGCCCGCCGACATCGTTATCGGCATCGAGGTGCGCAGGAGGAGGCCCGTATCAGGTGGCTCACGGATGCATGCACCTTGGATTGGCGAGCGTTTCCAGTATACGGACCCGGGCTTGGCGACGTTGTTTCGCGAATATTGCGCCGCTGTCGCACACGGCAACCGGGAGTGAGAGGTGAGCGGATGATCTAGAATCAAAGCAATATGCGAAGCGCACGAGAAACAATGGACACGGCCGAGGAGCCCCGCCAGCTGGGGACCGAGGACCGTTCTGCACGGTTCCGACGGACGTTCCTGGCGTATCTCTCGTTGACGAAGCCGCGGGTCGTCGAATTGTTACTCGTCGTTACCGCGCCCACGATGATCCTCGCGACCGGCGGCATCCCCGACCTGTGGCTGGTCCTCGCGACCCTCATCGGTGGTGCGTTCAGTGCGGGGTCGGCCGGGGCCTTCAACTGCTACCTGGACCGGGACATCGACCGTCTGATGAACCGCACCAAGGGACGCCCGCTGGTGACCGGTGAGCTCACCGACCGGCAGGCCCTGGTGTTCGCCTGGGTGCTCGGCGCCGTGTCCATCGCCTGGCTCTGGGTCTTTACGAACTGGGTCGCCGCGCTGCTATCGCTGGGCGCCATCCTGCTCTACGTGGTCTTCTACACGATGATCCTCAAGCGCCGCACGGCGCAGAACATCGTCTGGGGCGGCGTCGCCGGCTGCATGCCGGTGCTGATCGGCTGGGCCGCCGTCACCGGCGACCTGTCCTGGCCGCCGTTCATCCTCTTTCTGATCATCTTCCTGTGGACCCCGCCGCACTACTGGCCGCTGTCGATGAAGTACCGCGACGACTACCAGGCCGCGGGCGTGCCCATGCTCGCCGTGGTGCGGGGCCGGGCCCAGGTGGGCCTGCAGGTCATCCTGTACGCGTGGGCGACGGTGGCGTGTTCTCTGCTGCTGGTTCCCATCGCCGGGATGGGCCTGGTCTACACGATCGTGGCCGCCGGCTCCGGAGCCTGGTTCATCTACGAGACCCACCGTCTGTACAACCTCACCATCCGGCACGAGCACGTTTCGCCGATGCGGGTGTTCCACGGTTCGATCGGCTACCTGACCCTGGTCTTCGTGGCCGTCGGCGTCGACCCCCTGCTGCCCTTCTAGGGCCCCGAGGCGGGTTCCCCGGATCCGCGAAAGCGGGAGTGTGGTTGCTTCACCGTGCTGAGGTGACCACAAGGCCGCTCTCGCGAAACCGGAACCTCACCATGCGCTGCCACCTGACACCAGCGGGGGTCCCCGGATCCGCGAGAGCGGGAGTGTGGTTGCTTCACCGTGCTGAGGTGACCACACGGCCGCTCTCGCGGGACCCGGGTGACCTCCCGGGAGAGGAGCGGGCCAGCGAGAGCCAGCGGGTCAGCGAGAGTCAGCGGGTCAGTGCACGAGGGTGTCGGCGGTGGTGCGCGCGGCCGGGGGAGTGACGGGGGTGCCGGTGGGCTGCTTGAGGTTCAGCACCAGCGCCGTCATCACCGACGCCAACACACAGGCGAGCACCATGTGGACGCCGACCAGGATGGCCGGCAGGCCCAGGTTCGCCTGAATGAGGCCGACCGCCGTCTGCGCCACCTCCACCGCGAGCAGCAGCACCGCCCAGCGGCGCACCGGCAGGCGCAGGGTCACCGCCGCGATGACGAGAACCAGCGTGAGCGCCACGGTCAGGTAGGCGGGCCAGCTGTGCACGTGCTGGAGGAATTCCGAGTCCAGGCCGTTGCGCGGCGCGTTGGCATCCCCGGCGTGCGGTCCTGACCCGGTGGTGAGGATGCCGACGGCGATGGTCACAGCGACGACCACCGTGGTGAGGTGTGTCACGATGAGGAACCAGAGCGGCACCACGCGCTCCCGGGCGCCGGTACCGGTGTAGAGCCGGTAGAGGAACGCGGTGCAGAGGCCGACCAGTCCGACCGAGATCACGAAGTGCAGGCCGACAACATACGGGTTCAGCTGCGTGAGCACGCTGATGCCGCCGATGACCGCCTGGGCGGGGATGCCCAGCCCAGCGAGCAACGTCAGGCGGAACAGGTCGGGGCGGCTGCGACGCATCCGCAGAATCGCGACGAAAGCGACCACGGCGACCAGGCCGAGCAATACCCCGAGCAGGCGATTGCCGAACTCGATCACGCCGTGGATGCCCATCTCGGGCGTGTTCACGAGGGAATCGGCGGTGCACTTGGGCCAGGTGGGGCAGCCGAGCCCGGAGCTGGTGAGCCGAACGAGGCCGCCGGTGCCCACCAGGAAGATCTGTGCGGCGAGGTATACCCAGCCGAGCACGATGAGGCGACGGTCCACACTGGTGGGTAACCAGTCGATAATCCGGTTCACGGGTTCTGCTCCCTGCTCGTGCGCACGTATGTGAATACGCCGGGTCGCACTACTAATAACATCACTAGCCTGTAGAATTAGGTGTTTCACGGGTTCAGCGTGTGCGGCGAGCGTTTTGAACGCCGCGGCGCAACCGGCCCGTGTTCATCTTAGGTACGCAACGTAGCCATCCACACAACTCACGCCCCACCGGGCATTGCACGTTCGACCAGTTGGTCGCCCGTGCATGCCGAACGGGAATGACCGGACTGATATCCGGGTTGATGTGGGTAGGAGAAGAGGTAAAGATGTCTGACGTTCTACTGGACCGACCCGAGCTCGAGGGGCTGGGGGTGTACGAATTCGGCTGGTCCGATTCCGACGCTGCCGGCGCATCAGCGCGCCGCGGCATCTCACCCGAGGTTGTCACCGACATCTCGAACCTGAAGAAGGAACCGGCGTGGATGCTCGAGCGACGCCTGAAGGCGTTGAAGCTCTTCGAGCGCAAGCCCATGCCCACCTGGGGTGCCGATCTCTCAGAGATCGACTTCGACAACATCAAGTACTTCGTCCGCTCCACGGAGAAGCAGGCCCAGACCTGGGAAGACCTGCCGGACGACATCAAGAACACCTACGAAAAGCTCGGCATCCCCGAGGCAGAGCGCCAGCGCCTGGTCTCCGGCGTCGCCGCGCAGTACGAGTCCGAAGTGGTCTACCACCAGATCAATGAGGAACTCGAAGCCCAGGGCGTCATCTTCATGGACACCGACACCGCGCTCAAGGAGCACCCGGAGTTCTTCGAGGAGTACTTCGGCAGTGTCATCCCGTCCGGCGACAACAAGTTCGCCGCCCTGAACACCTCGGTGTGGTCCGGCGGGTCGTTCGTCTACGTGCCGCCCGGCGTGCACGTCGAGATCCCGCTGCAGGCGTACTTCCGGATCAACACCGAGAACATGGGCCAGTTCGAGCGCACGCTGATCATCGCCGACGAAGGCAGCTACGTCCACTACATCGAGGGCTGCACCGCCCCGATCTACAAGTCGGACTCGCTGCACTCCGCCGTTGTGGAAATCATCGTGAAGAAGAACGCCCGCGTTCGCTACACGACCATCCAGAACTGGTCGAACAACGTTTACAACCTCGTCACCAAGCGCGCCACGGCCGCCGAAGGCGCCACCATGGAGTGGATCGACGGCAACATCGGTTCCAAGGTCACCATGAAGTACCCGTCCATCTACCTGATGGGCGAGCACGCCAAGGGTGAAACCCTCTCCGTTGCGTTCGCCGGCCCCGGCCAGCACCAGGACGCCGGCGCCAAGATGATCCACATGGCTCCGTACACGCAGTCGTCGATCGTCTCCAAGTCGATCGCCCGCGGCGGCGGCCGGGCCGGATACCGCGGTGAGGTGCGGGTGGATGCCACGGCTCACCATTCCGCCAACACCGTACGGTGCGACGCCCTGCTCGTGGACACCCAGTCCCGCTCCGACACCTACCCGGCCATCGACATCCGTGTCGACGACGTGCAGCTCGGTCACGAGGCCACGGTCTCCAGGGTCAGCGAGGAGCAGCTCTTCTACCTGATGAGCCGAGGTATGCCCGAAGACGAGGCCATGGCCATGATCGTGCGTGGCTTCATCGAACCGATCGCCAGGGAGCTCCCAATGGAGTACGCCCTCGAACTCAACAAGCTCATTGAAATGGGCATGGAAGGATCCGTCGGATAAATGTCCGCCGCCTCAACTTCAACAGAGACCACCGCCGCTCCCACCTCGGAGGCCTTGCCCACCGCGCAGCAGCACGGCATCAAGGAACACTCGGACGGCCGCTTCGGTTTCGTCCCCGTGCAGACCCGGTCCGCCCGGTTCAAGAGCTTCGACGTCGCCGACTTCCCTGCCGTCACCGGCCGGGAAGCGGTCTGGAAGCTCTCGCCGGTCGCCAAGTTCACCGACCTCACCGCCGGCACACTTGACGGCTCGGTCTACGACATCGAAACGACGCCGCACGCCGACGTCGACGTGTCCTGGGTCGACCGCACCGATGCGCGCATCGGTACCGCCGGTGCCCCGGAGGAGCGCGCCGCCGCGAACGCCTGGACCGCCTTCGGCCAGGCCCTGGCGATCACCGTCACCGGTGAGGAAGCCAAGGAGATCACCGTCTCCCGGTCGAACCTGGGCTCCGCCCCGCGGGCCGCGCACACCCTCATCGAGGCGAAGCCGTTCAGCCAGGCCGTCGTGATTCTGCAGAACACCGGCGACGCTCGCATCTCGGAGAACGTCGAGATCATCGTCGGCGAATCCGCGAACCTCACCGTGGTCACCGTGCAGGAATGGAACGCCGACGCGGTCCAGCTGGCCAACCACTTCGCCAGCATCGGCCGGGACGCGCGCCTCAAGCACGTCGTCGTCTCCCTCGGCGGCGGCATCGTACGGGTCAACCCGTCCGTGCACCTCGCCGGCCAGGGCAGCGACACCGAGCTGTTCGGCCTGTACTTCGCCGACGCCGGCCAGCACCTCGAGCAGCAGGTCTACGTCAACCACGACGCGCCGAACAGCCGCAGCCGGGTGACCTACAAGGGCGCCCTGCAGGGCGCTGGCGCGCGCACAGTGTGGATCGGCGACGTCCTCATCGGCAACACCGCGCCGGGCACCGACAGCTACGAGCAGAACCGCAACCTGGTCCTCACCGAGGGCACTCGGGCCGACTCGATACCGAACCTCGAGATCGAGACCGGGGACATCCTGGGTGCCGGCCACGCCAGCGCCACCGGCCGGTTCGACGACGAGCAGCTGTTCTACCTGCAGTCCCGAGGCATCACCGAGTCCGAGGCCCGTCGCCTCGTCGTGCGCGGGTTCCTCAGCGAGATCGTGCAGCAGATCGGCTCTCCCGCCCTCGAGGAGCGCCTGCAAGGCGCCATCGAAGACGAACTCCGCGGAACAGAAGGCAACTGAACATGGCGTCAACAAAGATTTGCGCACTCGACGAACTCGAACCGAACGAGGCCATCAAGGTCGAGATCGACGGTGTCTCCATCGCCGTCGTCCGTGACTCCCACGGCGCCGTTTTTGCCATCGGCGACACCTGCACCCACGGCGACATCTCGCTCTCCGAGGGTTTCGTCGAGGGCGACACACTGGAATGCTGGGCACACGGCTCCAAGTTCTCGCTCACGACCGGGCGCCCGCTCACGCTGCCGGCTTACGAACCCGTTCCCGTCTACCAGGTCGACCTGGTCGACGGCGACGTGTTCATCGACCCGTTGGTCACCATCGCCGTATGATGCGCCTCGTCTATCGGCAGCTGCGTTGATAGGCACCGCCATCCGGCCCCACACACACTGAAGCCCGCTGAACGCGGACAACGAAAGAGATACCGAAAATGTCTGTTCTTGAGATCAAAGACCTGCACGTCAGCGTCGAGACCGACCAGGGCACCAAGCAGATCCTGCGCGGCGTCGACCTCACCATCAACGAGGGCGAGATCCACGCGATCATGGGGCCGAACGGCTCCGGTAAGTCCACCCTGGCGTACACGATCGCCGGTCACCCCAAGTACCACGTCGACAGCGGCTCCATCCTGCTCGACGGCGCAGAGGTGCTCACCATGACCGTGGACGAGCGCGCCCGCGCCGGACTCTTCCTCGCCATGCAGTACCCGGTCGAGATCCCCGGCGTCACCGTGACCAACTTCCTCCGCACCGCCAAGACCGCCATCGACGGCGAGGCTCCGGCCATTCGCCACTGGATCAAAGACGTGCGCGAGTCCATGGTCAGGCTCCGGATGGATAAGAGCTTCGCCGAGCGCAACGTCAACGAGGGCTTCTCCGGTGGCGAGAAGAAGCGCAACGAGATCCTCCAGCTCGAACTGCTCAAGCCGAAGTTCGCAGTCCTGGACGAGACCGACTCCGGCCTCGACGTTGACGCACTCAAGATCGTGTCTGAGGGCGTGAACCGCGCCAAGGAGAACACCGGCCTCGGGCTGCTCCTGATCACGCACTACACGCGCATCCTGCGCTACATCAAGCCCGACTTCGTGCACGTCTTCGTCGACGGCCGCATCGCCGAGCAGGGCGGCCCCGAGCTCGCCGACCGTCTGGAAGACGAAGGTTACGATCGCTTCCTCGCCGAGACGCCCGTAGGCTAGAACCATGGTTTCGACACTCACCCCGTCACGCTTCGACGAGATCGAAGAGGCGCTCAAGGACGTCATGGACCCCGAGCTGGGCATCAATGTGGTCGACCTTGGCCTGATTTACGACCTCGGCTGGGACGACGAGAACGACGCACTCATCATCCACATGACCCTCACCTCGGCCGGCTGCCCGCTCACCGATGTGCTCGAGGAACAGACGGCTGAGGCGCTGGACGGCGTCGTCGACCAGTTCCGGATCAATTGGGTCTGGATGCCGCCGTGGGGTCCGGAGAAGATCACCGACGACGGCCGCGACATGATGCGCGCCCTCGGTTTCGCGATCTGACCTTCCCTCGATCGATCCCCGCGCCGGGGTGGATGCTAACGCATTCACCCCGGCGCGGTTTTTCGTTTACCGACTGACCGAACGACGGATCGCCCTGAAATCAACGGTTATAACACCGCCCTAATGATTAGAGGGGTATTCTAAGCACATGGATACCCGCACCCGAAGCCAGATCCGGCGTGAGACCCAGACCGCCGGCACCCGGGCCGACATCGTGGAGGCCGCCGGAGCCCTGATGCGTGAGCACGGGTACGTGGGTACCTCGATCTCGGCGATCGCGGAGCGCGGCGGCGTGGCCGTGCAGACCATCTACAACACCATCGGATCGAAGCTGGATGTGCTGGCCGCTGTGCTCGCCGCAGCCACCGACGGGTCCCGGACCGCCGGCCTGTCCGCGGCCGAACTCGGTGCCGGCATCACCGGTGCGGCCTCACCCGCGACCGCCATCGCGATCCTTGCGTCCTGGATCGCCGACAGCAACGAGAGGTCCGCGTTTCTGAACCGGGTGGTCAACGAAGCCGGTGCGAGCGACCCGGAGATCCGCGAACTCGAGTTGACCATGGCAGCCCGGAGCCTGCACGTCTACGCCGAGGCCGTCGGCGCCCTGCGGTCCCAGCTGGGCCTGCGGCCGGGGCTGAGCGACCACGAGGCGGCCACGTCGATCTGGGCTCTCGGCCACCCGCAGGTGTACTCCACTCTGGTGGCCGGCCTGGGCTGGTCGCGCGAGACCTACACCGCGTGGCTGCGGTCCGCACTGCCCGGGGTGCTTCCCACCGGACGGATTCCAGCCCGGTAACCCGGGCCAGCGCGAAGGCCCGACCCCGGCTCGGGCAGGCTCGTTCCACCAATCGGCACCGAAACCGCGCGCGAACAAATATACTGGTGGATTGGCCGACTTTTAGGCCGCCCTCCCACAACCTTTCCGAATGGACTATTGCTGTGCTCAGTGTGCAAGATCTCGAAATCCGAGTCGGGGCGCGCGTCCTCATGGAGGACGTGAACTTCCGGGTCTCCGCCGGCGACAAGATCGGCCTAGTCGGCCGGAACGGTGCGGGCAAGACCACACTGACGAAGACACTGGCGGGCGAGACGATGCCCACCAAGGGCAAGATCGAGAAGTCCGGCGAGATCGGCTACCTGCCGCAGGACCCGCGCTCCGGTGACCCCGACATGCTGGCACGCACGCGCATCCTCGATGCCCGTGGACTCGGCACCATCTCGCTCGGCCTGACCCAGGCCGGCATCGAAATGGGCTCGACCGACAGCAAGACCAGCGAACGGGCGATGAAGCGCTACGGCACTCTCACCGATGAGTTCAATGCTCTCGGCGGGTACGCGGCCGAGGCCGAGGCCGCCTCGATCGCCAGCAACCTGAATCTGCCCGACCGGATCCTCGACCAGCCACTGCGCACCCTCTCCGGTGGGCAGCGCCGCCGCATCGAGTTGGCCCGCATCCTGTTCTCCGCCGCCGAGACCATGATCCTCGATGAGCCCACCAACCACCTGGACGCCGACTCCGTCGTCTGGTTGCGCGAGTTCGTGAAGAACTACCGCGGTGGCTGCATCATCATCAGCCACGACATCGAGCTCGTCGGCGACACCGTCAACCGGGTGTTCTACCTCGATGCCAACCGCATGGTCATCGACGTGTACAACATGAACTGGAAGAACTACCAGCGTCAGCGCGTCGCCGACGCGGATCGTCGTAAGAAGGAACGTGCCAACGCCGAGAAGAAGGCGGGCACCCTGCAGCTGCAGGCCGCCAAGTTCGGCGCCAAGGCCAGCAAGGCCGCGGCCGCGCACCAGATGGTCGCCCGGGCCGAGAAGTTGCTCTCCGGCCTCGACGCGGTTCGCGCCGTCGACCGGGTCGCCAAGCTGCGCTTCCCCGACCCCGCACCGTGCGGTCGTACGCCCCTGATGGCCAGCGACCTGTCTAAGAGCTACGGTTCGCTCGAGATCTTCGCCGCTGTCGACCTGGCCATCGACCGGGGCTCCAAGGTCGTCATCCTGGGCCTCAATGGTGCCGGCAAGACGACCCTGCTGCGGATGCTGGCCGGTGTCGACAAGCCCGACACCGGTGAGGTCGTGGCCGGTCACGGCCTGCGGATCGGCTACTTCGCCCAGGAACACGAGACCATCGATGTGAAGCGCAGTGTGTTGCAGAACATGATCTCCTCCTCGCCGAACATCACCGAGATGGAAGCCCGCCGAGTACTCGGCTCGTTCCTGTTCACCGGCGACGACTCGCATAAACCCGCCGGTGTCCTCTCCGGTGGCGAGAAAACCCGTCTGGCCCTGGCCATGATCGTGGTCTCCGGAGCCAACGTGCTGCTGCTCGACGAACCGACGAACAACCTCGACCCGGCTAGCCGCGAAGAGATCCTCGACGCCCTGGCGCACTTCACCGGCGCCGTCGTGCTGGTCAGCCACGATGAGGGTGCCGTAGAGGCGCTCAACCCCGAGCGTGTGCTCATCATGCCCGACGGCACCGAGGACCACTGGAACAAGGACTACCTCGACCTGATCACCCTGGCCTGACCCGGTCGGTCCCGCATGGAAAAACCCGCCAGCCCCTCACCGGGCCGGCGGGTTTTCTCGTGCCACCCGGGTCGTGCTCTGCGCTAGGAGTGCTGGTCGATCAGCTCATCCTCGATCTCGGAGTCGCTACGCGGCTTCGCGGCCTGTCGTCGGGCACGCTCCGCGGCCCGCACCTGCTCCTGCGGCACCTCCGCGTTGACGGAACGGTATTCCTGTCTCGCCGCCCAGCCGAGCCCCACAAAAGCCATCAGCGCGAAGACGAACCACTGGAACGCGTAGGACAGGTGCGGTCCTTCGTCCCGCACCGGCCGCAGCACAGCCGTCGGCCGCTCGGCGACGCCCGGGTCCTCGGTCTTCATGAGCCCGTACGCGCCGGTGTAGGTGTCCCGGCCGAGTCGCTCGGCGATGTCGGGAAGATTGATGGTCGCCACCTGGTTGCCCGTGGCGCTGCGCCCGGCCAGGACCGGTTCGCCCTTCTTGAGCCTGACCACGACGGTGACCTCGCCGTCCGGCGACGCCGGCACCGCGGCGGGTGAGTTCTGGTCGTCGTCGCCGGTGGGAACCCAGCCGCGGTCGACGATGAACACGTCGCCGTTCGCCAGCAGCAGGGGAGTGAGCACCTCGAACCCCGGGTTGATGTTGAGGGACCGGTTGCGCACCAGTAGTTCCTCGTCCTGCAGGTACCTGCCGGTCAGTTCCACGGGCAGCCATTTCTGCGACTCGGCGAACGAGTCCAATTCCGGCAGGGCCTCGGCCAACGGAATGGCCTCCGCATCGAAGTTGTTGTCCACTCGGCTGATCTCCACCTGGGCCTGGGCCCGGCGGGCCAACTGCCAGGTGCCGAGGCCCGAACAGACCACGGCGAAGACGATGGTGAGCGCCAGGTAACCCGCCCACTGCCGGGAAAGCAGGAACCGCCAGCCCGTCATGCGTGTTCCGGTTCGGTCGGTGCGATGGCGCTCACGGTGAGGGGGAAATCGCGGGTGCGCAGGAAGTCGCTGAGGAAGTCCACGTGCTCATCGCAGGCCAGCCAGGTCTTGGTACGATCCTCGGCGTGGATGCGAGGGTTCCGCCAGTCCAGCCGCCACCCGGCGCTCTCCCGGCAGCCCGCGCGCGAGCAGCTGGTCTCTGGGGCGTCCCCGAATCCGATCACTGTGGTTCTCCGTTTGTGCTGGGCTGGTCCGCGGCGGGCGGCGCGGCGGACGGGGCGTCGGGGCGGGGGCGTACGGCCACGGCACCCGGACGCAGGACCTCCGGCATCCGCTGGTCACCACCGTGCACGTTCGCGGCGACGACGGCGAAATACGGCAGCAGGATCGCGCCGAGCGCGCACACCAGCAGCCACCAGCCGTGCACGAACAGCATCAACACGATGCACACCATGCGGATGCCCATAGTGACGGCGTATCTGATCATGCGTCGGCGCCGCTCCTCCTCCGGAGACGGAGGGAGCGTCGTGATCGATTGCTGCTTCATCGTGCCCATCGCTTCACCCGGTGATCACACTCAGTAGGCCTGTCCATGTCGTGTCTCAAGCCTACGTCTCCGATCAAGCCCCGGGGCCCCATCGGTGGACGCTCTAAGCTGAATGAATCTGTGCCCGCTTCCGGCGGGCGTTCCCACTGAAAGGACCCGCGCCATGGCGACCGCTCGAACAGTACTGGTAACCGGAGGCAACCGCGGCATCGGCTACGCCATCGCCGAGGAATTCATCGCCCAGGGACACCGAGTGGCCATCACCGCCCGTTCGGGCGAGGGCCCGGCCGGCAGCCTCACGGTGCGGGCCGATGTCACCGACTACGCCTCCATCGACGCCGCCTTCGGTGAGATCGAAGCGGCACTGGGGCCGGTCGAGGTCGTCGTCGCCAACGCCGGCATCACCAAGGACACCCTGCTCATGCGAATGTCGGAAGACGACTTCACTTCCGTGATCGACACCAACCTCAGCGGCGCGTTCCGCGTGGTCAAGCGCGCGTCGAAAGGCATGCTCAAGGCCCGGTTCGGCCGGATCGTGCTCATCTCCAGCGTCGTCGGGCTGTATGGCTCCGCCGGCCAGGTGAACTACTCGTCGTCCAAGAGCGGCCTGGTGGGCCTGGCCCGTTCGGTGACCCGGGAACTCGGCGCCCGCGGCATCACCGCGAACGTCGTCGCGCCCGGCTTCATCGAGACCGACATGACCGCCGCCCTGCCGGAGGCACAGCAGGCAGAGTACAAGCGCAGCATCCCGGCCGGCCGGTTCGCCGCGCCCGCCGAGGTCGCCCGGGTGGTCACCTGGATCGCCGGCGACGACGCCGCCTACATCTCCGGCGCGGTCATCCCGGTCGACGGCGGTCTGGGAATGGGCCACTAGCCCGCGTGACCCGGCCGGACCGGCCGGGTCAGCCGCGCAGGCCCAGAAGCGGCAGCACCTGGCTGAGGTCGGTCGTGCCGATCACGAGATCGGCGGAGCGGCGCACGATGGGCTTCGCGTTGAACGCGACGCCCAGGCCGGCCACCCGCATCATGGTGAGGTCGTTCGCGCCGTCACCGACGGCCACGGTGCTGCACAGGTCGACGCCGTCCGCCGCCGCCCATTCGGTCAGGGCGATGGCCTTCGCCGTGGCGTCGATGATCGGCCCGACGAGCCCGCCGGTGAGGCGGCCGTCGGCCACCTCGAGCCGGTTCGCCCGCCAGTGGTCGAGGCCGAGCGTTTCAGCCAGCGGGTCGAGCAGCTCGTGGAAGCCGCCGGACACCACGCCGATCCGGCTGCCGCCGGCGTGCAACCCTGCGACGAGATCGTGAACGCCGGGCGTGGGACGGATGAGCGCACCGACCTCGGCGAAGACGTCGGTCGACAGTCCCGCCAGGGTCGCCACACGCTCGCGCAGGCTGTCGGCGAAGTCGATCTCCCCGCGCATGGCGCGGTCGGTCACCTCCGCCACCTGGGCGAGGGAACCGGCCGCGTCAGCGAGAAGCTCGATGACCTCGTTCTCTATGAGTGTCGAGTCGGCATCAAGGACAACAAGGAAACGGGCTGGAGCACTCACGGGTGGACGTGTACACCCTTCCCGACAACGGTGATGCCGGACTCGGTGACGCTGAACCCGCGGGCCAGGTCGCGATCCCGGTCGACGCCGATGGCGGCTCCCTCGGACACGATGACGTCCTTGTCGAGGATGGCCCGGTGCACGACGGCGCCGGGACGGATCTGCACCCGGTCGAACACGATCGAGTCGGCCACGTGCGCGCCGGAGTCGATGACGGCCCACGGGCCGACGACGCTGCGCTCGAGGTGGGCGCCGGAGATGACGCAGCCCAGCGACACGATCGAGTCGATGACGGTGCCCAGAGAACCCTTCGCGTCACGCACGAACTTGGCCGGCGGCGAGTTCAGCTGCTGGCTGAAGATCGGCCAGCTCTGGTTGTACAGGTTGAACACCGGCAGCGCCGAGATCAGGTCCTGGTGCGCCTCGAAGAACGAGTCGATCGTTCCCACGTCGCGCCAGTAGTACCGGTCGCGGTCGGTTGAGCCTGGAACGTCGTTGCGCTGCAGGTCGTACACGCCGGCTTCACCGCGGGCCACGAAGTCCGGGACGATGTCGCCACCCATGTCGTGGCTGGAATCGGTGCGTTCGCCGTCGCGGCGGACCGCTTCGATCAGGGCGTCGGTGTTGAAGACGTAGTTACCCATCGAGGCGAATACCTCGTGCGGCGCGTCGGCCAGTCCCACGGCGTCCTTGGGCTTCTCCAGGAAGTCCTTGATCTTGTCCGGGGTGGCGGCATCCACTTCGATGACACCGAACTGGTCGGCCAGTCCGATCGGCTGACGGATGGCGGCGACGGTCGCCTCGGCGCCGGAGGCGATGTGAGCCTCGATCATCTGACTGAAGTCCATGCGGTACACGTGGTCGGCGCCGACCACGACAACGATGTCGGGCTTCTCGTCGTGGATCAGGTTGAGGCTCTGCAGGATCGCGTCGGCGGATCCGCTGAACCAGCGCTTTCCGAGTCGCTGCTGGGCGGGCACGGAGGCGATGTAGGAGTTGAACAAACCGCCGGACACATGCCAGGTCTGCGACACATGCCGGTCAAGGCTGTGCGATTTGTACTGGGTGAGCACGACCACCTGGGTCACACCCGAGTTGATCAGGTTCGACAGTGCGAAGTCGATCAGACGGTAATGCCCTCCAAACGGTACCGCCGGCTTGGCGCGGTCTTCGGTCAACGGCATCAGCCGTTTTCCCTCGCCGCCTGCGAGAACGATTCCAAAGATCTTCTTGGCCTTCATAACTTCAGAGTAGGGCCATCCGGGGGTTGGCACCATCGTGCGGGGGTGTGTCCGCGGTTCAGGCTGCGCTAGTTTTACTGCATGCGCGTCGATCTGCTCACCAAGGAATACCCGCCCGAAATCTACGGAGGGGCCGGTGTCCACGTTGCGGAGCTGGTCAAGGCCCTCCGCGCCGACATCGATGTCACGGTGCGGTGCTTCGGCGCGCCCCGGACGGAGCCGGACACATTCGCCTACGGAGTGCCCGCAGAACTCGCGGACGCCAACGCCACCCTCACCACGCTCGGGGTAGACCTGCAGATGGCCCAGGACGTACAGGGCGCCGATGTGGTGCACTCGCACACCTGGTACGCCAACGGCGCCGGTCACATCGCGAAGCTGCTGCACGGTATGCCCCACGTGGTCACCGCGCACAGCCTCGAACCGTTGCGGCCGTGGAAGGCCGAACAGCTCGGCGGTGGCTACCGGGTGTCCAGCTGGATCGAAAAGACCGCGTTCGAAGCCGCGGATGCCGTCATCGCCGTCAGCGGCGGCATGCGCGCGGACATCCTGCGCAGCTACCCGGCGCTCGATGAGTCCCGGGTGCACGTGGTCTACAACGGCATCGACCTCGACCGGTGGAAGCCCGTCGACGACCGCGACACCGTTCGCGCGCTGGGCATCGACCCGGACCGTCCCTCCGTCGTCTTCGTCGGCCGCATCACCCGGCAGAAGGGACTCCCGTATCTGCTGCGGGCCGCCGCGCTCCTTCCACCGGAGGTGCAGCTGGTGCTCTGCGCCGGGGCGCCCGACACGCCCGGCATCCTCGCCGAGGTCACCGAACTGGTCCAGGCCCTGCAGAAGGAACGCTCCGGCGTGGTCTGGATCGACCGCTTGCTTCCGCAGCCGGAACTCTCGGCCGTTCTCACCGCCGGCACCGTGTTCGTGTGCCCGTCGGTGTACGAACCGCTCGGCATCGTGAACCTCGAGGCCATGGCCTGCGGCCTGCCCGTTGTCGGAACGGCCACCGGCGGCATCCCCGAGGTCGTCGCCGACGGCGTCACCGGGCGTTTGGTGCCCATCGACCAGCTCAGCGACGGCACCGGCACCCCCACCGACCCGGACGTTTTTGTCGCCGACCTCGCCCGCACCCTCACCGAGGTCGTGTCCGACCCGGCCCTGGCCGCCCAGATGGGTCGCGCCGGACGGGTACGCGCCGAAGAAATGTTCAGTTGGGGCCAGATCGCCGCCAGCACGCGGGAGATTTACGCCGGACTGCTCTAGCGTGACTCGGGGGCCCCACACCGCCCGATAACATGGGGGCATGGTCAACGTTCTTCATTTCACCGGGGTTTCCGTCGTCCGGGGTGGCACCACCATCCTCGACTCAGTGGATTGGAGCGTCGAAGATGATCAGCGCTGGGTGATCCTCGGCCCCAACGGAGCCGGCAAGACCACCACACTGCAGATCGCCGCGGCGCTGCTGCACCCCTCCTCGGGCGCCGCCGAGGTCCTGGAGGAGCCGATCGGCGCCAGCGACCTGTTCGAGTTGCGGCCCCGCATCGGCTTCGCCTCCACGGCCATGGCCCGCCGCGTTCCCGCCTCCGAAACCGTGCTCAACGTCGTGATGACCGCCGCGTACTCCGTGACCGGCCGTTGGAACGAGGAGTACGAGGAGATCGACGAGCGTCGCGCCCAGCGGGTGCTCACCGAGTGGAAGCTCGACCACCTCGCCGCCCGCAAGTTCGGCACGCTGAGCGACGGCGAGCAGAAGCGGGTGCAGATCGCCCGGTCGATCATGACCGACCCGGAGATCCTGCTGCTCGACGAGCCTGCCGCTAGCCTCGACCTCGGCGCCCGCGAAGAACTCCTCCGGCTGCTCAGCGGCTACGCGAGCGAACGCAACGCGCCGGCGATCATTATGGTCACCCACCATGTCGAGGAGATCCCGCGCGGATTCACGCACGTTCTGCTGCTCTCCGGCGGCAAGGCCGTCAGCGCCGGACCGCTCGCGGACGCCCTCACCTCCGACACCCTGACCGAGGCGTTCGGCCTCCCGATCGAGCTGACGGAGACCGACGGACGCTACTGGGCCCGCGCAATCTGACCTACCGGGGTGGATGTCCACCCCTCCGGCCGAGTCTCTGCTAAACTCGGTAGCTGGTCCTCGTGGCCGCACTACTTTTCTGCCGCAACCGGCGAGCCAGAACCCACCCACCGAAACGCACCAAGGAAGTCTCCATGAAGTCTGACATTCACCCCACATACGCTCCCGTGGTCTTCCGCGACCTCGCGTCGGGTGCGACGTTCCTTACCCGTTCGACGGTCTCCAGCTCGAAGACCATCGAGTGGGAAGACGGCACCACCTACCCCGTCATCGACGTGGAAATCTCCTCCGAGTCGCACCCGTTCTACACGGGCAAGCAGCGCATCATGGACTCCGCAGGACGCGTGGAGAAGTTCAACTCCCGCTACAAGGGCTTCGGCAAGTAGTCCGACCCGTTTCTTTTGGACCCGTACCCGGGTCCGCCCACCAGGGTGATCAGCTTCGGCTGGTCACCCTGGTGTCGTATTGCACGCCTGCGTTCATGCCGATGGCGTTGAGCCCGGTCGCCCCCGCACCGCAGTGCAACCAGTAGAAACTCTGCGCCCCCAGGGTCAGCGTGATGGAGCCCTGATCGTCGAAGGACGGGAAGACCGCTCCACCGAAGATGTCGTACAGCCGGGTGCCGGCCATCTCGGGGTCGTCGATGTGGAACGCCACCGGGTTGTGCGCGAAGCTGAAGACACAGAGCACGGTCTCGGGTTGGTCGCCGAAGCTGGAGCCCGACCCGGCGTACTCCCGGACGAACGCGAGGATCGACTCGTGGTCCGTGGTCAGCACCCGCAGGGACCCGAGGCCGAACGTCGGATGCCCCTTGCGCACGTGGATCACGTTCCGGATCCAGTGCAGCAGCGACCCGGACTGGGCGAGGTGCGATTCCACGTTGGTCTGCGCGTAGTTGTACACCAGGGACTGCACGATGGGCAGGTAGAGCTTGCCGGGATCGGCCGCGGAGAAACCCGCGTTCCGGTCGGGGGTCCACTGCATCGGCGTGCGGGAACTGTCCCGGTCGGGCAGCCAGATGTTGTCGCCCATCCCGATCTCGTCCCCGTAGTAGAGAAACGGGCTGCCGGGCAGGGCGAACAGCAGCGCGTGGGCCAACTCCAGCTCTGACCGGGAGTTGTCCAGGAGCGGCGCCAGGCGGCGGCGGATGCCGATGTTCGCGCGCATCCGCGGGTCGTAGGCGTACCAGCCGTACATCGCCTGCCGGTACTCCTCGCTCACCATCTCCAGGGTGAGCTCGTCGTGGTTCCGCAGAAACACCGCCCACCCCGCGCCGGCGGGGATATCGGTGGTCTCCGAGAGCACCCGAACCAGCTCACCGGCCCGCTGCGACCGGAGCGAGTAGAAGACCCGTGGCATCACCGGGAAATCGAATGCCATGTGGCACTCGGGCTCCTCCTCGGTTCCGAGGAAGGCGGCGACCTCGCGCGGCCACTGATTCGCTTCGGCGATCATGATCCGGCCGGGGTACTCCCGGTCCAGGATGCCGCGCAGATGCCGGATGAACTCGTGCGTGGGCGGTTCGCCCTCCCCGTTGCCCTCGTCCGATTCATACAGATAGGGGATCGCGTCCAACCGGAACCCGTCGACACCGAGGTCCAGCCAGTACCGCACCACCGCGATGATCGCAGTGTGTACCGCCGGGTTGTCGAAGTTCAGATCGGGCTGGTGGGAGAAGAACCGGTGGAAATAGAACTGGCGGCGCACAGAGTCGAACGCCCAGTTCGAATCCTCGGTGTCGGTGAAGATAATCCGGATGTCCGGGTACCTCTCGTCGGTGTCGCTCCACACGTAGAAGTCCCCGAACGCACCGGCCGGGTCCTGGCGGGACTGCTGGAACCAGGTGTGTTGGTCGGAGGTGTGGTTCAACGGCAGATCGATGATGACCCGCATATTGCGTTCGTGGGCCTTCGTGACGAGTTCCTTGAACTCCTCGAGGGTGCCGAACTCGGGCAGGATCGAGCGGTAGTCGGAGACGTCGTAGCCGCCGTCCCGCAACGGCGATGTGAAGAACGGGGGGATCCACAGCGCGTCGATGCCAAGCCACTGCAGATAGTCCAGCTTCGAGATCAGCCCGGACAGGTCGCCGGTGCCGTCCGCGTTGCTGTCGACGAACGAGCGGACCATGACCTCGTAGAACACCGCGCGGCGGTACCACCGGGGGTCGAGGGTCAGCCCGGGGAGCTGAATGGGTGCGGTGAAGCTCACGGCGTTCCTTCCGGCCCTGACGCGGCTCTCGCCTGACGCAGCTGTGGATGGTGCTGATGTCACCGAGTCTAAATCGATTCGCGCGGTTCCTGTCGGGCCCAGCGAGTCCTGCCCGCCTAAACTGGGTTCGATGACCGTTCCCTCGCCATACGCCGACTTGCTCTCCGTGATGGATGCCCGCGCCCACACCCTGTCAGTGCTGGGCAGCGACACCCGGTACTGGGAGTACGGCGACCCGACGTCACCCACGACGATCGTGATGGTGCACGGCTTCCGCGGTGACCACCACGGCCTGGAGGCGGTGGTCGCCCAGCTGAACGGCCTGCGAATCATCGCCCCCGACCTGCCCGGCTTCGGCGAATCGGCGGCCTTCCCGGCCGCGCCGCACACCGTGGAGTCCTACGCGGCCTGGCTCACCGAATTCCTCCGCCTGGCCGACCTGCCCGGCCGGGTCGTCGTGCTCGGCCATTCCTTCGGCTCGATCATCGTCGCCGCCGCAGCGGCCGACGGCGGACTCCCGGCCGACGATCTGGTGCTGGTGAACCCGATCGCCGCGCCCGCCCTCGCCGGTCCGCGCGGTGTGCTGACCCGGCTGGCCGTGTTCTACTACTGGCTCGGCGCCACCCTGCCCGAGCGGTTGGGCTTCGCCCTCCTGCGCAACCGGATCATCGTGCGGGTGATGAGCATCACCATGGCGAAGACCCGCAGCCGGCAACGCCGCCGCTGGATCCACGATCAGCACGACCGGTACTTCTCCGCCTTCGCCGACCGCACCGTGGTGCTCGAGGCGTTCCGTGCGTCCGTGGGTCACGATGTCAGCGAGTACGCCGGCTCGATCAGCACCCGCACGCTGCTGATCGCGGCCGAGAAAGACGACATCACCCCGGTCGCCGCGCAGGTGACACTGCGCGCCCAGTTCGCCGACGCCGAACTGCACGTGATTCCCGGGGTCGGGCACCTGATCCACTACGAGGTCCCCGAGGCCGCCGCAGCCCAGCTGCGCCGGTTCCTGGCGGGGGACGCGTCATGAGTACGCCCGCCTTGCAGCCGCTGCGGATCGTCTTCGACTGCCGTTACACCCGAACCGACCGGCACGACGGCATCAGCCGGTACACCGCGGGACTCGTCACCGAGTTGAGCCGGCTGCACCCGGTGACGATGCTGATCAGCGATCACCGCCAGCTTGCGCTGCTGCCCGCTCTGCCCTGGCAGATGGTGCGGTCACCGACAAGCCCGCTTGAGCCGTTGGTGGCGCTCACCGTCAACAAGCTTCGGCCGGACATCGTCTTCAGCCCCATGCAGACCATGGGTTCCTGGGGCCGCCGGTACCGCCTCGTGCTCACCGTGCACGACCTGATCTACTACCGCAACCGCACCCCGCCGCGGGAATTCTCGGCGGGCATCCGGCTGCTCTGGCGTCTCTATCACCTGTCCTGGGGTCCCCAGCGGCTGCTGTTGAACCGCTCGGATGGTGTGGTGACGGTGTCGGAGACCACGGCCGCCCTGATCGACCGGCACCGGTTGACCGTCCGGCCCGTCTCCGTGGTGCCCAACGCGGCGGATGCCGTGGCCGGAGCGCCCACGCTGCCTGCTCGCCCGGTGCCGCGCAGCACCCCGGCGACCAAACGGCTTGTCTACATGGGTTCGTTCATGCCGTACAAGAACGTGGACACCCTCGTGCGGGCGGCCGCGGCGTTGCCCGGCTACGAGCTCCACCTGCTCAGCCGCATCGGCGACGAGGAACGGGCCCGGCTGAGCGCGCTGGCGCCGCAGGCGACGCTGATCTTCCACAACGGTGTCACCGACGACGAGTATGTCCAGCTTCTCGCGGAGGCCACCGCGCTGGTCACGGCCTCCCTCGACGAGGGATTCGGCATCCCGCTGGTCGAGGCGATGAGCCTCGGTATCCCCGTGGTGGTCAGCGACATCGACATCTTTCGGGAGATCGGCGGTGACGCGGCACGTTTCGTGGCGCCCCGGGATCCGGCCGCGTTCGCGCAGGCGGTGCGAGCGTTGGAGAAGCCGGGGGAGTGGGCACGGCTCTCCGCTCTCTCCGTGCGGCAGGCGGCCCGGTTCACCTGGGCGGAGTCCGCCCGACGTCTGTTGCAGGTGCTGAAGGGCACGCAGGCCGCCGCACGGCGCTGACCAGACGGCGCTGACCGGACGGCGCCGATCTGATGCGGCTGGCCGGACGGTGCCGCGTGGACGTCAGCGCGTTGAGGCGAACGATTCCAGTTCGAGGCGGCCGGACTGCCAGCGGAAGTCGTGCACCGAACCGTTCGGGATGAGTTCACCGGCGGCCGGGCGTGCACCACCGGTTGCGTACCGCACCAGGGTGCCGATCACACCGCCGTGACAGACCACGACGAGTTCGCGTCCCGGGTGCGCCGTCGCCAGGCGTTCCAAGGCCGGCAGCACCCGGTCCAGCACCGCCTGCCGGGATTCGAGGCCGGGAACCACGGAACCGTCCGGAAAGCGGACCTGTCGTTCGGAGAAGGTCAGACCCTCGATGTCACCGTGGTGGCGCTCGGTGAGCTCCGGCACGATGATCGGCGCGGGATGATCGAGTTCCCCAGCGATGATCCGCGCGGTCTCGCGCGCTCGCGACAGCGGGCTTGTGACGACAGCATCCCAGCGGGTGCCACGCAACGCCAGCCCGGTCTCGGCCGCCTGGGCCCTGCCGAGCGAGTTCAGCGGGATGTCGGTGCTGCCCTGGATGCGTTTCTCTAGATTCCAGTCGGTCTGGCCGTGCCGAACGATCGCGAACCTGGTCATTCACACGCCGCCTTCTGCTGGTACGAGTCTGGGCCGGTGCACGTCCTGTCGTCAGGAGCCGTCGTCGGTGAGTCTGGTCACCAGCCCCGCGAACGTCTCAGACGTGCCGGCCTCCAGCTTAACCAGCGCGCGGCCGTCACCCTTCGTCGCCCCGCGGTTGATGACGACAATGGGCAGTTTCCGGCGTCTGGCGAGTTCGAGCAACCGGATGCCGGAATTCACGGCCAGTGAGGAACCGGCGATGATCAGGGCATCCGCGCTCTGCACCAGCGCCGCGGCCGCGGTGAACTTGCCGGTGGGAACGAGTTCACCGAAGAACACCACGTTGGGCTTGAGCAGGCCACCACACACGGAGCAGTCCGGCACGGTGAAACCGTCGATGTCGACGACGATGGCGTCACCGTCGGGCGCGATCTCCACCTGCTCCGGGTGCGCTAGCACCGGGTTGTCGGCCTCCAGCCGCGCAGCGATGCTGTCGCGCCCGAACGCCTGGCCGCAGGAGAGGCAGACCACCAGGTCCATGGAGCCGTGCAGGTCGACGACGTGGCGCGAGCCCGCCCTGGTGTGCAACCCGTCCACGTTCTGGGTGATGATCCCGCTGACCAGACCGGCGGCCTCCAGCGTGACCAGGGAGCGGTGGCCCAGGTTGGGTTCGGCCGCCCGGAAACGGTGCCAGCCGAGATGGCTCCCCGCCCAGTACCGTTTGCGGGCACGTTCGTCGGCCAGAAACGTCTGAAAGGTCATCGGAACGCGCACCGGCGCGCCGGCACCACGATAATCGGGGATGCCGGAATCGGTGCTCACCCCGGCTCCGGTGAGGACCGCGGTGCGTCGGCCGCGCAGAAGCGCGGCGAGGCCGTCGAGCGCCGTGTCGGCGCCCACCGATGGTGTCACGAGTATCTCAGCCGTCATCGTGCTCCGTCCGTCTCACCGCATCCTCGGTCCGGCCGCGGCGGCCAGACCCGACGAGGATCTGCTTCGAGTCTAAACTGGGAAGTTTGGAAGCTCACACTTCCTTAGAAAGGCGGCGGCCCCGTGCAGATCGTCCCGATTACCGACCTCGACCAGCCGGGCCTGACCGACTACTCCCGGCTGACCGACGTGGCCTTGCGCCGGGTCAGCGAACCGGCCAACGGGCTGTACATCGCCGAGTCGACCAAGGTCATCGAACGGGCCCTCAAAGCCGGGCACCGACCCCGGTCGGTCCTGGTGCAGGAGCAGTGGCTGCCCGACGCCGAGCGGCTGCTCGCCGACTGGCCGGACGTGCCGATCTACGTGGGATCGGCCGGCCTCCTCGAACAGCTGACCGGGTACAACCTGCACCGCGGCGCCCTCGCGGCGATGCACCGGCCCGACCTCGCCTCGGTGGCCGACATCATCCGCGACGCCCGGCGGATCGTGATCCTGGAGGACATCGTCGATCACACCAACGTGGGCGCGATCTTCCGTTCGGTGGCCGGGTTGGGGGCTGACGCCGTGCTGATCACGCCCCGCTGCGCCGACCCGCTGTACCGCCGCAGCGTGCGGGTGAGCATGGGCACCGTGCTGCAGGTGCCGTGGACCCGGCTGCCGGAGTGGTCCGAAGCAGCTCCCGTGCTGCACGAGCACGGCTTCCATCTGGCCGCGCTCGCCCTCGCCGACGACGCCGTGTCCCTGGACACCTTCGCGATCGACACGCCGGAGCGGGTGGCGCTGATCCTCGGCACGGAGGGCGACGGCCTGAGCCGCAACGCACTGGCCGCCGCCGACAGCGTCGTGACCATTCCGATGCTGCACGGGGTGGATTCGTTGAACGTGGCCTCCGCCAGCGCCGTGGCCCTCTATGCCCTGCGGGTCCGGTCGGACGGGCGTCGATAGACTTCTCGAATGTCTCTCACCCGTCGTCAGGTCTTCCACCGTCGGCGCATCGCATTCTTCGGCGGCCTCGCCGTGCTCATTGTGGCGATCGCCTACCTCACCAGCACCGGACTCGCTCCGGTGTCGGCGTCAGCGGCCGCGCTGACCACACCGGTGGCCCTCACCCAGCCGGCTGTGACGCCGGTCTGGCCCGCCGGCGGTGCCGGCGCCATCGGCGCGGTGGGCTACGACGGGGTGCTCGCCGCCAGCGGCGACCAGGATTCGATGCCCATCGCCAGCATCACCAAGATGGTCACGGCCCTGGTGATCCTGCAGGCCAAGCCCCTGACCGGGAGCGACGCCGGACCGACGATCACCTTCACCGATGACGATGTCGACATCTACTACGACGCGATCGCTGAGAACGGTTCGGTCGCCCCCGTGGTGTCCGGCATGGTCCTCACCCAGCGGGAGGCATTCGAGACCATGCTGCTGCCCTCCGCCAACAACTACAGCGTCTCCCTGGCCGTGTGGGCGTTCGGGTCCGTGGACGCGTACCTCTCGGCCGCGGCGGAGTTCCTCACCGCGAACGGCCTGACCGGCACCAGCGTCGCCGACACCAGCGGGATCTCCGCCGAGAGCGTCAGCAGCCCGGCCGACCTCGTCGCCATCGGCAAGCTCGTCGTGGCGAACCCGGTTCTGGCCGAGATCGTGGCCATGCCGACCGCCAGCATCCCGACCGTCGGAACCGTGGTGAACACCAATAAGCTGCTCGGCGTCGACGGTGTCGACGGCATCAAGACCGGCACCACCGACGAGGCCGGCGCCTGCCTGCTCTTCGCGGTCGACGTGCCCGTCGGCGACTCCTCGGTCACCGTCGTGGGCGTCGTGCTCGGTGGCGACACCCATCCGGAGCTGAACCAGACCGTTCTCAGCCTGATCCACAGCGTCACGCCGGGCTTCCGCCAGGTGAACCTGGTCGAGGCCGGCTCCCCGTTCGGCACCTACACGACGCCGTGGGGACAATCCGGCCAGGCCGTGGCCGACACCGCCGCATCCGCCGTGGTGTGGTCCGACACGCCCATCGACACGGCGGTGGACATCGACCCTGTGCGCCTGGCCGAGAAGGGTGACCGCGTCGGCAGCGTCGACGTCACGGTGGGCACGCAGGTCATCGAGGTTCCCCTCGTTCTCGACGAGACCATCACCGACCCAGGTCCATTCTGGCGCTGGACCCACCCGGGCGAGGTTTAGACGCAGCTAGCCGAGGCGCTCCGCAGGTTCGTCGGGCTCGTCGAGGCGGGTCACCGGATCCGCGGCGGGGCGCTTGGGCAGGATGTGGTCGCCAGAGGACTGGTGCCGCACCCGCCGCAGCACCCACGGCACCAGGTACTCCCGGGCCCAGGCGAGGTCTTCGGTGCGCGCCTGACGCCAGGTGGTCCCCGGCATCGGCTCCGGCACCAGGGGTTCCAGCGGGTTGGGCACGTTGAGCACCTCGAGCACCATCCGGGCCACGGTGTGGTGCCCGAGCGGGTTGAGGTGCAACCGGTCCGGCGCCCACATCCGCGCGTCCTGGATCTCGGTCAGCGACCACATGTCCGCCACGATGGCGTCACGCGCTGTCGCGATCGCCCGGATGTTCTCGTTGTAGATCGCCACCTTGCCGCGCAGCCCCCGAAGAACGGGGGAGAAGCGCACGTCGGTGCCGGTGAACACCACCACGGTCGCTCCATCGGAGCCGAGCCGCACGATCGCCTCGTCCAGGCGCGCCGCAATGGCATCCGGGTCGCTGCCCGGGCGCAGAACATCATTACCACCCGCTGAGATCGTCACGAGGTCCGGTCGCAGGTCCAGGGCCGGCTGCACCTGCTCGGTGAGGATCTGGTTCATCAGTTTGCCGCGCACCGCCAGGTTCCCGTACGCGAAGTCGTCCGAACCCAGGCTGAGCATCTCCGCCACCCGGTCGGCCCAACCGCGGTTACCGCCCAGCAGGCTTGCCGGTTCGGCATCGCCCACCCCCTCGGTGAAAGAATCGCCGACGGCGACGTACCTCGACCACGGATGCTGCTGATTCGTCATCTGAACATTCTGCCCCCGTCCGACGAGTGTCGCCGCGACTTGATAGGTTCTTATGAAGTGACTACTGCACCTGAATTCGGATCCGCGTTCCGGGAACCCTCGAATCGGGAGCCCTCGCACGCGGAGACCGCCGAACCCGGATTGTTCTCCCTGGCCGACGGATCGTTGGCCGAGAATGTCGACACCCCGCCGGTCTACGGACCGGATCAGGGTCCCGGCCAGGGCACCAGCGCCGCGGAACACCTCTCGCCCGCATTTCCCGAACGGGCCGCCTGGGGTACCGCGAGCAAGCTGCGCGCCTGGCAGGCCGAGGCCCTCGAGGCGTACTTCCAACACCAGCCGCGGGACTTCCTCGCCGCCGCCACGCCGGGGGCCGGCAAAACCACCTTCGCCCTGAGGTTGGCCGCCGAGCTGCGTGCCCGCAAGGTGATCGACCGCATCACCGTGGTCGCTCCCACCGAGCACCTCAAACGGCAGTGGGCGGATGCCGCCGCGCGCGCCGGCATCCGGCTCGACCCGTACTTCAAGAACGCCCACGGACGATACGGCAGCCATTACCACGGCATCGCCGTGACCTACGCTCAGGTGGCCACCCGGGCGGCCCTGCACCGGGAACTCACCCAGTCCAGCCGCACCCTGGTGATCCTCGACGAGGTGCACCACGGTGGGGACGCGCTGAGCTGGGGCGACGCCATCCGGGAGGCCTTCGACCCGGCCACCAAACGCCTCTCCCTGACCGGAACCCCGTTCCGCTCCGACACGTCACCGATCCCGTTCGTGACCTACCTGCCCGACAAGCACGGCATCCGTCTGTCGCAGAGCGACTACAACTACGGTTACGGGCGAGCGCTCGAGGACGGCGTCGTGCGGCCGGTCATGTTCATGGTCTACGCCGGGCACATGAAGTGGCGCACCCGCACCGGCGATGAGATGGAAGCCAAGCTCGGCGAGGGCAATACCAAGGACATCACCTCGCAGGCTTGGCGGACGGCACTGGAGCCCACCGGACAGTGGATTCCCGCCGTCCTGCGGGCGGCCAACAGCCGGCTCACCGAGGTCCGTCACGGCATCCCGGACGCCGGCGGGCTGGTCATCGCGACGGACCAGACCACGGCCCGCGCCTACGCGGCGATCCTCGAGGAGATCTCGGGGGAGCCGGCCACCGTGGTGCTCTCCGACGAAAAGGAGTCCAGCGACCGGATCGACGAGTTCTCCCAGAACACCCGCCGCTGGATGGTCGCGGTGCGGATGGTGTCGGAGGGCGTCGACGTTCCCCGGCTCGCCGTCGGCGTCTATGCCACGAGCGCCTCGACGCCGCTGTTCTTCGCGCAGGCCATCGGACGCTTCGTGCGCGCCCGCCGCCGCGGCGAGACCGCGTCGATCTTCCTGCCCAACGTGCCCGGGCTGCTCAGCCTCGCCAACGCCATGGAGCTGGAGCGGGATCACGCCCTGGATCGCAGCAACCGTGACGACGGCGACGACGGCATGTTCAACCCGGAGGACGCCATGGTGGCGGCCGCGAACAAGGCGGACAAGGCGTCCGACGAGCTCGGTCAGGACGACGTCACCTGGCAGGCGCTGGACTCACAGGCCACGTTCGACATGGTCATGTTCAACGGTGACGAGTTCGGTGAGCTCGCCGAACCCGGCACCGACGAGGAATTCGACTTCATCGGCATCCCCGGGCTGCTCGAACCCGAGCAGGTCTCCGAGCTGCTCCGGCAACGCCAGCACAAGCAGGCCAAGCGTGGCTCTGAACGCCGCACGGCGGCCGCAGCGGACCCGGACGCACCCGAGGAGGAAATGCCGCTGTACCGCACGCTCAAGGAGCAACGGAAGCTGCTGGGCAGCCTCGTGGGAATGTGGTCGAAGCTCTCACAGGAGCCGCACGCCATGGTGCACGCCGAGCTGCGGCGTCTATGCGGAGGGCCGGCCGTTGCGCAGGCCAGCGTCACCCAGATCCAGAAGCGGATCGACCTGCTCCGCCGCCGCCTTGGCCGCAGCTGATGCGCTAGCCGGTTCCGACGTCGCAGAACGGTCGATAAACTGTCCTCGCAACGAAAGAGGGCGAGCATGGATTCCAAGAAAGCCGATCTGGACCGCGTCGACCGGGCTCTGCTCCGCGCGCTCTCGGTGAACGCCCGCGCCTCCGGTGCGGCGCTGGCCGCCGAGATCGGCGTCGCCGAGTCCACGGTCTCGCTGCGGTTGCGCCGACTGCAGCAACTCGGCCACATCCGCGGGTACCGCGCCAACATCGACCTCGCCGCACTCGGGGCGTCACTGCAGGCCCTGATCTCGGTACGCCTGGCCAAGCACGTGCGCGACCAGATCGACGACTTCCGCAACGCCGCCCCGCACTGGCCGGGCGTGATCGGCCTGTTCCACACTGCGGGGGCCGACGACTACCTGCTGCACGTGGCGGCCGCGGATGCGTCGGACCTGCGCGATTTTGTGCTCGAGCACCTGGCGGAGCATCCCGCCGTCGCGCATACCGAGACCAACCTCATCTTCGAGTACGTCGACGGCGACGGCTGGCAGGACCTGGTCAAGTAGGCCCGCCCGTGGGGGCTGTGGCAACGGGACGGCAGTGACACCGCGATAATCGGTACATGGCAGCGCAGAACGATCGAGAAGACTCCCGGCCCCGGCCGGCGAGCGTGTTCGACGTGGCCAAGGTCGCCGGCGTCTCGCATCAGACCGTGTCGCGGGTCCTGAACGATCACCCCAGCCTCCGCGACGCGACCCGGCAGAAGGTGCTGGCGGCGATGCGCGAGCTGAACTACCGGCCCAACGCCGCGGCCCGCGCGCTGTCGTCGAGCCGGTCGCGGATGATCGGCATCCTCTCCACATCGAGCGGGGAGTACGGGCCCGCGTCCAGCGTCGCCGCGGTGGAAACGGCCGCGCGTGCACGCGGCTACAGCGTGACGATCGCCAACGCCGACGGGCTCGACCCCCAGTCGGTGAACGAGGCGGTCAACCACCTCGCGAACCTGTCCGCCGAAGGGCTTGTCGTGGTGGCGCCGCAGACCCGGGTGCTCGCCGCCCTGTCAGAGCTGTCCATCGGGATCCCGTACGTGACCCTGCAGGCACCCGGCAATCAGACCCCCGGGGCCCGGCAACTCGACCAGGTGGTCGGAGCACGGATGGCCACCGCCCATCTGGTGGCGCTCGGTCACCGCCGCATCGGCCACATCGCCGGCCCCGCCGAGTGGCTCGACGCCTCGCAACGGCTCGCCGGATTCCACGCCGAACTCGAGCAGAACGGGCTCGACACCGGTTTTGTCGCCGCGGGGGACTGGAGCGCACTGTCCGGCCACCGAGCCGCAAACAACTTGCTCACCCGCGGGGTGAGCGCCATTTTCGCCGGCAATGACCAGATGGCGCTCGGCGCGCTCAGCGCCGCCACAACGGCGGGCCTGGAGGTGCCGAGGGACCTCAGCATCGTCGGATTCGACGACGTCCCCGAAGCGGCGTTTTATCACCCCCCGTTGACGACGGTGCGGCAGGACCTCGCCGAGGCCGGCCGGCGCGCCGTGGCTCTTCTCCTCGGTGAGAGCGACGCCGCCCCGTCCGTACAGCCGGAGCTCATCGTGCGCGCCTCCACGGCCCCGCGGATCGCTTAACGGATGTCGCTCAGCCGGCTCTGTGCCGTACACTCAGTACTGCGATCGATCATGTGATCGATCACATACGAGCCAAAGGAGTCCCGCGCCATGACCGACGACGCCGCAGCGACCACCGCTTCCGACCCGACACCGCGTGACCTCACCGCCCGGCAGGCACGTGCACGGGACGCGATCCTCAACGGGCGGACATCCCTGGGTATCGAGCTGGGGTCCACTCGCATCAAGGCGTGTTTGATCGGCGACAACCCGGCAGACGTTCTGGCGGTCGGCGGCCACGAGTGGGAGAACGAATTCGTCGACCGGGTCTGGACGTACTCGCTGGAGAACGTGTGGACCGGTCTGCAAGCCGCCCACGCCGCCCTGGTCGTCGACATCGAGACGCAGTACGGTGTGCGCCCCACCGGCTACGGTGCCATCGGCGTCTCTGCGATGATGCACGGCTATCTCGCCTTCGACGAGGCCGGCAGCCAGTTGGTGCCGTTTCGCACGTGGCGCAACACCTCCACTGGCCCCGCTGCGGCCGAGCTGTCCAGCCTGTTCGGCGTGAACATCCCGCTGCGTTGGTCGATCGCTCATGTGCACCAGGCCGTCCTCGATGCCGAGCCGCATGTTCCGCAGCTTGATTTCATCACCACCCTCGCCGGCTACGTGCACTGGCAGCTCACCGGGCAGAAGGTCCTCGGTGTCGGCGACGCGTCGGGCATGTTCCCCATCGACCCCGCGACCCACGACTACGACGCGGAGCTGCTCGGACGGTACGACACTCTTGTCGCCGACACCGCGCCCGGGCTCCGTCTCGCCTCGCTACTGCCCGAGGTGCTCGTCGCCGGGGCACCGGCCGGGGAACTCACTCCCGCCGGGGCGGCTCTGCTGGACCCGACCGGTGCGTTGACGCCCGGCTCGGTGCTCTGCCCGCCGGAAGGGGACGCCGGCACGGGCATGGTCGCGACCTGTTCCGTCGCCCCACGCACCGGCAATGTCAGCGCCGGCACCAGCATCTTCGCCATGGTGGTCCTGGAGCGCCCGCTGACGAGCATGCACCATGAACTCGACCTCGTCACCACCCCGGCGGGGGACCCCGTCGCGATGGTGCACTGCAACAACGGCGCGAGCGAACTCGCGGCGTGGGCGGGCATGTTCGGCCGCTTCGCCGCGGCCGCCGGAACCCCCGTCGACAGCGACGCCGTGTTCGACACCCTGTTCCGGGAGGCCCTCACCGGTGACGCCGATGCCGGCGGTCTGCTGGCGTACAACCACCTGGCCGGTGAGCCCATCGCCGGCCTCACCGAGGGCCGGCCGCTGTTCGTGCGCACGCCGGACAGCCGGTTCACCCTGGCCAACTTCATGCGCGCACAGCTGTACGGTGTGTTCGGCACGCTCAGCCTGGGCATGCGGGTGCTCGCCGACGAGGGCGTCGAGCTCGATGCGATGTTCGCTCACGGCGGCCTGTTCCGCACCATGGGTGTGGCCCAGCGGTTCCTGGCCGGCTCCCTGGATGCCCCGGTTTCCGTGGCCGAGACGGCGTCGGAGGGTGGCGCCTGGGGGATCGCGGTGCTGGCCGCCTACACCGCCGCCACGGCATCCGGCGTCGAGCTGGACGTTGACCTCAACCTCGACGGTTACCTGCGCGAGCGGGTCTTCGCTGACGCCGAGTTCTCGACCACCGCCCCCGATCCGGCTGACGTGGCCGGTTTCACCGCGTACCTCGACCGATACTCCGCCGGCCTCGCCATCGAGCGCGCCGCCGTCGACGCTCTCTCCTGAAAGGACCACTCATGACCAGCTTCTCGCCAGAGATCGAGGATGCGATCACCCGCATCCGCGCCGACGTCGCCGCCCTGCACGCCCAGCTCACCAAGTACGGGCTGGTGATCTGGACCGGCGGTAACATCTCCGGCCGGGTGCCCGGCGCCGACCTGTTCGTGATCAAGCCCTCCGGAGTCGACTACGACGACCTCACGCCCGAGAACCAGATCCTCTGCGACCTCGACGGCAACGTCATCCCTGGCACCCCGGGGTCGGAGCGTAGCCCGTCCAGCGACACGGCGGCGCACGCCTACGTGTACCGGAACATGCCCGAGGTCGGCGGTGTCGTGCACACCCACTCCACCTACGCGACCGCGTGGGCGGCCCGTGGTGAGGCGATCCCGTGTGTGATCACCGCCATGGCGGATGAGTTCGGCGGTGCCGTCCCGATCGGCCCGTTCGCCATCATCGGCGACGAGTCCATCGGTCGCGGCATCGTCGAGACGCTCACCGGGCATCGCTCCCGTGCCGTGCTGATGCAGAACCACGGCGTCTTCACCATCGGCACGAACGCCAAGGACGCCGTCAAGGCCGCCGTGATGGTCGAAGACGTCGCCAAAACCGTGCACATCTCCCGCCAACTCGGTGAGAGCATCCCCATTCCCCAGACCGCGGTCGACTCACTGTTCGACCGCTACCAGAACGTGTACGGCCAAGACCCCAAAGGAGCACTGAAGTGACACACTCGATCATTCCCGACCTCACGGCGAACGAGGTCTGGTTCCTCACCGGCAGCCAGGACCTCTACGGCGAGGACACCCTGCGCCAGGTCGCCGAGCAGTCCCAGGACGTCGTCGATCAGCTCAACGCCTCGAGCGACATCCCCGTCACCATCGTGTGGAAGCCCGTCGTCAAGGACTCCGAGGCCATCCGCCGGGCGATGATCGACGCGAACAGCGCCGAGAACGTCGTCGGCGTCATCGCCTGGATGCACACCTTCAGCCCGGCCAAGATGTGGATCCGCGGCCTGGACGCCCTTGCCAAGCCGTTCCTGCACCTGCACACGCAGGCCAACGTCGAGCTGCCGTGGGCCGAGATCGACTTCGACTTCATGAACCTCAACCAGGCCGCCCACGGCGACCGGGAGTTCGGCTATATCGCCGGCCGGATGAACATCCCGCGCAAGACCGTCGTCGGCCACGTGTCGAACCCGGCCGTGGCCCTGCAGGTGGGCACCTGGACCCGGGCCGCCAGCGGCGCCGCCGCCGTGCGCAACCTCAAGCTGGCCCGTTTCGGTGACAACATGCGCAACGTCGCCGTCACCGAGGGCGACAAGACCGAGGCCGAGATCCGGTTCGGCGTGTCGGTGAACACCTGGGGCGTCAACGAGCTCGTCGAGCGGGTGGATGCCGCCAGCGAGTCCGACGTCGACGACCTGATCGCCGTCTACCTTCAGGCCTACACCGTCGCGCCCGAGCTCCTGCCCGACGGGGACCGCCACGAGTCCCTGCGCTACGGTGCGAAGATCGAGCTGGGCCTGCGCTCCTTCCTCGAAGAGGGCGGCTTCAGCGCCTTCACCACCAACTTCGAAGACCTCGGCGGTCTCCGCCAGCTTCCCGGACTGGCCGTGCAGCGCCTCATGGCCGACGGTTACGGTTTCGGCGGCGAGGGCGACTGGAAGACCTCGGTCCTCATCCGCGCGGCCAAGGTGATGGGTGCCGGCCTGCCCGGCGGCGCCTCGCTGATGGAGGACTACACCTACAACCTCGTCCCCGGCGAGGAGTCCATCCTCGGCGCACACATGCTCGAGATCTGCCCGTCGTTGACGACGACGAAGCCGAGCCTGGAGATCCACGCGCTCGGCATCGGCGGGCGGGAAGACCCGGTGCGCCTGGTCTTCGACACCGACGCCGGCGCCGGCGTCGTGGTGGCGCTGTCGGACATGCGCGACCGCTTCCGCCTCACCGCGAATGTGGTCGAGGTCATCGACCTGCCCGCACCACTTCCGCACCTGCCGGTCGCCCGCGCGGTGTGGAAGCCGGCTCCGGACCTGGCCACCAGCGCCACGGCGTGGATCACCGCGGGAGCCGCCCACCACACTGTCCTGTCCACCGCGGTCGGCATCGAGGCGTGGGAAGACTTCGCCGAGATCACCCGCACCGAACTGCTGATCATTGACGAGAACACCACCAAGCGCGGCTTCGCCAACGACGTGAAGTGGAACGCGGCGTACTACCGGCTGGCGCAGGGCATCTAGCCTCCGCAACTCCACAACTGTGCCCCGTGCGGACATCTGTTACCGGTACACCGGACGCAGAAGTCCGCACGGGGCACAGTTGTGAGCGTCACGGGTTAAAACAACAACGCCCCCGCCGAGGCGGGGGCGTTGTCAGCAGCTTGATACAGCTGCGCAGCTCTATTTAGAGGGCGCGGATGTTCTCGGCCTGGGGACCCTTGGGGCCCTGGGTTACCTCGAACTCGACCTTCTGGTTCTCGTCGAGCGACTTGTAGCCGTTCGAAGCAATCGCGGAGTAGTGCGCGAAGACATCGGCGCTTCCGTCGTCGGGAGCGATGAATCCGAAGCCCTTTTCAGCGTTGAACCATTTCACGGTACCTGTTGCCATTATGAAACTCCTCCAGGAGTGTTAGAAAGGCCCCGACTTTCGAGGCCGTTCGTCGCGGTATTCGTCGTCCGCTTCCGAAAGGAATAAGCCCGCACCAACCGAAGTCAGTACGTTTTTTAGACGTGCAAGCACTACAACTACTTCGACAACACTAGCCCACATCGCTCGGTTCTCGTGGAGATCTGTGCGAAAAGGGGATCAAAGTGTTACGAAATCTGACTTAAATGCTCAAAAAATGCCCGGATCATTGCTCGACGGTGACGAAATCGATGAGCTGCTCCACTCGCCCAAGCAGAGCGGGTTCCAGGTCGGCGTAGGTGCGCACCCGGCCGAGGATCCGTTGCCAGGCCCTGGCGATGTCGGCCTGATCCTCGTGCGGCCAGCCCAACGCCTCACAGATACCGTGTTTCCACTCGATCGACCGGGGGATAGTGGGCCAGACCGGCAGGTTCAGTCGGGCTGGTTTCACCGACTGCCAGACGTCGACATACGGGTGACCGACCACGAGCACGTTCCGGCCATGGGGTCCGCGAGCGACGGCGTCGGCGATCCGGCTCTCCTTGGAGTTGGGCACCAGATGGTCGACGAGAACGCCCACGCGGCGTGTCGCGCTCGGCTTGAACTCGGCCAGCAGCTCGGCAAGGTTGTCGACTCCCTCGATGTACTCGACGACGACGCCCTCGATCCGGAGATCAGCACCCCAGACCTTCTCCACCAGCTCGGCATCGTGGCGACCTTCGACGAAAATCCGGCTGGCCCTGGCCACGCGGGCGGGCGCATCCGCCACCGCCACCGAGCCCGACGCTGTACGGGCCCGGGCGGCCGGGGTTTTCATGGTCGGGTTCACCAGCACAACGGGCTGGCCGTCGATCAGGAACCCGGCACCCAGGGGGAACAGGCGGAGCTTGCCATTTCGGTCCTCGAGGGTGACAACCTTCTTCTCCACCCGGATCACCGCCCCGCAGAACCCGGTGGCGACTTCCTCCACGACGAGATCACGCACGGCCTCGTGATGCGGCACGACGCGACGACCCGCGTCCTTCCAACCGGCGAAGAGCACGTCCTGGGAGTATCTGTCATCGTTCACTGGATCGACGCTAGCGGAAGTCCCTGGAGGGCGTGTGAGCCGCCACGGTGAGTGGCTCGAAACGGTCTGCGATGAGGTTCACCACCCCCTCAGGGGACCGCTCAAGGATTCCGCGAATCATGAGCGCGGGTGATTCCCGGGCGATGCGCCGGTAGCGCGTCCACACGCCGACGCTCGCCACGACGTTGACGTTTCCCGTTTCGTCTTCCAGATTGATGAAGGTGACACCGTTGGCCGTGGCCGGTCGTTGGCGGTGGGTGACCACCCCACCGACTTCGACGCGCCGGCCGCTCTCGCTGGTGGCCAGTTCGTTGGCGGCCAGGGCACCGCGGGCGCGCAGGACGGTCCTGGCGTGCCGGATGGGATGATCATCGGTGGACACCCCGGTGGCCCACAGGTCGTAGGCCACCTGCTCGACCGGGGTCATCAGCGCCAGGAGCGGCGGTTGCACCAACTCGTAGGAACCCCGCAGATGCAGGTCGGTGTCCGCGGCGGCTTCTCCGGCGGTCCACAGGGCCTGGCGCCGCTCGAGCCCCAGGCCCTCGAAGGCCCCGGCGGTGGCCAGGGATTCGAGTTGTTCGGTGGTGAGCCCGGCCCGACGGGCCAGGTCGTTCATCGACCGGAACGGGCCGAACTGCTCGCGCTCGGCCACGATGCGCTCCGCGACGCCGGCGCCGATGGAACGCACATCCGCAAGCCCGAGCCGCACCGCCAGTCCGGCGTCCCGGCGGTGACCGCGGTCATCGACCGGAAGAGTGCGGTCGTACTCGGGTACTGCAGGTTGGTCGGGGTCGAGACAACCGGGCCGTCCGGCCGGTTCATCGGGGCCGCCGTCGATGGCCTCCAGCACCGCGTCGGCTCCGGAGCGCTGCACATCGGGGCGGAGGACGCGCACACCGTGCCGCCGGGCGTCGGCGACGAGGGACTGGGGCGAGTAGAAGCCCATCGGCTGGGCGCGGAGGAGGGCGGCGAGGAACGCACCGGGGTAGTGCAGTTTCAGCCAGGCGCTGGCGTAGACCAGCAGGGCGAAGCTGATGGAGTGGCTCTCGGCGAAGCCGAAGTTGGCGAACGCCTCGATCTTCTCGTAGATCTCGTCGGCCAGGTCGCCGGTGATTCCGTTGCCGGCCATACCTTCATAGAGGGTGGCGCGGAGCGAGGAGATCTTCTCGACGCCACGCTTGGAGCCCATCGCCCGGCGGAGCAGGTCGGCGTCCTCCCCGGTGCACCCGCCGACGGCCATGGCCATCTGCATCAGCTGCTCCTGGAACAAAGGGACCCCGAGGGTACGTTCCAGCACGGGTTCCAGCTTGGGATGCAGGTAGGTCACCTTCTCCTGGCCGAGTTTGCGGCGGATGTACGGGTGCACGGCGCCGCCCTGGATGGGGCCGGGCCGGATCAGCGCGATCTCGACGACCAGGTCGTAGAAGCGGCGCGGCTGAAGCCTGGGCAGGGTGCCCATCTGGGCGCGGCTCTCCACCTGGAAGACACCGATCGAATCCGCGCGGCAGAGCATGTCGTACACGCCGGCCTCCTCCCGGGGGATGCTGCCGAGGCTCCAGGATTCGCCGAGCCCATCCTTGACCAGGTCGAAGGTGTACTGCAGGGCGGCGAGCATCCCCAGGCCCAACAGGTCGAACTTGACCAGGCCCATCCACGCGCAGTCGTCCTTGTCCCACTGCAGCACCGTACGGTTCTCTTTGCGGGCGTGTTCGATCGGGCAGACCTCACCGACGGGCCGGTCGGTGAGCACCATGCCGCCCGAGTGGATGCCCAGGTGGCGGGGGAAGCCGAGAACCCGGCCGGCGAGGTCCGCAACGGTGTCCGGGATGTCATGGTCGGGGCTGGACACTGCGGAGCCCCAGCGTTCCACCTGCTTCGACCAGGCATCCTGCTGGCCGGTGCTGTAGCCCAGAGCCTTGGCCATGTCCCGCACGGCGACCTTGGGCCGGTAGGTGATCACGTTGGCCACCTGGGCGGCGTTGAGGCGGCCGTACCGCTCGTAGACGTACTGGATGACCTCCTCTCTCCGATCGGAGTCGAAGTCGACATCGATGTCGGGCTCCTCCTCGCGGAGGCTGGAGAGGAACCGTTCGAAGGGCAGCCGGTAGAAGATCGAGTCGACCGCGGTGATGCCGATGACGAAGCACACCGCGGAGTTGGCGGCGGACCCCCGGCCCTGACACAGGATGCCGTTGCGCCGGGCGAACTGCACGATGTCGTGCACGATCAGGAAGTAGCCGGGGAAGTCCTTTGCCTCGATCACGGCGAGTTCCTTCTCCAGGCGGTCGCGGACGTTCGTGTTGTACCCCGGGTAGGCCCGTTCGGCCCCCGCCCAGACCAGGTGACGCAGCCAGCTCATCGGCGTGTGGCCGTCGGGAACGTGTTGGCGGGGCAGTTTCGGCTTGGCGCGGCGCAGGGAGAATGCCAGTTCGTCGGCGAGCGGCACCGTGCGCGCCACCGCTCCCGGGTACCGGGCGAACCTGGCCGCCATCTCCGCACCGCTGCGCAGGTGCTGAGTCGGGGCTCCGGGCAGCCAACCGTCCATGTCGTCGAGGCTGCGCTGGGCCCGCACCGCGGCGAGGGCGGAGTACAGCGGGAAGTCCGCCGGCCGGGCGTAGTGCACATTGTTAGTGGCGAGCACCGGCAGCCCGGCCCGCTCGGCCAGGGCAGCCAGCACATCGTTGGTCACGGTGTCCTGCGGCCGGCCGATGTCGATCAGCTCGACGTTCACGGCCTCGCGGCCGAAGACGGAGACGAGGCGGTCGATTTCCCGGGCAGCGGCGGCGTCGCCGTCCTCGCGGAGCGCCCGGCGAACCATGCCGGAGTCCGAGCCGGTGAGGATGCTCCAGTGCCCGCCGGAGAGCTCCGCCAGTTCGTCGAGGTCGTACACCGGCCGGCCCTTTTCACCGCCGGCGAGCTGCCCACGGGTGAGCGCCGCGGCCAGCCGGTGGTAGCCCTCCTGGCCTCTGGCCAGCACGACCAGGCGGTTGCCTTCCGGCTCCGGGATCCCGTTCTGCGGGCGGCTGAGCCCGAGGGAAAGCTCCGCTCCGAAGACCGTGCGGAGCCCCGGGTAGCTCTCAGCCGTCTCGGCCAGACGCACCGCACCGTAGAGGCCGTCGTGGTCGGTGAGCGCCAGCCCGTGCAGGCCGAGCTGCCCGGCTTCCTCGAGCAGAAACTCGGGGGAGCTGCCGCCGTCGAGGAAGCTGAAGTTGGAGTGCGCGTGCAGCTCGGCGTAGCCGACGGCAGCCTCGCCCGATCGGTGCGGGAGCGCGGGCGGGGAGTAGGGCTGTCGGTGCCGGGACCAGGCGGGGCTGTCGCCGCCGTCGGCCTGCGGCGGCGGGCCGCCCGGGCGTCGGTCGGAGAGCTTGCGTTCGAGTTCCGACCAGGGGATCGGCGGGTTATTGAATCCCATCGGGTGCCGCCGTCCTCCGTGTGGGGTCAGTCATACCGAGCCTCCGCCCGCCAGCCCTGGTCGTCCAGAGCCAACAACCAGGCGTCGCCGGTGTCCGCGATGATCTGCATCCGCTGCACAGAGCGCCCGGATGCCGCGTCCCACCAGCGTTCCTGCACCGGCCACGGGCCGGCCCAGGCCAGCACCCGGCGCAGATCGCCGCCGCCGGCCTGGAGTGGGTGTGGTGCGAAGACCGCGGGGACACCGTCGAGAGCGCCCCGGTCGTCCGCAGTGACGGTTCGACCGTCGGCCGCCAGGAGGCTGACCGGACGGTGCTGCCGGAACACCGTCGACGGCACCAGGCCCCCGAGACTGCCGGACCACGGCCGGGCCGGGCCGCGGGGTTCGGCTCCGGGATCGTCGCCCCAGGGCACCCAGCGTCGCCGGTCGTCGAGCATCCGGCCGCCGCCGACTGCGGCGGTGACGACGCCGGCGTGGCCGACCAGACCTTGCACCCGGGTGAGCGCGTGGTGGATCCGTTCGTCCGGCCCGGTTCCCCACAGGCCGTCCTCGTGATTGGCGACGGCGTCGACGCGGTCGGGGGAGAGCACCACCCGGACGATTCCCGCTGCCAGGCCGGAACCGGCCCGGCCCTCGCCCTGCAACTGCCAGCGCAGCCTGTCGATGAGGTCGGTCGCCGTGAACCAGCGCGGGTGCCGCCAGGTGCGTTCGGTGAGGGAACCATCCTCTGAGGTCACCAGGATGCTCACCGCAGTGCACACCAGCGTCTGATCGCGCAGCGCCTGCACGAAGGCATCCGCCGTGCCGCGCAGGGCGAAGGCAAGCTGGTCGATCCGGTCGAGGGCGGGTTCGAAGTCCTGGCCACGGTCGAACACCGGGGTCGGGGTACGCGGCACCACCTCCTCCCGTTCGTGCCCGGACGCCCGGCTGTGGGCCTGAGCGGCGGCGGCGCCGAAGCGCCGGTGTACGTCCAGCGCGGGTAGGGCGGCGAATTGACCCAAGGTGTGCACGCCGAGCCGGGCCAACAGGATGCCGAGAGCACCGTCGACGACAGCGGACACCGGCAGCGGGGACAGAAAGGCCGCCGACTCGCCGGACGGAATGATTCGCACCGGAGCCCCGCCGCGCCGGGCCGCCTGCTCCGCCGCGAACGGACCGTCCGCGATGCCGACCCGCGCCTCGGCCAGTCCGGCCCCGCGCAGGTAGTCGAGCAGGGCCGCCGCCGCGGCCTCCTCGCCCCCGTAGTACCGCACCGGGCCGCGCGCGCGGATGGCGCAGGTACCCGGGCGCACCACGGCCACCCCCGGTGTGATCTCCTCGATTCCGTCGAGGACGGGATCGAAGGCGCGCCGATCCAGAATCGGGTCGTAGGGCAGCACGGTGAGGCCTGTGCAGCGAAACTGCGCTTCCCGCACCGTGAGGCCGCGCCGCACACCGTCGCGGCGCGCCGCGGTGGAACAGGCGAAGACCAGCCCGCGGTCGACCAGCGCGAGCGGGGCATCCGGTGCCACGCCGGCGGCGGACTGCGCGGCGTGCACCGGCCAGTCCGGGCACCACAGCACGATGGTTCGTTCGCGGTTCATGATCGTCATCCCGCCACCGGATGCGTCCGCAGGGTGGGCACGGACCGATTCTGCTGGGGGCGTTCCACACGGCCGAGCGCGGCGACGCCGGCCTGGTCGGGGAGGTGTACCGGCACCGTGCGGCGTGGTCCGCCGCGTTCGGTCACGGAGACCGTCAGATCCCGGCCGGAAAGGTAGCCGTGACCGGCGCCCAGCCCCTCCCACCGAGCGTCGGTGACCCGCAGCGAGGCTTCGCTCTGCGCCCAGTCGCCCGCCACGATCAGGGTGCAGCCGGTCTGGCGCAGCCGGGCGCCGAGCCTGGCGACCTCGGCCGAGCCCACGGTGCGCTCGGGATGCACGACCACCAGGGGCAGCACATCCACCAGGGCCGCGGTCGCGGCCAGCCACTGATCGCCGGGGGAGGGCACCAGCACGAGGCGGCCCAGATCGATGCCGAAACCGGCCGCAGCCTCCACACCGAAATCGGGCAGACCCACCACGGCGGCCCACCCGCCGTCCGCGGTCACGGTGCCGAGGATGGCCATGATCAGCGAGGTGGAATCAGCCACGGTGTACACCACACCGCTGCGCAGGGTGCCGCCCGGCAACAGTGCGGCCAGAGAACCGGTCAGCGGGCGCCCGCGCGGCTCCCACCGGTCTCGTTGCATGCCGTTCATGCGTTCCCGCAGCTCGGTCACCCGCTCGGCGGCCGTTCCGGCGGGGGCACCGACGGCAGAACCGACGGCAGCACCGACGGCAGCACCGACGGCAGCACCGACGGCAGCACCGACGAACGGCGACGAGTCGCGCACAACGGAACTCAGAGGGATGGACACCCTCTAATTTTCGAACACAGATTCGAATTAGTCAACCGGTGTGGATAACCCGGTTCGTCCTGCCGGGCACGATAACCTGAGCCTATGTGTGGGCGATTCATCATGACCGATTCGGCGCCTGACCTCGCCGCCATGTTCGACATCGAGCACGAGTCCGGTGAGCTGCCGGAGCCGTCCTGGAACGTCAAACCGACCGAGCAGATACCGATCGTGCTCGAGTCGATGAAGTCCGACCCGGCCGTTCGCCGCCTCGAATCGGCCCGCTGGTCGCTGGTTCCCACCTTTTCTCCGGAATTGAGTGCCGCCTTCGCCACGTTCAACGCGCGCGCCGAGACCGTCGCCGAAAAACCGACGTTCCGCACCGCCCTGGCCAAGACCCGAGCCATCATTCCCGCCACGGGGTACTACGAATGGCACACCGTCGGCACCCGCAAGACGCCGTACTTCGTGCACTCCGACGATGGCCTGCCCCTCGCGCTGGCCGGCCTGTACTCGTGGTGGCGCAACCCGGCGCTCGGCCAGGAGGACCCGGCCCGATGGGTGCTGACGGCCACTATCCTCACCGCGCCGGCGCAGGGGACCTTGGCCGAGATCCACGACCGGATGCCCGTCGTGCTTCCCGAGGAGTGCTGGGACCGGTGGTTGGACCCCCACGCCGGCGGTGACCAGGCCCTCGTCGACGCCGTCGTCGAGGCCGCCACCGAGGCGGCCGCCGGGCTGGCGTTCTACGAAGTCGCGCCGTTGGCCGGCGACAACGCGCCAGAGCTCATCGATGCGGTCGGCCCCGAACGCGAGGTCGGCTACAGCTTGTAGCGGCATTGCCGGGCCACGGCGCGTAGCCACACCGGCAGCCGCCGACCCGGTACGCTCGAATTGAGCCCGGAACGCTTTCGCGGCACCGTTGAGAGGACCCCGCCCATGCACATTGTTTCCTTCATCGTGGCGATGGCCGCGTTCGTCCTCGGTCTGTGGCTGTTCGGCCTCGCCTTCACCGTCACCGTCTGGCAGGGCCCGATCTTCGTCAGCGGCATCATCGCCGTCAGCGCGGCCCTCGCCATTCCCGCGCACGTCCTGCGCGACTGAGCCACGGTGCGCGCCGACCAGCTGACCGACCCGATCACGTTCCATGGCGAGGGGCCGGTGTACTCGCCTGCCTGGGGTGGGCTGCGCCTGGTCGACCTGTTCGCCGGTGACGTGCTGACCCTGGCCGAGGACGGCACGGCCACTCGCCGGCACGTCGACACCATCGCGGCGGCCCTGCGGCCCCGTGCCGGCGGGGGAGCGGTGATCGCCGTCGAGCGGGGCTTCGTGCTCGAGGACGCCGACGGCACCCTGACCCGCCTGCCCGAGGTGTGGTCCGATTCGACGGTGCGGATGAACGACGGCGGCACCGCGCCCGACGGCTCCTTCTACTGCGGCTCCATGGCCTACGACCAGCGCACCGGCGCAGGATCCCTGTACCGGCTGGCTCCGGACGGCTCGGTGAGCATCGCCCACTCAGGCGTGACGATCTCCAACGGGCTTCAGTGGAGCCCCGACGGCGCTCTGGCCTACTACAACGACACCCCGACCGGACGCATCGACGTCTTCGACTGGGCGCCGGACACCGGGCTGACGGGGCTGCGCACCTTCGCTCAGATCCCCGAGGCCGACGGTTACCCCGACGGTCTCACGGTCGACAGCACCGGTGGCGTCTGGGTGGCGCTCTACGCGGGTGGAGCCGTGCGCCGGTACTCGCCGGAGGGTGTCCTCGACGAGGTCATCGAGGTGGCCGCGAACCGGGTCACGGCCTGCACCTTCGGCGGCGCGGACCTCACCCAGCTGTTCATCACCACCTCGAGGGAGAACCTCGCCCCGGGGGACGACCCCCTCGCCGGGTCGATCTTCACGGCGACCCCCGGCGTTGCGGGGCTGCCCGTCACAACCTTCGCCGGCTGACCGACCGTCCTGGCGCCGGGCCCGCTACAGGCCCGCGACCAGGTTGATCAGGGTGGCCAGGATGATCGACCCGAACAGGAACGACATCAGCGCGTGGCGCAGTGCCGCCGACCGCATCGCTGAGGACGTCAGCGTGGTGTCGGACACCTGGAAGGTCATGCCGACGGTGAACGCCAGGTAGGCGAAATCCGCGTACCGTGGCGGCTCCGCCTGGTTGAAATCCACCCCGCCGGGCACATCCGCGTAGTACAACGAGGCGTAGCGCAGGGTGAACAGGGTGTGCACCAACACCCAGGACAACGCCACACCGGCGACGGCCAGCGCGGCGAGCACGACCTGGCCGGACCCGGCCGTAACCCGGGCCTGCAGCAGCACGATCAGGATGCTGCCGAGACTAGCCAGGCTGGCCAGGATCAGCAGCAGGTCGGTGCCGCCCCTGGACGGGTCTTCCCTGGTCGCGTGCTGCGCCGTGTCGGCGGAATCCAACCGCCAGATGACCAGCCACACCCAGACGATGTAGAGGACAGCGGCAGCCGCCCAGCCGATGGCCGGCGCCAACAGCCAGTGCCCGAGCAGCCCGGTCAGCCCACCGGTGAGCAGGCCGATGCCGACCATGGCCAGGAAGCGGGTACTGGAGCGGTGCGCCCGGGGCACCGGGGACAAGGAGTTCACCCGCTGATCGTCGCACGGAATCCGTGGCGGGGTGGCGGCAGGCGGCGGTGTCGGCGAGATTCCAGCAAGGCTGGTTAAGCTGGTCGTCGAACGATTTTCCCGCTCCAGGCCGAAAGAGACCGCACGAATGTCAGAAAGTCCGGCCGCCGCCAGCCCCTACGAGGTGCTGGGTGTGACCCCGTCGGTGACCGACGAGGAGCTACGGCGCGCGTATCGACGGATGCTACGCCAATCCCACCCGGATGTCGGCGGCAGCGCTGCCTCGTTCCACGCCGTCCAGGTGGCGTGGGAACGAATCGGCAGCCCGGAGTCCCGGGCGGCGTACGACGGCGCCCGGTACCCGGAGACGGCGTATTCGGGCAGCACCGGTACCACCGGCAGCAGCAGCCGGACGGCTGCCGGGCGCTCGTCTCAGGCCGGCATGAAGGCCCGGATGCACGGACACCCGGGCGGCCACTCCCGCCAGCGCTACCTGGCGCTGCTGCGTGAATGGGCCGGCCGCGGAACCGTCATCGACGACCCGTACGCGCCCGACCTGATCCGGTCGGCGCCGCGGGAGATCAGGCACCGGCTCGCCAAGGCCCTCGCGGAGGAGAACACCGCCCAGCTGATCTCCGGCCTCGGCATCGGGTACACCGCCTGGCACGACATCAATACCCGCGACGACGCCCCGAAGATCGACCATGTTGTGCTCGGTCCGGCCGGACTCTTCGCGATCCTCTCCGAAGACTGGGGGTCGCCGGTGCAGCTGCGCCGCGGTGAGCTCGTCGGCGCCGCGATCGAGCCCGATGAGGAACCCCTGGACGAGTTCGCTGCAGCGGCCCGCATCCTGGCGAAGTCCCTGCGGGTGCGGTTCACCGCACTGATCGTGGTGGCCCCCGATGAGGCAGTGGCCGAGCCCCTGACCCTGCCGAGCCGCGGACGGCGACCCATGGTGGTCGTTGTGCCCCGGTCGCGCCTGGTCGGGGTTCTGCGTGGCGGTATCGCCGGCATGGAGAGCGGCAGCTTCGAGAAGGTGTTCGAACTGCGCAGCACGCTGCAGAACGGCATCCGCTTCGTCGAGGACTAGGCGGCAGGCGCCAGGCCGAGCTTCTTCACCCAGTAGTCCAGGAACGCGGCGCCGGCTTCGTCGTGGATGAGGTCGCCCTCGACGACGACCTGGTACGGCCGCTCGAGAATGCCGTCGGCAGGACGCACATCCACGTGCGCGACGTCGTAGCCGGCGGCGTGCAGGTGGTCGGCCATCAGATAGTCGCTGCGCGAATCGCCCACCGAGCGCCACACCCGGGGGAGGGCTCCGCCCTCGGCGAAGAAGGCCAGTGCCCGCTTGGCGGCGTGGTCCTTGTCCAGGTCGACCGATTCGATGTCGGTGGAGATGATCGTGGTGTCGATGCGGAACGGCACGGCGCCGGCAGCGTCGGGGGAGACCCGGCTCCCGAAGCGCACACCGAGGCCGTGCTCGATGAGGATCGCGAATGCGGCCTCCTCGAACGACGCCTGGGCGATGTGGTACGCGGCCCGGTCCACATCCGTGCGCTGTTCGACGGACACCATGGCGAGCTTGGTCTCGTCGAAGAACATGGTGTCGGCATAGTCGGTGACGACCAGGTCGCGGATGCGGTCGGCCACGGCCTCCGGCAGCGCCACGCTGGCGTCCACGACGACCTCGCCCATGCCGGCCGCGGTGATCGGAAACCAGACGGCACCCTTCTCGCACACCCCGTACATCCGCATCTCGTCGGGCAGGCCGGCCGCCACCAGCGGGTTCACGACCTCCTCGCGAATGAAGTGCGCCGACCGGCCGGTGATGAAGCCGATCGGCACGTTCGCGCCGGCGAGGAGAATGAGGTCGGTGATGATGCTCGGCGTGCTGATGGTGCGGGTGTCCGGGCTGGCGATCGGACCGTCAACATCCAGGAGCAGGCCGAGCGGTGAGGTGAGTTCAGGCATGCCTCATTGAACCAGTTCCGGTCGCGGCCCGTGGCCGTCGTCGCCAGCGCCTATCGTTGAACCTGATGATTACCAGACGAGAGGCAGCGCTCCGCCTCGACATTCCCCTCGAGATGGCGCAGCGACACGACCTGCCCAGCCGCATGACCGAAGCCCAGCTTGCCGAGATCGAATCGAACCCGCCGGCCTGGCTTGCGCAGTCCCGCGCCAACCGCACGGGCAAGAAGCCCGTCTGGATCTCCCTCACCTGCAGCGTGTGCGGGTTCACCGAGGCGGCACGGCCGAAGAAGTGGTGGCCCACGTTCACCTACCTCAGCTGCGATCACCACGGCTATGACGAGCTTCCCGCCGCCGCCGCGGGCCTCAGCCGCCGCGAGGTCGACGGCATCGGCAGCCGGTTCATCGGCATCGTCGACGCCGCCGAGCACAACGACTGACCGCGCCACCCCAGAACATCACCCCGCGTGAGAGCGCGAGAGAGCAGTACCCATGAGCCTGATCAGGCTGAACGACGTCACCGTCCGATTCGAGAACACCCAGGTGCTTCGCGAGACCTTCTTCCGCCTCGAGCCCGGCGACCGGGTCGGCATGATCGGCCGGAACGGCTCGGGCAAGACCACCCTGATCAAGCTGATCCTCGGTCAGGTGACGCCGGACACCGGCACCGTCACCGTCGATGACGGGGTGAAGATCGGCTACTTCTCGCAGTTCTCCGAGCTGAACGGGGAGTCCACCATCACCGAGGTGCTCGATGCCCTCTTTGTGGAGATCAAGGCCGTCGAGGCGGAACTGGCGTCGATCGACGCCGCCATCGCGGCGGACTCGTCGGCCACGGCCGAACTCGACCGGCTCATCCACCGCCAGTCCGAACTGTTCGAAGACATGGACCGGCTGGACGGCTGGGACTACCCGCGCCGCATCGACGCGGCCCTCACCATCCTGGGCTTCGACGAAGCCCACCGTACCTGCGCCATCGACGAACTCTCCGGGGGCTGGCGCAACCGCGCCGCCCTGGCGAAGATTCTGCTTGAGGCGCCGGATGTGCTGCTCCTGGACGAGCCCACCAACTACCTCGACGTGGCCGGCGTGGAGTGGCTGGAGAGCTGGTTCCGGGACTTTAAGGGCGCCGCGGTGATCGTGTCGCACGACCGCACGTTCCTCGACGCCGTCGTGACCCGCATCATCGAGTTGGAGAACTTCCACCTGCACGAGTACCCCGGCAACTTCGGCGAGTACGTGGTGCAGAAGCAGTTCAGGCTGAAGACCCTCGAGGCGCAGTTCGTGCACGAGTCCGAACTGCTCGCGTTCGAGTCCGAGGGCATCGCCGACCGGCGCGAGGCGCAGAAGAGCGCCAGCCGCAAACTCGGCGGCCAGCTCGCCACCATCAAGAAGTCCCGTACGCCGCGCCCGGTCGACAAGATCATCACCGAGATCTACGGCGGCCTCCACGTCAAGGATGTGCTCTGCCGGGTCGAGATGCTCAGTAAGGCCTATGGCGACAAGGTGCTCTTCACCGACCTGAGCTTCGAGATCCGCCGCGGCAACCGCATCGTGGTGCTGGGCGCGAACGGCAGCGGCAAGACCACACTGCTGCGGGTGCTCACCGGCGAGGAATCCGCCGATCACGGACATGTGGACTGGGCCAAGGGCGCCGGCATGGTCTCGTACAACCAGGTGCTCGCCGAGCTCGACGACACCGACACGGTCAGCCACGCAGTCAACGCGCTCGAGGGCAGCCTGGCGTTCACCGCCACCCGCAAGTCGGTGAACCGGTTCCTGACCATGTTCCAGTTCTCCGAGACGGACCTCAAGCAGAAGATCGGCAATCTCTCGGGCGGTCAGAAGGCCCGCGTGGCCATGGCCCAGTGCCTGCTCTCCGGTGCGTCGGTGCTGCTGCTGGACGAGCCCACCAACCACCTGGACATGTCCAGCACCCAGGTGATGGAGCGGGCGCTGCTGCACTTCCCCGGCGCCGTGGTCGTGGTCAGCCACGACCGGTTCTTCACCGACAAGATCGCCAACCGCCGCCTGATCTTCGGTAGCGAGGGCGCAGAGGCCGGCGAGGTCGAGGTCGCCGTCGCCTGAACCGTCGCGGGCAGCGCGGGTGCCGCTCGGCACCGCTGCGCGGGAGCCGCGCCGCTGCGCGGGTGGCGCGCCACCCGCGCAGCGGCGCCTGACCCGCGTATCGGAACGCCGAGCCCGGTTGGCTACGGGCCGGCGAGAGTGCCGTCCGGGAGCGCCTCGCGGATCGACCCGGGCCCGGTGCCCAGATGGAGGGGCCAGATCACGTCGGCGCTGCCCGGGAGCTGCCAGACGAGGCCCTCCAGCGCGGCCGCCTGGTACAGCGGCTGGCCGGCGGGCCGCCCGGCGCCCGGTTCCTCGATCTCCGTGTACACGGAGGTTGGGTCCAGGTACTCGTCCACGTAGCTGCGGGCGCCGTCCCAAGCCGGCTCGAGGTAGGCGACGATCGCCGTTCCGGGAGGAACGGTCCGCGTGCACTGTTCGGGGCTTCCCGATCCGAATTCGATGTAAACGCTTGCGTCGGCGGCCGGGTCCAGTTTCCCGGCTACAACCGTGACGTCACGCACGACGATCACCGCGCTTCCGGTCGTCGACGTCTGGTTCGGAGCACTGTAGGTGGTGTCGCGGCCCGGCTGGATCCGATCGATATCGCCCGCTATCACCACTGTGCTTTCGCTGGCCAGAATCGCCAGCGACTCGATCGGATCGTGATCCACGATCCCCGGTGGGCTGCAGGCCGTGAAGACCTCGGCAGCACTGGGTTCGGATGTTGCCGGGCCGACGGTCGGGCCCGCCACATCCGGTGCCGCGACGCCGCCCCGGCCGCACCCTGCCAACAGCGCACCTGCGCAGACACATACGCCGAGCATCCGCCACGCCCTGGCCCGAAGTGGGTAGCCGTTCATACCCGGTAATGTCCGGCCGGTGCTGCCCGGTTCCCCAGATCGGGCAGCACCACTCTCGTTATAGCGTCGCGCGCACCTGCACCGTCGCGCCAGCCGCCGCGTACGGCACGGTGCGGCCGGCGATGGCCACGCCATCCACTTCGAGGCTCGCCCGCGAGCCCTCCCGGCCGGAGTTCGCCACCGTGATCACGTACGTCGCCCCGCGCGCCTGCCGGGTGACCGTGAACTCGGCGACATCCGGCCCGATCTGCGGGTCCACGACGAGTCCGTCGTAGTCGGTGCGCACGCCGAGCAGGTACTGGGAGACCGTCACGAAGTTCCACGCCGCCGTTCCCGTGAGCCAGGAGTTCTTGGCCTCACCGTGCCGGGAGGCCTCCTTGCCGGCGATCATCTGCGCGTACACGTACGGTTCGGTGCGGTGCACCTCGGAGATGTCCTCCCGGTACGCCGGGGTGATCTTCCGGTAGTGGTCGAAGGCTTTCGCGCCACGGCCGAGCACGGTCTCACCGATGATCACCCAGGGGTTGTTGTGGCAGAAGATGCCACCGTTCTCCTTGTAGCCCGGGGGATAGGTGGAGACCTCGCCGAGTTCGATGCGGTAGCTCTTGTACGCCGGGTATTGCAGCACCAGGCCGTGCTCGGACCCGAGCAGCCGGTCAACGGAGTCGAGCGCCCGGAACGCCGGGCTGGTCTTCACCGGGGTGCCGTCCGGGTTGTGTTCCACGCCCACGCCGGCGAGCACCGCGAAGCCCTGCGGCTCGATCCAGATCTGGCCCTCGGTGTCTTCCGCGGTGCCGACCTTGTTGCCGTAGAAGTCGTAGGCGCGCAGGAACCAGTCCCCGTCCCAACCGTGGGTCAGCAGCGCTTCGCTCATCTCGGCCGCCGCCGTGCGGGCCAGGGTGGCCTGGGCAGTGTCGCCGCGCCGGTCGGCGATGGTGGCGTACTGCCCGGCAGCGAGCACGAACTGCGCCGCGATGAAGGTCGACTCCGCCACCCCGCCGGCCTGGTTCTCGGTGGTCTGGAACGATTCGCCCGGGGTGGTGGAGAAGCAGTTCAGGTTCAGGCAGTCGTTCCAGTCGGCACGCCCGATCAGCGGCAGCCCGTGCGGGCCGAGGTTGTTCCGGGTGAACTCGAACGACCGGGTGAGGTGGGTGTACAGCGTCTCGGCAAGAGCGTCATTGTTGTCGAAGGGCACGATCTCGTCGAGGATGCCGTCGTCGCCGGTCTCCTTGAGGTAACCGTCGACGCCGATGATCAGCCAGGCCGGGTCGTCGTTGAACCCTGAGCCGAGTTCGTTGTTCCCGCGCTTGGTGAGCGGCTGGTACTGGTGGTATGCGGAGCCGTCCGGCAGCTGGGTGGCCGCGATGTCCAGGATGCGTTCGCGCGCGCGGTCGGGGATCAGGTGCACGAAGCCGAGCAGGTCCTGGGTGGAGTCCCGGAAGCCCATGCCGCGGCCGATTCCGGTCTCGAAGTACGATGCGGACCGGCTCATGTTGAAGGTGACCATGCACTGGTACTGGTTCCAGATGTTGACCATCCGGTTGAGCTTGTCGTCGGGCGAGGTGACCGTGTAGGCGGAGAGCAGGTCGGTCCAGTAGACGCCGAGCGCGTCGAACGCGGCATCCGCGGCCTCGGTGGTGCTCAACCGGGCGAGTAGCGCCTGGGCGCGGGTCTTGTTGATGACCTGCTTGGCATCGTCGGCCCACTTCTCCTGACCGTTCTCGGGCGTGTTCTCCACGTAGCCGAGCACGAAGACGAGGTCCCGGCTCTCGCCCGGCTGCAGGGTCGAGTCGACCTGGTGTGACCCGATCGGGTACCAGCCGGACGCCATCGAGTTCTGCGCCTGGCCGGCGTGCGGCACCTTCGCCTCGGCGAGGGTCTCATAGAGGCCCACGAAGGTCTCCCGGTCGGTGTCGAAGCCGGCGATCTCGGCGTTGACCCCGTACACGGCGTAGTGGTCGCGCCGTTCCCGGTACTCGGTCTTGTGGTAGATCGCGCTGCCGTCCACCTCGACCTCGCCGATGGAGAGGTTGCGCTGGTAGTTGGTCTGGTCGTCCTGGGCGTTCCACAGGCAGAACTCGAGGTAGGAGAACAGCGAGAAGCTCTTCTCGCTGTCCGAGGTGTTCGTGATGGTCACCTTCTGCACCTCGGCGGTCTCGCCGAGCGGGACGAAGTAGAGAGTGGAGACCTTGAGCCCACCGCGTTCGCCGGTGATGCGGGTGTACCCCATGCCGTGCCGGGTCTCGAAGAAGTCGAGGTCCTTTTTCATCGGCAGCCAGCTGGAGGTCCAGACGTCATCGCCGTCCTTGATGAAGAAGTAGCGTCCGCCGGAGTCGGTGGGAATGTCGTTGTAGCGGTACCGGGTGAGCCGGCGCATCTTCGCGTCCTTGTAGAAGGTGTATCCGCCCGCGGTGTGCGAGATGAGGGAGAAGAAGTCCTCGCTGCCCAGGTAATTGATCCACGGGTAGGGCGTCACCGGGGTCTCGATGACGTATTCCCTGGCTTCATCGTCGAAGTGGCCGAACTTCATGCGTGCACCTTTTCGTCTGGTTTGAGCTCTGTGAGAGCGCTCTCACGAGCGCCTGCAGCGACTCTAGCAGCACGACCGCGGCGCCACCAGACACCGGGGCGCCGCTCGAGCAGAGCCCAAAAAAGGGGCCGGATCCGAAAATCGGACCCTTGCGCCGACGAAGTCGAGGTGCCCTTACCGGCGATGCCGGGTGCAGAAGCTACGCGGTGAGGGTGTCCGTCCAGTCGCGGTTCTCTGCGATCCAGGCCGCAAGAGGCTCGGCGTGGTCATCGCCGGTGTCAGGATCGCCTCCCAGAAGACAAGACTGCGTCGCCTGCGTCCCAGCCGAAGACGAGGGTACGAGCGGTGAGGCGCGCGTTAACGAGACAGGGCCGGATCCTAAGATCCGGCCCGTGAACTGTCTCAACCAGTTCTCGTTGAATGTTGTTTGACCAACAATCTCCGTGTCCGAGGGGGGACTTGAACCCCCACGCCCTATACGGGCACTAGCACCTCAAGCTAGCGCGTCTGCCATTTCCGCCACCCGGACTGGATGTTTTCGGCCGCAGTTATGTTTTGCTGCCGGGGAATAACTTAGCACGGATCTCTACCCACTCTTGACACACGACGGTGCCCACCGGATGTGGGAGAGCACCTCGTTACCTCGGATATCGCATCGGGAGACGACGACGCTGCGTCGCCCGGTAGCGTGAACTGCATGACAGCCTCCGCTCCCACGCCTCCCGCGGTCGACACGCTCGACCTGACCGCCGAGATCGCCCGCGACCTGATCCGGTTCGACACCACGAATTACGGCGAGGGCCGGTCCAACGGCGAGACGGATGCGGCGGAGTACGTGGCGGCGAAGCTTCGTGACCTGGGCCTGGCGCCGGAACTGTTCGATGCCGCGCCCGGCCGCACCAGCGTGGTCGCCCGGGTACCCGGCCGCGACCGGAGCAAGGGCGCCCTCGTCGTGCACGGTCACCTCGACGTGGTCCCGGCGGAACCGGCGAACTGGTCGGTCGACCCGTTCGGCGGCGAGATCCGCGACGGCATGCTCTGGGGCCGCGGCGCAGTGGACATGAAAAACATGGACGCCATGATCCTGGCCTCGCTCACCGACGTACTCCAATCCGGGGGTCAGCCCGAACGCGACCTGGTGATCGCGTTCTTCGCCGACGAAGAGGCCGGCGGGGTGCTGGGGTCGCATCACCTCGTCGACACCCGGCCCGACCTGTTCGCGGGGGCGACCGAGGCGATCAGCGAGGTCGGCGGATACTCGATCAGCATCGGCGGGGAGCGGGCCTACCTGCTCCAGACAGGTGAGAAAGCTCTCATCTGGCTCAAGCTCGTCGCCCACGGTCCGGCCGGACACGGCTCCCGCCTGGTCACGGACAACGCGATCACCCGGCTGGCCGAGGCCGTCGCCAAGGTGGGCCGCCGCCAGTGGCCGATCCGGCTGACGAACACCACCCGGCAGTTGCTCTCCGAGATCGCCCGGATCCTCGGCGTCGAACCACAGTCGATGGGACCCGACGAACTGGCTCTGGCCACCGGCACCGCATCCGGCTTCATCCAGGCGAGCCTGCGCACGACGATGAATCCGACAGTGCTGCAGGCCGGCTACAAGCACAACGTCATCCCCGACCGGGCCGAGGCCCTCATCGACCTACGCTCCCTGCCGGGGGAGGAGGACGCCGTGCTGGCCGAGTTGGCCGAGCTCGTCGGTCCCGACATCGAGATCGTCGTGATGCACCGGGACGTGGGCCTGGAAACCGAGTTCGCCGGGCCGCTGATCGACAAGATCGTGCAGACCCTCGGCACCCACGACCCCGGAGCCCCCGTTCTGCCGTATCTGATGCCCGCCGGCACCGACAACAAGGCGCTGAGCAAACTGGACATCAAGGGTTACGGGTTTGCTCCGCTGAAACTCCCAGCAGATTTGGATTTCCCGGCGCTCTTCCACGGTGTTGATGAGCGCGTGCCACTGGACGCATTAGTGTTTGGCAGGACGGTTCTGACCGATCTGCTGTCGACGTACTAGCCCGCTGAAGCGCTACCGACCAGCACTGAGCACATACCAGCACAGAGCACAAGCGAAACGAGTATCACGTGGACTTCATCAATGCGGTCATCCTGGGCCTGGTTCAGGGGCTGACCGAGTTCCTGCCGGTCTCCTCCAGCGCCCACATCAGCATTGTCGGGCAGTTCCTCGGCACCGGAGAGGACCCGGGCGCCCGGTTCACCGCCATCACCCAGATCGGCACCGAAGCTGCCGTGGTGATCTTCTTCTGGCGCGACATCGTGCGGATCATCGGCCAGTGGGCCAAGTCCCTGGTCGGTAAGGTCCCGCGGAGCGACGAGGATGCCCGGATGGGGTGGCTCATCATCCTGGGCACCCTGCCGATCGTGGTCCTCGGCCTGCTCTTCCAGGACCAGATCGAAACCAGCCTGCGCAACCTCTGGGTCACCGCCTTCATGCTCATCGGCTTCGGCATCCTGCTCGGCATCGCCGACCACGTCGGCGCCAAGCGTCGCCGCCTCGGCGACATCACCACCGGCCACGGCATCATCTTCGGCTTCGCGCAGGCCCTCGCCTTGATTCCCGGCGTCTCCCGCTCCGGCGGCACCATCACCGCGGGTCTGTTCCTCGGTTACGAGCGCGCGGCCGCCGCCCGGTACGCCTTCCTGCTGGCCATCCCCGCGGTCTTCGGCAGTGGCTTCTACCAGGTGTACAAGTCGATTTCCGAGCCCTGCGTCGCCGCCGCGGCGAGCTGCACGCCCGAGATCTTCGGCCCCGTCGAAACCCTCGTCGCCACCGTCGTCGCCTTCGTGGTCGCTCTCGTGGTGATCGGTTTCTTCATGCGCTACATCTCCAAGCGCAGCTTCATGCCCTTCGTGGTGTACCGCATCGCCCTGGGCATCGTCGTGATGATCCTGCTGGGCACGAACACCATCACCGCGTAGTTAGGCTGGGAACATGCGCGCCTGGTCACATCCCGTCATCCCGTCGATTCCGGGACGCTCCGACGCGCCGCGTCTGCACGACACCGCAACGGACTCGATCGTCGAAGCCAAGCCGACGGATGTCGCCCGGCTGTACGTCTGCGGCATCACCCCGTATGACGCCACCCACTTGGGCCACGCGGCCACCTACCTGGCCTTCGACACCCTGCAGCGGGTCTGGCGGGACGGCGGCTACCGGGTGCACTACGCGCAGAACGTCACCGACGTCGACGACCCGCTGCTGGAGCGGGCCACCGCGACCGGAGTCGACTGGCGTGACCTCGCGGTGGAGCAGACCAACCTGTTCCGGGCCGACATGGAGTCCCTCGGCATCATTCCGCCGGACGACTTCGTGGCCGTCACCGACGTCATCGATGACATCTCCGCCGCGGTGCACACGCTGCGCGAAGCGGCGCTGGCCTACAAGGTGCCCACGCCCGACGCCCTTGACACCCCCGACGGCCCCGGCACCGACCTCTACTTCGACATCCGCGCGGCCGAACGCCAGGCGCCGTGGGCGCTGGGCGACGAGAGCAATCTCGACCGCGCCACCATGCTGGCGTTGTTCGCCGAGCGCGGGGGAGACCCCGACCGGGCCGGCAAACGTGATCAGCTCGATCCGCTGCTCTGGCGCGCCGCCCGGCCCGGCGAACCGTCCTGGGAGTCACCCGTGGGCGCCGGCCGGCCGGGCTGGCACATCGAGTGTTCGGTCATCGCCCTTGCCGAGCTGGGCACCGACTTCACCGTGCAGGGCGGCGGCAGCGACCTGATCTTCCCGCACCACGACATGAGTGCCGGCCACGCAGCGGCGCTGTCGGGGCATCCTCTCGCGCAGGTGTACAGCCACACCGGCATGGTCGCCTACCAGGGCGAGAAGATGAGCAAGTCGCTGGGCAACCTGGTCCTGGTCTCCCGCCTCCGCGCCGGCGGCAGCGACCCGCGCGCGATCCGCCTGGCCCTGCTGGCGCAGCACTACCGCACCGACTGGGAGTGGACCGCCGGTCAGCTCGAGGACGCGGAACGGCGCCTCGCCGCCTGGACGCTCGCGTTCGGGCCGATCGCCGTTCCCGCTGCCGTCGCCACGAACCTGGCGACGGAGAGCGCAACCGCTGTTGTCGACCGGATGCGCGCCGCCCTGGTGAACGACCTCGACACCCGTGGCGCCCTCGCTGCGGTGGATGCGGCGATCTCAGCCGGGGTGGACGACCCGGCGCTCGTGGGCCTGGCCATCGACGCGCTGCTGGGCGTCAAGCTCTAACCCCTACGACACACAGGCCGGGTCACGAGGTCTCGACAAGCTCGACCGACGATCGGTCGCCGCCACCCGCCGATCGAGGTCTCGACAAGCTCGACCGACGATCGGTCGCCGCTACCCGCCGATGAAGGTCTCGACACGCTCGACCGACGATCGGTCGCCGCCACCCGCCGATGAAGGTCTCGACACGCTCGACCGACGATCGGTCGCGACCATGCGGTGATCGAGCCTGTCGAGATCCCGCTCGACCGCTTCGGTCTCGGCGGGTCAGGGCTGACGCGGTTCGGGCCCGGGGCCCTGCCGGCCGTCGGCCCAGCCGCCCTGACCGTCGCCGCGCTTGCGCAGGTACTTCTCGAACTCTTGCGCGATCGCCTCGCCGCTCGCCTCCGGCGAATCGACGGTGTCCCTGGCCTGCTCCAGCTGGCCGATGTACGCGGCCATCTCCTCATCCTCGGCGGCCAGGGCATCGATGCCCGTCTCCCACTCCGAGGCGTCGGTGACCAGGTCTCCGCGGGGAATCACCACGTCGATGATCTCTTCGAGCTTGTCGATCAGGGCGAGCATCGCCTTGGGGGACGGAGCATTGTGCACGTAATGGGGAACGGACGCCCAAATCGACAGGCTCGGGATGCCGACGGTTTCAGCTGCCGCCGCGAGCACACTGAGGATCCCGACCGGTCCTTCATAACTGCTGCGTTCGATTTGCAGCTCGGCGCGGACCTCGGGGTTGTCACTGGAGACGAAGATGGAGATCGGCCGGGTGTGCGGCACATCCGCCAGCATCGCCCCGAGGAACACGATTCCGCTCACATCGGCGGCCAGGACCGAGTCCAGGATCTCCGCCGTGAAACTCTTCCAGCTGCGCGACGGCTCGGTGCCGATGAGCAGGTAGATGTTGCCGGCGTTGGTGCCGCTCACCTTCAGCTGCGCATCCTCGGCCAGCGGCACACCAATGCTGCCGGGCACGGCGGGTCCGTACATGACCGCACTCGGCCATTCCAGAACCCGGCGGCCGTCCTCGTCCGTGGAGATCGTGGGCCGGTTGAACTGGTAGTCGAAGTAGAGCTCAGGGTCGATGCGCTTGACCTCATCGACGTCGAGGAGGTCCTTCAGCGTGTTCACGGCGCCCGTGGCGGCTTCGCCCGCGTCGTTCCAGCCTTCGAAAGCGACCACCAGAAGTCGCCCGCTGAGGAACCCATTGCCGTCTGTCACTGCGTGAAACCCCTGTATTCCGGCCACCTCAGACTGGGTGGCCTCCTTCAAGGATAGGCCGTGCCCCCTAAACTTGAACCCCGTGACACTGATCCCCGCTCTCTCGCCCCTCCCAGCCGCTGTTCTCTGGGACATGGACGGCACCCTGGTCGACACCGAACCGTACTGGATGCGGGCCGAGCACGAGCTTGTCGAATCATTCGGCGGCACCTGGACCCACGCCGACGCGATGCTCCTTGTCGGGTCCGGTCTGCTCGGTTCCGCCGCCATTCTGCAGAACCGCGGGGTCACCCTGGCCGCCGACGCCATCGTCGACACCCTCACCACCCGGGTGCAGGAACAGCTCGCGTCGGCCGGCATCCCGTGGCGCCCCGGAGCACACGAACTGCTGACCGAACTGCACGCTGCGGGCATGCCGATGGCGCTGGTGACGATGTCCGAACAGCGGATGGCGCGCCAGATCGCCGGGATCGTCGGCTTCGACGCCTTCACCACCATCGTCTCCGGCGACATGGTGGCGCAGAGCAAACCGCACCCGGAGTCCTACCTCATGGCCGCGGGTGTGCTCGGCGTCGACCCCGTGCACTGCGTCGCCATCGAGGATTCCCTGCCCGGCGTGGCCGCGGCGGTTGCCTCCGGCGCCGTCGTCGTCGCGGTTCCGCACATGGTGCCGATCGAGCCGAGCGAGCACTACACCCGCCTGGACACCCTGGCCGGCACCACCCTGACCCACCTGACCGAGCTGTACCGGACCCGGCGTCCTGCTCCCCATACCCACACCGAAACCCCCACCACCGAGGACGCGACACCAGCATGAGCGACAACCAGGTCATCCAGAACAGCGGTCCGTTCCGCGCCGGCGACAGAGTGCAGTTGACCGGCCCAAAGGGCAAGTTGAACACCATCACCCTCGTCCCGGGCAAGACGTTCCACACGCATCGAGGCATCCTCGAGCACGACGACATCATCGGCCGCCCGGATGCGTCCGTCGTCACCAACAACGTCGGCGTCGAGCACCTGGCCCTGCGCCCGCTGCTCATCGACTTCGTGATGAGCATGCCGCGTGGCGCGGCGATCATCTACCCCAAGGACGCCGCCCAGATCCTCGCCCAAGCCGACATCTTCCCCGGCGCCACCGTGGTCGAAGCCGGGGTCGGCTCCGGCGCCCTGTCGCTGTGGCTGCTGCGCGCCATCGGGCCGGCCGGCACCCTGGCGTCCTTCGAACGCCGCGAGGAGTTCTCCGACGTGGCCCGCTCGAACGTTGCGACCTTCCTCGGCCACGACCCGCAGAACTGGACCATCACGCTCGGCGACCTCGCCGACACGCTGCCGGAGACCATGCCCGACCAGAGCGTCGACCGGGTGGTCCTGGACATGCTCGCCCCGTGGGAATGCATCGACGTCGTCTCCGCCGCCCTCAAGCCCGGGGGAGTGCTGCTCTGTTACGTCGCCACGGTGACCCAGCTCTCCCGCGTGGCGGAGGCCATCCGCGCCACCGGCAACTACACCAACCCCGACTCCCACGAGACGATGGTGCGCGGCTGGCACGTGGAAGGCCTGGCGGTCCGCCCCGATCACCGCATGATCGGGCACACCGGTTTCCTCATCACCGCCCGCCGCCTCGCGCCGGACACCATCCTGCCCGAGCTCAAGCGCCGGCCGTCGAAAACCGACTTCAGCGACGCCGACGTGGAGCTGTGGACGCCGGGCGCCCTCGGCGAGCGGTCGGTGAGTGCCAAGGTGATGCGTAAGCGCAACCGCACCGCGGAGGCCGGCGCGGCAGCCTCTAAGGCTCGTGACCTCGACGCCGGTTAGACTGGCTTCTGGCCCGCCGCCCGCACCAGGCTGCTTGGCACCTGCACACTTCCCGTAAGTCACGCGTCAGTATGACGCTGTTCGCTTCCTGTATCGAAATGAGGACTCGTGCGTAACGTTCCCGCACTCATCGCAACCGCCGGCCTGGTGCTCGCGACCCTGACCGCCTGCAGCCCCGGCTCGGCGGCGGCGGACTGCACCGCACCGGTATCGTCCGGGGACGCGTCGGACCTCGTGTCGGTGACGGGCGAGTTCGGCTCCGCCCCGACCGTGGACTTCCCGTCCCCCCTGAAGACCGCCACCACGCAGCGCAGCGAAATCATCGAGGGCTCCGGCCCCGGCCTCGTCGAGGGTCAGAATGTGCAGATTGAGCTGTCCGTCTACGACGGCACCACCGGGCAGCCGGTGCAGGAGAGTGCGTACAACGACACGAGCGCGCAGACCTACGCCGTCGGCACCGACATGCCCGGCGGCCTCACCGACGGCCTGCTCTGCGCTCAGGTGGGCTCCCGCCTCGCCGTGGTCACCGCTCCGGGCGCCGAGAACACCGGCGTGGACTCCACCGACTCGCTCGTGCTCGTGATCGACGTCGTCAAGAGCTACCTGACCCGCGCCGACGGTGCAGCACAGCTGCCCGAAGCGGGGCTCCCCGCCGTTGTGCTCGCCGAAGACGGCACCCCCGGCATCACCGTGCCGTCCGGGAACCCGCCCACCGATCTCAAGGTCGCTGTCCTCCAGAAGGGCGACGGCGCCGAGGTCACCAAGGGGGACAACACCAAGATCCACTTCACCGGCCTGGTCTGGAAAGACAAGACAGTGTTCGGCTCCTCCTGGGAAACCGGTGTGCCGGTCTCGGTGGTGGCCGATGAAAATGCCGAGGACAAGGCCATCTCCACCCTGGGGCAGGCCCTCGTCGGACAGACCGTCGGATCGCAGGTCCTCGTCGTGATCCCCCCGGAGTTCGCGTACGGCGACGAGGAAGCCGGCCAGTTCCCGGCCGGTTCGACCCTGGTCTTCGTCGTCGACATCCTCGGCGTCGACTAACCAGACCCGACCGGCCCCCGGCCCATCCGACGTGCGCCAGACGCGCCCGGGTGGGCCGTTCGGCACTCAGCCCCGATAGGATCGCGTACGTGTCGCCCACCCCAGAACACCAACATCCAGTCACCGTCGAGGAACGCCTCTTCAGCCTGGTCCTCGCGCTCATCGCGACCCAGATCGGCCTGACCAAGAGTGAGATCCTGTCAACGGTGCAGGGCTATCGCCAGCGCTTCCAGGTCGGCGGGGACAACTCCAGCCTGGAGCGCCAGTTCGAGCGCGACAAGGACGACATCCGCGAACTCGGTATCCCACTGGAAACCATTGAATCGCCGGACGACCCGGGCAGCAATCACCACCTGCGCTACCGCATCCCCAAAGGCCTGTACGACCTTCCGTCCGACATCACCTTCTCCCCGGACGAGATCATGCTGCTCAAGCTCGCCGCCACGGTCTGGCGCGAGGGTTCGCTGTCCGCGGAGTCGCGTCGCGCGCTCACCAAACTCAACTCGCTCGGTATCGATTCGACCGACCCGATCGTGGGCTACGCCCCGTTCCTGCGTGCCCGGGAATCATCGTTCGAACCGTTGAGCAAGGCCATGGACCGCGGTCAGGTCGTCGCCTTCCTCTACCTCAAGCCCGGCGAGAGCGCACCACGCCGCCGCGTCGTCGCCCCGCTGGCGGTGGTACTGCACGAAGGACGCTGGCACCTGTACGGCACCGACCAGGACGCCGACGCCACCCGCACCTTCCTGCTGTCCCGGATCGTGGGCGCCGTGGTGGCGCTGCCCGGCACCGGCGGCCGCCGCGCCGACGACGGCCAGGGCGAGCAGGCCCTCGCCGAACTGGATGCGCTCTGGCAGGCCCAGACCGCCACCATCACCGTGGAACCCGGGTCGGATGCCGCGGTACGCCTGGGCAAACGCGGCGACCCGGGCAGCGACACGACCACCGAGACCGTCGAGCTGCACTACACCGACCTCAACATCCTGGCCGATGAGCTCGCCGCGTACGGCCCGGAGGTCTTCGTGCGCTCACCGGCTGCCCTGCGCGAGGCCGTACTGGCGCGGCTGACTCTCGTGCGAGAGCGCCACGCCGCCCTGACGGAGGACCCCCGATGACCGCCAAGCCCGCCCCCTTCGGCGCCTCGGACAAGCTCACCTTTCTGCTGTCCCTGGTTCCCTACCTGATGGACCACGACAGGGTCAGTGTGGCGGCGGTCGCGGACCACTTCGGCGTCACCGCGGCGCGCGTCCGGGACGCCGTCAACCTCATCGCCATGTCCGGGGTTCCGGGGGAGACGCGGCAGTACCTGCACGGTGACCTCTTCGACATCCAGTGGGACGAATTCGAGACCAACGACACCATCGTGCTCACCCACCTTGTCGCCATCGACGACTCGCCGAGGTTTTCTGCCCGGGAGGCCGCGGCGCTCATCGCCGGGTTGCAGTACCTGTCGGCGCTGCCCGAGAACGGCGACAAGGATGCCATCGCCTCGCTGATGGCCAAGCTCACCCGCAGCTCCACCGGCTCACCCAGCCAGCTTGCCGTGTCGCGCACCGACGCCGACGTCGCGATCTCGGTCATCCAGGCCGCCGTGCGCGCGGGCACCCAGGTCGAATTCGACTACCTCAGCGCTCGTGGCAGCGCCGAGCACCGCTGTGTCGACCCGTTGCGCATCGAGTCCGTCGACAACGACTGGTACCTGCGCGGCTGGTGCCACCTGCGCGAGGCCATGCGCACCTTCCGGCTGGACCGCATGAGCGCTCTGCGCTCCACGGCGGTGCCCGCCGACACACACGACGACGACGTTCAGCTGTCCGAGTCGTTGTTCGTGGGTTCGGCGGATGACCTGACCGTCACGATCGAGGTTCCGGCCTCCGCCCTCGGGCTCCTGGCCGATTACGGCCCCGTACCCACGGGGAAGGCCACCGCCGACGGCCTCACCCGAGCGATGGTGCGGGTCTCGCACTTCCACGGGCTCAAACGCCTCGTCGCCGGCCTGGCGGGAGTGGTCACCGTCGTCGATCCCGGTGAGGCTCGACAGACCGTCGCGGACTGGGCCGCGGCCGGCGTCGCCCGGTACGACGCAGCGGATGCGGCCGGGGCATGATGCCACTGTGGTCGTGGATCCTGATCTGGGTGCTCCTGGTCGCGGGTCTCCTCGGGATGCTGGCCTGGTTCACCGTCCGCCTGTTCCGGAAGTTCATGGGCACCCTCGGCGCTCTCGAAGACCTCGGCGACCAGCTGGCTGAACTCGACCTCGATCGTGAGCTGCCGCGGGCACGGTTCCGGCCGGCGGTATTCCAGAAGCGGCGGGAGTTGGCGGGAGCCATCGATCAGGCACGCATCGAACGGTTGTATCGTCGGGCGCATCGGCGGGATCTCGCAATCAGCCGGGGTAAACTACTCCAACACACTCCCTACAAGCCAGAGGATCGACCCCCATGTTGAGCAATCTGACCGGATGGCATTTCCTGATCATCCTCGTCGTCATCCTGCTGTTGTTCGGTGCGCCCAAACTGCCCGGCCTCGCCCGCAGTCTCGGCCAGTCGATGAAGATCTTCAAGAGCGAGATCAAGAGCGACACCGTCGACGACCCCGCCGCGCCCACCGGTACCGCCGCCCGCCCGGAGTCAACTGACGGCACGACACGGCCCGTCGGCCCGGGCGACCAGACGAAGTCCTAAGCCTGTGGCCGTCCGCACCGCGAAGCGTGCGAACCGGGCAGGCACGATGTCGCTCGGCCAGCATCTGGTCGAGCTCCGCAAACGCCTGTTCCGCGCCGCCGCCGGCATCATCATCGGCGGCATCATCGGTTGGCTCCTCTCCGAGGGAGTCTGGGACGCCCTCCGCCAACCCATCTACGCGATCGCCGAAGCGCAGAACCGCAACGCTGAAATCAACTACCCCGACATCACCTCCGCCTTCGACCTGCGGCTGAAGATCGCGTTCTACGTCGGACTTGTGGTGTCCAGCCCGATCTGGCTCTACCAGATCTTCGCTTTCCTCATGCCCGGCCTCACCCGCGGCGAGAAGAAGTACGTCTACGGTTTTGTCCTCACGGCCGTCCCGCTCTTCCTCGCCGGCTGTGCCGCCGGCTGGTACGTGCTGCCCCAGATCGTGGGCCTCATGACGAGTTTTGCGCCCCCAGAGGACGCCGCCTTCATCAACGCCCAGAATTACCTGGACTTCACCCTCAAGCTGCTCGTCGCCATCGGCGTCGCCTTCGTCCTGCCCGTGTTCGTGGTGCTCTTGAACTTCGCCGGGGTGATCAGCGCCAGTTCGATCATCACATCGTGGCGGGTTGCCATTCTGCTGATCATCCTCTTCACCGCCATCGCCACACCGGCCGCCGATGTGGTGTCCATGTTCATGCTCGCGATCCCGATGATCGTGCTGTATTTCGCGGCCTATGGGATCGCCTACCTGCACGACCGGCGCGCGGCCCGGCGCGCCCTCGCCCTCGAACGGGAGTTGGCGCTCTAGCGCACCACATGACAGACCTTCAGTCACCGGCCGACCGGTACACGGCAGCTCGCCTGCGCGCCCAAACGCCCAAACTCGAAACCTTCCGGCGTGGGCTGCGCTTCGACCTGGATGCGTTCCAGCTGGCCGCCGGCGCCTCACTGGAGGCCGGCAACAGTGTGCTGGTCGCCGCCCCCACCGGGGCCGGCAAGACCGTCGTGGCCGAATTCGCCATCTTCCTGGCCATGCAGCAGCCCACCGCCAAGGTCTTCTACACCGCACCGATGAAGGCGCTCAGTAACCAGAAATTCCAGGAGCTCGTCGCCGAGTACGGTGCCGACCAGGTGGGTCTGCTCACCGGCGACACCAACGTCAACGCCGGTGCCCGCATCGTCGTGATGACCACCGAAGTGCTGCGCAACATGCTGTACGCGGATTCCGATCTGTTGCAGAACCTCGCGTTCGTCATCATGGACGAGGTGCACTACCTGGCCGACCGCTTCCGCGGCGCGGTGTGGGAAGAAGTCATCATCCACCTGCCGCAGTCGGTGCGGATGGTCTCGCTCAGCGCCACAGTGTCCAACGCCGAGGAGTTCGGCGACTGGCTGCAGGCCGTCCGGGGGGACACCGACGTCATCGTCTCCGAAGAGCGGCCGGTGCCGTTGGATCAGCACGTTCTTGTCAAGAGCAAGATGCTCGACCTGTTCGATTCGTCGGGCCTGGCGGCCACACACCGGGTGAACCCGGAGTTGGTGCGGCTCGCCCAGTCCGGCGGACGGCCGGTCCTTGACCGCTCCGGCGGCGGACGACGCGGGTCGAACCAGAACCGCTACCACCAGCAGCGCGTCCAGGCGGATTCCGGTCGGATGGACCGTGCCGAGATTGTGCGGATGCTCGAGGGTAAGCACCTGCTGCCCGCCATCTTCTTCATCTTCAGCCGGGTCGGCTGCGACCAGGCGGTCCGCCAGGTGCTGCGCGCCGGTGTGCGCCTCACCGACACCGCCGAACGCGACGAGATCCGCCAGATCGTCGACGAGCGCTGCCGCACCCTGCTCGACGAAGACCTCGCCGTTCTCGGCTACTGGGAATGGCTGGACGGCCTGGAACGCGGCGTCGCCGCCCACCACGCCGGCCTCCTGCCCGCGTTCAAGGAAGTCGTCGAAGAGCTTTTCCAGAAGAAGCTGGTCAAAGCGGTGTTCGCCACCGAAACTCTCGCGTTGGGCATCAACATGCCCGCCCGCACCGTGGTGCTGGACAAGTTGGAGAAGTTCAACGGAGAAGCACGCGTTCCCATTACGCCGGGGGAGTACACCCAGCTCACCGGCCGCGCCGGCCGTCGCGGCATCGACGTGGAGGGACACGCCGTCATCCAGTGGCAGCAGGGCCTGGACCCCCAGGCCGTGGCGTCACTTGCCTCCCGCCGCACCTACCCGCTGAACTCGAGCTTCAAACCGACGTACAACATGGCGGTGAACCTGATCGACCAGTTCGGCCGGGAACACACCCGGGAGGTGCTGGAGTCCTCCTTCGCCCAGTTCCAGGCCGACCGGGCGGTGGTCGACCTGGCCCGCCGGGTACGTCAGCAGCAGGCGTCGCTCGACGGGTACGCCACGTCCATGGCCTGCCACCTCGGCGACTTCACCGAGTACTCGGGCATACGCCGCCGGCTCTCCGACCTGGAGCGGGAGAACGCGGCCGCAGATTCGAATGCACGCGGCCGGGACCGCCGTCAGAAGGAACTCGCGGCGTTGCGGAAACGCATGCGCTCTCACCCCTGCCACAGCTGCCCCGAGCGGGAAGCACACGCCCGCTGGGCGCAGCGCTGGTGGAAGCTGACCCGGGAGACCGAGGCCCTGACCAGTCAGATCACGGCGCGGACCGGCGCCGTGGCCCGGGTGTTCGACCGGGTCACCGACGTTCTGCTCGGCTTCGGCTACCTCGTGCCCGGTGAGGGGCGCGCCGTCACCCTCAGCGAGAGCGGACTCATCCTGCGCCGCATCTATGCCGACCGCGATCTGCTGGTCGCCGAGTCGCTGCGCCGGGGCCTGTGGAACTCCTTGGACGCCCCCAGTCTCGCTGCGATGGCGTGCGCCCTGGTGTTCGAGCCGCGACGCGACGAGGGTCTCACCGACGAGCGGTACCTGCCGAAAGGGTCGTTCCGGCCGGCGATGGACGCCACCCAGACCCTGTGGAGTCAGCTGGACGACCTCGAACGCGACCACAAGCTGCCCGGCAGCAATCCGCTGGCCGGGGGACTGAGCCTGGCGATGTGGAAGTGGGCCAGGGGCGATTCCCTCGGTCTTGTCCTCGAGGAGGCCGAAATGGCCGCCGGAGACTTCGTGCGGTGGACCAAGCAGACCATCGACCTGCTCGACCAGCTCTCCCTCGTGGCCGATGGCCCGGTCGGACGCACGGCTCGGGTCGCAATGGACTCCATCCGTCGCGGCATCGTGGCGTATTCCTCGGTCGCATAGGCTGTCGAAGTGAAGACTGCCAGGCCGTACAGCACCGCTCTGCCCCTCTGGGCGGCGATCCTGATCGCCGCCGCTGCCGGGGCCATCCTCGACGGCGGTTTTCCCGACCGGGACTGGTGGATCCTCGCGCCGGTCGGGGTGGCGCTGATGCTGCTCGCTCTGATCGGGCGCGGTCTCTGGACCGGGCTCCTGGTCGGCCTGGTCGCCGGCCTGTCCTTCTGGCTGATCCACATCTCCTGGCTCACCCTGTACCTCGGGCCGGTCCCGTGGCTGGCGCTGGCCGGCCTGGAGTCGCTCTTTTTCGCCGTCGGCCTCGCACTGACCGCGGTGGTCCTCAACGTCGGCCCGCGGGTGTGGCCCAGCACGGTCGGCCGGCTGGGCGTGGTCCCGGTCATCGTCGCCGGGCTGTGGACCGCGCGTGAGGCCATCTCCGCGGTCTGGCCGTACGGCGGGTTCTCCTGGGGCCGCGTGGCCATCTCCCAGTCCGAGAGCCCGTTCAACGGACTCATCGCCTGGGTGGGCATGTCGGGGCTGAGCTTCGTGATGGTCTGGCTCAGCGCGCTGGTGCTCCAACTCTGTCGCGAGCAGCGGATGCGCGTCAGGGTGCGATCGATGGTCGCCGTCGCGGCCATCGCCACGCTGCTGGCCTTCCCGGCCTGGCCCACCATCCAGAGCGGCACCACCCGCATCGCCGCGGTGCAGGGCGCCTCAGACGCCGGCCTGTTCGCCCAGAATGAGCCGGGCCAGATCCTCTCCGACCACGCCTCCGCCACACTGCCCCTCGTGGGTGAACCGGTCGACTTCGTGGTCTGGCCGGAGAACGGCATCGACGTCGATCCGCTGCGCTCGGCCGAATCCGCGCGGGTGGCCGACTACATCAGCCGGGTCATGGATGCGCCGCTCATCGCCGGCACCATCACGCTGCGGGACGACAAGTACTACAACACGTCTCTCTTGTGGAAGGCCGGCGAGGGCGCCGTGGACCTGTACGACAAGGTGCATCCGGTCCCGTTCGCTGAATATATGCCCGACCGAGCATTCTGGCGGCCGTTCGCTCCGGAGCTGATCGACCTCGTCTCCCGGGACTACGAAATCGGCACCCGCGACAACGTCTTCGACATCAACGGCATCATCGCGGGCATCGCCATCTGCTTCGATATCGCCGATGACCAGCTGGTGCACGAGATGATCGCCGATGACGCCGAGATCATCCTGGCGCAGACCAACAACGCCGATTTCGGCCGCACCGACGAATCCGTCCAGCAGCTGGCCATCGCCCGGCTGCGGGCCATCGAGGCCGGCCGCACCGTGGTGAATATCTCCACCGTCGGCACCAGCGCCATCATCGCGCCGGACGGCCGGACCATCGACAGCCTGCCCACCTGGGTGCCCGGCGCGATGGTACAGACCGTTCCGCTCAGCACCACGGACACCCCGGCGATGTCGGCCGGCCGTCCACTGGAGTGGTTCGTCTCGGGCCTCGGCCTGGCCGGCGTGCTCTTCTGCCTGGTCGCCGGCCGCGGCACGGCGCGTGCCGCCGGCGGCATCCGGATCCCCGGGGTCCCAGCGAGTCCCGACCGGGCCCGGGTACGCAAACGGCGCCGGGGTTAACCGGCGCCGTTCAACGCGGTGGCGGGACGCGTGGCGTCCCGCCGGTCGGCTAGGCGCCGACCTTCTGGCCTCGACGCTGTCGCAGGACCGTCAGGCGTTCCTCCAGCAGTTCTTCGAGCTCGGCCCGGGTGCGACGCTCCAGGAGCATGTCCCAGTGCGTGCGGGCGATCTTCTCGTCGGAGTGGTCAACGACCACGGGCTTCGAATCGACCAGCCGGGTTGCGGTCTGGGAGCAGAAACGGCACTCCCATTCATCGGGCGCTTCCGCCTCGGCGGAGAAAATCATCACCGTCTCGCGCTCGCACGTTGCACACAGGTACGTGTGACTGACTCGTGGGGAAAAGGTCACGCCCTCTTCACTCTGCAGGCTCTGTGAACCCAATCTCATACCACGCAAACTACGATCTGCCATCGTGTGGTCTCCTCTCGCGATGCTTCCTAGTTGTAAACCATCAAGCTGGGCGTTATCTTTCCGTTATCGCCGATCTGGTGGGGTTCTCTCAGGAACGACTCAGAGCGGGCTCTCGCCGCCGGAGTCGCCGGACGCGTGTGGGCCCAACGATTTGGCCAGTCGCACCGCCACGTCGCACCGGTCGGTGACGAGCCCATCCACACCGAGGGCCAGCAACCGCCTCATCTGCGCCGGGTCGTTCACGGTCCACACGTGCACCTCGATCCCGAGCGCGTGCATGTGGTTGAGCACCCGCGGTGTCACAATCCGAACGAGACCGGCATGCTCAGGAACCTGGATGGCACTGACCCCGCGACAGATCCAGGGGAGCGCCCACCGTTGCCCGAGGGCCACGGCCACCAGCAGCATCGCGACCCCGGCGGCGGATGCCGAACTCACCGCGCCCGGCGTCGCCCGCAGCACCCGCCGCCGCCGGGCCTCGGAGAACGAGGTGAGCAGCACACGGTGACCGGCCCGAGCCGTGCGGATGGCTCTGGCGGCCGGCAGTACAGCGTCGGCGGATTTCACGTCGACGTTGAACAGGGCCGTGGGGAACGCGTCGAGGGCCTGGGCGAGGGAGCAGTAGGTCTGGCCGTGGCCCAGGTCGATCCGGGCAAGCTGCGCCATGGTCAACTGGTTCAGGGCCGCCCCGTTGCCGGGCAGGGTCGGGTCGTGGCTGAGCACGGCCACGCCGTCGCTGCTGGCGTGCACGTCGGTCTCCAGATGCGTCGCCCCGGCGGAGAGCGCGGCGACGAAGGCCAGCAAGGTGTTCTCCGGCGCGTCGAGAGCGAGACCACGGTGCGCGAGGATCCGTGGTGTCGCGGGGGAGAGGTAGGTGCCCGGCTCAGGGTTCACGGTGGGACACCGGTGCTTCTCCGCCGGGTCCACTACGGTCCACCGGGTTCGGTCCGAACGCGCGGCCGATTCCCTTCAGGGCTTCGGTGAGTTCGCTGGGCACGATCCACAGCTTATTGGCGCTGCCGTCGGCGAGTCTGGGCAGGGTCTGCAAGTACTGATAGGCGAGCAGCTTGGGATCGGGGTCGCCGTCATGGATCGCCCGGAACACCGTGGTGATGGCTTCGGCCTCACCCTGGGCCCGCAGCACCGCCGCCTTGGCCTGTCCCTCCGCCTGCAGAATGGCGGCCTGCCGTGCACCCTCCGCGGTGAGGATCGCCGACTGCTTGGTTCCCTCCGCCGTGAGGATCAGCGCCCGGCGGTCGCGTTCGGCCCGCATCTGCTTCTCCATCGAGTCCTGGATCGAGTGCGGCGGGTCGATGGCCTTGAGCTCCACCCGGCCCACCCGGATGCCCCATTTCCCGGTCGCCTCGTCCAGTACGATCCGCAACTGTCCGTTGATGTTGTCGCGGCTGGTCAGGGCCTCTTCGAGGTTGAGCCCACCGACGACGTTACGCAGGGTGGTGGTGGTGAGCTGTTCGACCGCGCCGAGGTAGTTGGCGATCTCGTAGGTGGCGGCGCGCGCATCCGTCACCTGGAAGTAGACGACGGTGTCGATCGACACCACGAGGTTGTCCTCGGTGATCACCGGTTGGGGCGGAAAAGAGACCACCTGCTCGCGCATGTCGATCAAGGGGCGCACCCGGTCGACGAACGGCACCAGGATGTTCAGGCCCGGCATCAGGGTCTTGTGATACTTGCCCAGTCGTTCGACCACGCCCGCGCTGGCCTGCGGAATGATCCGGATGGTGCGTACAAGCACCACCACCACGAACACCAGGACGACGAGGACGAGCACCAGGACGAAGAGCTGAAGGATGAGTTGGTCGAGAGGGGGCACGGCTTAGCTCCTTTCGGCGGGGGTGACGAACGCTGTGGACCCGTCGATGGCCAGCACCCGCACCCGGTGGCCGGGGTCGATGGTGACGGCGGTGAGGCCGGGGGAGAGGTGCGCCGTCCAGGTTTCCCCGTTGTCGAGCTTCACCAACCCGCCCAGTTCGCCGACGGTGGAGGAGACCCGGCCGCCCATTCCGATCAGGGCGGCCACATTACTCGGCGGCACGTCGGCACTCTGCTTATTCATGGCGTGCAGCAGGACCGGACGGATGAGCAGGAGCAGCAGCACCGAGACGGCGGCGGCAACCAGGATCTGCACCCACCAGTCCCAGCCGAGCAGGTTCGCGCCGAGCCCGGCCACACTGCCCACAGCGATCATCAGAAAAGTGAAGTCCAGGGTGAGCAGCTCGATGATGACACACACCAGGATGAACACCAGCCATGCAATCCACAGGTAGTCGGTCAGATCCACCATCTCGCAGCCCCTCGAGCGTCAGTTTGCTAGTGAAGGTAGCACCGGGAGACATGAGGCATGTTGATAGTCTTTATGACCGTGAGCACACCATCGATGAATCCCCTCCAGCCCGGCAGCCTTTCCGGAAAGCGCATCCTCGTCACGGGTTCGTCCCGCGGGATCGGAGCCGACACCGTCGCGTACTTCGCCGAGGCCGGCGCCAAGGTCGTCATCAACTACCGCAACAAGGAAGCGCGCGCGAACAAGCTCGCCGCCGCCATCCGCGAGGCCGGCGGAACGGCCATCACGGTGGCCGCGGACCTCACCGACGCCCAGTCGGTGTCGGCGATGTTCGACACCATCCGTGCCGAGTACGGCGGGCTGGACATCCTCGTGATGAATGCCTCCGGCGGCATGGAGACCGGCATGGCCGAGGACTACGCCATGCAGCTGAACCGCGATGCCCAGGTAAACCTGCTGACCGCCGCGGTACCGCTGCTCAGCGACGGTTCCCGGGTGGTCTTCATCACCAGCCACCAGGCCCACTTCGTCGACAGCGCGCAGAACATCGACGTCTACGAGCCCGTCGCCCGCAGCAAGCGGGCCGGCGAGGATGCTCTCCGCGCGGTGATCCCCGAACTGGCCGAGGCCGGCATCGGTTTTGTCGTCGTGTCGGGCGACATGATTCAGGGCACCATCACGGCGGTACTCCTCGAGCGCGCAAACCCCGGCGCAATCAGTGCCCGGCAGGATTCCGCCGGGAAGCTCTACAACGTGAGCGAATTCGCCGCGGAGATCGTGCTCGCCGCGGTGGAGCCGGTGCCGGAGAACAACACCCGGTACGTCGGCGACACCTCGGACTTCACCAGCTGACCCGGGTGTCACGGGCCCGGCTCGGCCGGGCACGGCTCGGCCGGGCCCGGCTGCGTAGTGCAGAGCTCAGACGTGCGCGCCACGCCCGAAGGTGAACGCACGCACCAGTTGCACGATCCCGGAGACAATCAGCATGATCCCGCCGATCGTGACGAGCACGCCGATCGTCGCCACCGGAGCGAACAGCACGATGATGCCCGCGACGAGCCCGACCACGCCGAGCAGGATTCCCGGCCACCGGCTGGAGTCCGTGCTGTATTCCACCAGTGCGGCGACCCCGTCGACGATCCACACGATGCCGACGATCAGCCCCAGAATCGCCAAGGAGCCTTCCGGGTTGCGCAGGGCCAGGATTCCCAGGATCACCACCAGCACGCCGAGGACGATATTCAGCACCCGGCCGCCGGTGGCCACCCCGGTGCTGGCCACACCGCGCACGATGCGACCCACGCCGCTGATCACGAAGTAGAGCCCGAACAGCACCGCAATCACCGTGAGGGTCGCCTCGGTCCACACCAGCAGGATCGCGCCGATGCCGATGGCCACCAGAGCGCTGACGGCAAACGCCACCCGGAGGCCCGTGATCTCCCGGGCCGTCAGGTTCCGCGGGTCGAGGGCCAGGCCGAAGACCACACTGTGATTGGCTGGCCCGGGCATCTGGGTGTTGGGCACTCCGGGATGGTTCGACATAGTGCTCCTTCGGGACGAGCCGGCGGGGGAGTCTCGCGGACTGGCGACACCCTATGCCCAAGCCGGTGGCATGGCTACGTCACGTTCTCCGGCGCCCCACCTGCTCCCGCATTCTTTCTGCAGAGAAATTAAATGGGCACCCGGGTGGCGTTCCGGAGGCCTGTCGCACGTCGGACGAATGCCGACCGGCCGCTGCGGCGCATCACCGAACCGTGCCCCGCCCCAGACGCGAGACCAGCCCGCCGACAGCGACCCGCCTGGCCGGCAACGTCAACCAGGCGGCACCGACCGTCACCCACAAACACGCACATCCAGGCCTACCAGACCCCTCTCCGGCACGCTCGATATGTGACCGATAATGCACATTATGTCAAGACAGCTTACGCGCGGTGGGGGTTCGGGTCGTCAGAACCTTCCCGTAGGGCGACACCGCGACGCCGTCGTTCCTGTCAGGCCGGCCCGGGCTCCTTCGGCGGACGATGCACGACCATACCGAACTCGTTCACGGGTTCGAACGCATCCCGGTCCCAGGCGCCGGGATGCGGCACGGGGCAATTGAGAATGGTGTCGTGTGCGGAATGCTCGATGGTGTGCTCGGTCATGGGACGCTGGCAGATCGGGCAGGTCGACAGCCCCGTGGTCTCCTGCGCATCGTACGTTCCGACGGCGGGTGAGTCGAACGCCGGACGCAGTCGATCTTCCACCCATTCGAACAGTTGACGGCGGCCGGCCTTGGGAGCCCTGGCCGAGGATTTCTCATTCTGGACCATATCGTCAGCGTACGCCCGTCGGCCGCCGCAATTCTAGAGACCGGGCGCGAGCCCCGGTCATTCCTCGCCGAAACCCGATTCGATGAGATCAGCCAGGGCGTCCACTGCCTCACGGGAGCTTTCATCCGGCCCGGAGATCTCTACGCTCATGCCGCGCGTGAGGCCGAGCGACATTATTCCGAGCAGACTGTGCGCGTCCTTGCCATTCACGCTCACCTCGGCGTTGAAGGTGCTCGCCAGTTTGACAAAGTCCGCCGCAGGCCGGGCGTGCAGGCCGTCCCGGTTCCGCAGCGTCACCGTGCGCGAGACGGGCCCCGCAGCCGCTCCGGCTCCCTCGGAGTCGACGGCCGCGGCCGGGGCGATCGGCGGCTCGACGACCGGTGTGCCGCCGGCGGATTCCGCGGCGGACAGCACGGCGTCGAGGTCTCCCCCAATTTCGGCGGCGACGGCCGCCGCCACCCCGCCCTCCACCAGCGGCGCGTCAGCGATGCGTACCCGCTCCCGGAGGTCATCGTCGAGGAACTCCACGGCCGTCTCCGCGGTGAGGATCGCCGAGCCGAGGTCGCAGAGCACAAGAACGCCGGCACCCGCATCGGCCTCGAGAAGGGCGGCGCTGATCTTGTCGAAGCTCGTGCCGATGCCCTCGTCATCCATCCCGCCGGCGGCCACGAGCGTCGTCGAAGGCGCCATCTGCCGTGCCAGCGCCACGAGGCCGGCGGCGATCAACACACTGTGCGACACGAACACGATGCCGACCCGGCCGGGTGCACCGCCGGCGTGCCCACTCGATGCGGACTCGGTCATGATCAGGACTGCGCGGCCGCGTCGGCGGCGCAGCGCAGGATCAGCGCGGACGACTGGGCGCCGGGGTCGCGATGCCCGATGGCCCGCTCCCCCAGGTAGCTCGCCCGGCCCTTCCGGGCGATCAGCGGTTCCGTCGCCACAGCGCCGGCCTCTGCGGCATCCGCGGCGGCGGCCAGGATCAGGTCGGGCGTGGCTCCGGCAGCTTCCGCCTCGATGGCCGCATCGACCGCCGGGGTCCACGCGTCGATCATGGTCTTGTCGCCGGCCTCGGCCTTCCCGCGCAGCACGACCCCGTCACGACCGGCTGTCAGGAGCGCCACCACGGCCGCCCCGTCCAGCTCCGCGGCGCCGCTCACGGCGCCCGCAGCCTTGAGGTAGGCGGTGCCGTACAGCGGACCGGCGGCACCGCCAACCGTGGAAATGAGCGTCGATGCGAGCGTCTTGAGTACCTCGGCCGGGGTGCTCGCGTCTCCGAGGGTGTCGAGCTTGGGCAGCACAGCCTGAAAGCCCCGGTCGAGGTTCTCGCCGTGATCACCATCGCCGATCTCCCGGTCCAGGGTGTTCAATTCGGCCCGGTGCTCCGACAGAACCTTCGCGCTGTTCCTGATCCAGGCCTGTGCCCATGCGACGTCTACGCTCATTACGGTCTTCCCTACTTTCCCCACCGCAGCGCGGCCGTGTGCACCGGAGCATCCCACAGGGCAGTCAGCTCGTCGTCGAGTGAGAGAACCGTGATCGACATACCCTGCATCTCCAGTGATGTTGTGAAATTGCCGACGAGAGTGCGTGTCACCTCGATGCCGCGTTCGGCCAGAACCTGGGCGGCCCGTCGGAATACAATGTACAGCTCCACCTGGGGGGTCCCGCCCATCCCGTTCACGAACAGGAGCACCTTGTCGCCGCGGGTGAAGGGAATGTCGTCGAGGATCGGTCCGAGGATCCGGTCGACGATGGCATCCGCCGGCTCCAGCTTGATGCGTTCCCGGCCCGGCTCGCCGTGGATGCCGATACCGATCTCGATCTCGTCGTCGGCCAGGGTGAAGCTCGGCTCCCCCGCATGCGGCACGACACACGGCGTGAGGGCCACACCCATCGACCGGACCCGGCCGATGACCTTCTCGGCGACGGTGGCCACGGCGGTGAGGTCGTCGCCGCGTTCCGCGGCCGCTCCGGCGATCTTCTCCACGAGCACGGTGCCGGCCACACCGCGCCGCCCGGCCGTGTACAGCGAGTCCTTCACAGCGACGTCGTCGTTGACGATCACCGTGCGCACTTCGATCTCGTCGGCTTCGGCCAGGTCGGCCGCGGTCTCGAAGTTCAGCACGTCACCGGTGTAGTTCTTCACGATGTGCAGCACACCGGCTCCCCCGTCGACGGCCTTGGTGGCCGCGAGGATGGGGTCGGGCGTCGGCGAGGTGAATACGGCGCCCGGCACGGCTCCATCCAGCATGCCGAACCCCACGAAGCCGCCGTGCAGCGGCTCGTGCCCGCTGCCGCCACCGCTGACGATTCCGACCTTGCCGGCCACGGGAGCGTCGGAGCGTGTGATGAAGACCGGGTCAAGGGACACCCGCACGATATCGCCGTGTGCGGCGCCGAATCCGGCGACGGCTTCGTCGACAACGTTCTTCGGGTCGTTGACAAGCTTTTTCATGACCATTCCTTCGTTCGGCGGAATTGAACGGCACACTGCATGCGCCGGGCACTCAAGGGTGCACACGCACAACTTACGCGCTGCACCCGCTGCGGGTAAGAGGCAGGTTATCCGCGTATTCCGCTTCTGTTTCGCATCCGGCCCTCCCGCGCTATGGTGACTGCACAATCGCGCAGCGCGAAGGGATTGCTCCGGTTCCGCCGGCATCTCGCTCCCTACAAGAAAGGTCATCGTGGACAATCTCGGTCTTGTATTTTTGTCGGAGGTGCTGGGCACAGGGATGCTTGTCCTCCTCGGTTGTGGTGTGGTGGCTAACGTCGCCCTGACGAAGAATAAGGGCTTCGGCGGTGGGTTCCTCATGGTGACCGTCGGCTGGGCCTTCGCAGTGTTCGCCGGAGTGATCGTCGCGTACAACTCCGGCGCTCACCTCAACCCGGCGGTCACCCTCGGGCTCGTCGCCTCCGGGGCCAGCGAGTTCGGCGGCGCCGCGCTCATCGCAGCCGGCGACGGCATTCCGGTGAACTTCCTCTCGGTCCTCGTCTACCTGGCCGGCGAGTTCCTCGGCGCCTTCCTCGGCGCCGTGGTGGTCTGGCTGGCCTACAAGCAGCACTACGACGAGGAGCCGGAGCCGGCCAACAAGCTCGGCACCTTCTCCACCGGACCCGCCATCCGCTCCTACGGCTGGAACCTGGTCACCGAGATCGTCGGAACGTTCGTGCTGGTCTTTGTGATCATCGCCTTCGGCGGCGGCCGTCAGGGTGAGGCCGTGGGCCTCGCCGCCCTCGGCGCGTTGCCCGTCGCCCTGCTCGTGCTCGTGATCGGCGTCTCCCTCGGTGGTCCGACCGGATACGCCATCAACCCGGCCCGTGACCTCGGCCCGCGGATCGCGCACTTCGTCCTCCCCATCCGGGGCAAGGGGTCCTCTGACTGGGCGTACTCCTGGGTTCCGGTGGTCGGGCCGGTCATCGGCGGCCTGCTCGCCGGTTGGGCCTCATTGATCTGGCTCCCCGTCGTCGTGTGAGCCGACAGGCCGGTCCGGCCCGGACCGGCCTGTCGCCCTGCCCGGCGCGGAATCAGCCGCACGGTTTTATAGTTTGTCCAAGCCATCACGCAACGTACAAGGAGGTACACCATGGCAAAATACGTACTCGCCATTGATCAGGGCACCACGAGCAGTCGCGCCATCATCTTCGACCACGCCGGGTCGATCGTTTCCACCGGTCAGCTCGAGCACGAGCAGATCTTCCCCCGCGCCGGCTGGGTCGAGCACGACCCGATGGAGATCTGGGACAACACCCGTGAGGTGATCGGCCAGGCCCTGTCCAAGGCCAACCTCACCCGCCACGACATCGCCGCCGTCGGCATCACCAACCAGCGCGAGACCGCCGTGGTGTGGGACCGCACCACCGGCAAGCCGGTGTACAACGCCATCGTCTGGCAGGACACCCGCACCCAGCCGATCGTCGACCGGCTGGCCGCGGACGGCGGCGTCGAACGGTTCAAGCAAAAGGTCGGCCTGCCGCTGGCCACGTACTTCTCCGGCACCAAGATCGTCTGGATCCTGGAGAACGTCGAGGGCGCCAGGGCGAAGGCAGACGCCGGGGACCTGATGTTCGGCACCACTGACACCTGGGTGCTCTGGAACCTCACCGGCGGGCTGGAGGGCGGCGTGCACGCCACCGACGTCACCAACGCCAGCCGCACCCTGTTCATGGACCTGGAGACCCTGCAGTGGGACGACGAGATCCTCGCGGCCTTCAACGTGCCGAAGTCGATGCTTCCGGAGATCAAGTCATCCAGCGAGGTGTACGGCACGGTCAATGAGCACAGCCTGCTCCGGGAGGTCCCGATCGCGGGCATCCTCGGCGACCAGCAGGCCGCCACCTTCGGCCAGGCCGCCTTCGACCAGGGCGAGGCGAAGAACACCTACGGCACCGGTAACTTCCTGATCTTCAACACCGGCACCGACATCATCCATTCGAAGAACGGGCTGTTGACCACGCTGGGCTACAAGCTCGGCGACGACGCCCCCCACTACGCGTTGGAAGGCTCGATCGCCGTCACCGGAGCTCTCGTGCAATGGCTGCGGGACAACCTCGGCATGATCACGTCGTCGGAAGAGATCGAGACCCTCGCAGCGACGGTGGACGACAACGGCGGCGCCTACTTCGTGCCGGCGTTCAGCGGCCTGTTCGCGCCGTACTGGCGCTCGGATGCCCGCGGCGCCCTGGTCGGGCTCACCCGGTTCGTCAACAAGGGTCACATCGCCCGGGCGGCGCTGGAAGCCACGGCGTTCCAGACTCGTGAGGTCCTGGATGCCGTCAACGCGGACTCCGGGGTGCCGCTGACCGAGCTCAAGGTCGACGGCGGCATGATCAAGAACAACCTGCTCATGCAGTTCCAGGCCGACATCATCGGCGTGCCCGTGGTGCGGCCGGTTGTCGCCGAGACGACGGCACTCGGCGCCGCGTACGCGGCCGGGCTGGCCGTGGGCTTCTGGAGCACGCTGGACGAACTGCGCTCGAACTGGCAGGAGGACAGCCGCTGGACGCCTCAACTCAGCGAAGAGGAGAGCGCCCGTCAGCTGCGGAACTGGAAGAAGGCCGTCACGAAGACCTTCGGCTGGGTCGACGACGACGTTCTCTAACGGCACGCCCCGCGGAGCGTGAACGTAACTCCTGCTATTTCCTGACGGCCGGCGTTCTGGCCCCGGATTTTCCGGGGCCAGAACTCCGGCCGCTGGTCTTCTGCAGGAGTCATGCACCCGAACGGTGGACTTGGGCTCAGGCGTGGCTCGCGGCGACCCACTGGGCGAGCTTGGCTGCGGCGGCACCGGAATCGATGGACTCGGCTGCAACGAGCAACTTGGCCCGGAACCGATCCAGGATGCTGACCTGGGACTGCGACGGATCGTGCGCGAGGTCGTACGCGACGAGTCCGGCGGCGGCGTTCAGCAGCACGATGTCACGCACCGGTCCGGTCTCCCCTGCCAGTACCTGGTGCACCACGCCGGCGTTGTGCTCCGGTGAGCCGCCGACGAGCTGGTCGATTGTGGCCCGCGGGATGCCGAGGTCGCGGGGGTCGATGTCATGCTCGGTGACCAACCCCCTGGAGACCTCCCACACGTGGCTGTGCCCCGTGGTGGTGAGTTCGTCCAGTCCGTCATCGCCCCGGAAGACCAGCGCTGATGCTCCCCTGGTCTGGAACACTCCGACGAAGAGGGGCACCCGGTCGAGGCTGGCGACACCCACGGCCGACGCTTCGGGCCGGGCCGGGTTCACCAGCGGGCCGAGGAAGTTGAAGACGGTGGGGATGCCGAGGTCGGCGCGCACAGCGGCCGCGTGGCGGAATCCGGGGTGGAACGCCGCCGCGAAGGCGAACGTGATGCCGGTGGAGTCCAGAACCGACGCCACCACCTCCGCGGACAGGGTGAGGTCGATGCCGAGGGCGGCGAGCACGTCTGAGGATCCGGAGGCGCTGCTGGCGGCCTTGTTGCCGTGCTTGATCACGGGAACGCCGGAGGCGGCGCAGACGATGGACGCCATGGTGGAGACGTTGACGGTGCCGAACCTGTCGCCGCCGGTTCCCACGATGTCCAGGCCCATCGAGTTCACGTTCAGGGGTACCGCGTGATCCAGGATCGCATCACGGAAGCCGACGATCTCGTCGACGGTCTCCCCCTTCGCGCGCAACGCCACCAGGAAGCCGGCAATCTGGGCCTGCGAGGCCTCCCCCAGCACGATTCGTTCCATGCACCAGGCCGCATCCGCGACGCTGAGGTCTTCCCCCCGCAGCAGTGCATCGAGTATTTTTGGCCAAGACTGAGATTCGAGCATGCTCCGATCTTAATCAACTCGGCTCCCCGCCCCGCAATTCCGCCCCCATCAGGCACTAGTAAGGGTGACCTAACCACAGAATGAGGACGTATGGCACTTCAGGTTGAGAAAAACCTGTGCAGTAATCGGCCATAATGGAATAGTGACGACGACCTCAATTACTCCTCGGGCGACCCTCCCCGTAGTGAACAGGCCCAACAGCGTGGCGGTTGGCACCATTGTCTGGCTGGGCAGCGAAGTGATGTTCTTCGCTGGCCTTTTTGCCATCTACTTCACGCTGAGGTCCACCTCGCCTGAGCTGTGGACGTCGGAGGCGGACAAGCACAACTTCACCTTCGCCCTGGTCAACACGCTCATCCTGGTGTCGTCGTCCATCACCTGCCAGTTCGGCGTGTTCGCGGCCGAGCGACTGCAGGCACGATCCACCGGATGGAAGCCCAGCCAGTGGGGCATGGTCGAGTGGTTCTTCCTCACCTACGCCCTCGGCGCGATCTTCGTCTCCGGTCAGGTTCTGGAATACGCCACCCTGGTCTCCGAAGGTGTGACCCTGGCGTCCAACGCCTACGGCTCGGCCTTCTACCTCACCACCGGGTTCCACGGTATCCACGTGACCGGTGGACTCATTGCCTTCCTCCTCGTGATCGGCCGCGGCTTCGCGGTTAGGAACTTCGGACACAAGGAAGCCACCAGCGCCATCGTGGTTTCGTACTACTGGCACTTCGTCGACGTCGTCTGGATCGGGCTCTTCCTGGTCATCTACGTTCTTAAATAACAAGCAGGAGCGGACACACTCAGTATGCCCAGGACTAAGAAACCTACCCACGGCGCGTCTCGTCGTTCCGGCCGGCGCAGCCCTCTCGCGAGCGTCGCCCTCATCGCCATCGGCCTGCTCTTCACCGGCGGCGCCTATGCAGCGTTCAGCACCACGACCGCCAGCGCGGCCACGGACTCGGCCTCACAGCAGACCGTCGCCGAGGGTGAAAAGCTTTTCGCCGCGAACTGCGCCACCTGCCACGGCCTGAGCGCCGATGGCACCAGCGCCGGCCCCAGCCTGATCGGCGTGGGCGAAGCCTCCGTCGACTTCCAGGTCGGCACCGGCCGCATGCCGATGCAGATGAACGGCCCCCAGGCCGAAGTCAAGCCGGTCCAGTTCACCGCAGAACAGACCGCAGCGCTGGCCGCCTACGTGGGCTCCCTCGCCCCCGGCCCGGCCATTCCTGCCCAGGAACTCCTCGACGCCCAGGGTGACGCCTCATCCGGCGCGGAGCTCTTCCGCATCAACTGCGCGATGTGCCACAACGTCGCCGGCGCCGGTGGCGCACTCACTGAGGGCAAGTACGCGCCCTCCCTCGACGGCGTCGAGCCGCAGCACATCTACGAGGCCATGATCACCGGCCCGCAGAACATGCCGGTATTCAACGACATGAACATCTCTCCGGAAGACAAGCGCGACATCATCACGTACCTCAAGTACGTGGAGAACAACCCGTCACCGGGTGGGTTCGCGCTCGGATCCCTCGGACCGGTGTCCGAAGGCCTCTTCCTCTGGATCTTCGGCCTGGGCGCGATCGTCGCCCTCACCGTGTGGATCACGGCGAAATCAAACTGATCGGCACCCGGCAATGACACAGCGAACACAGAATGCGCCAACACCCACAGCGCCCATGAAGGAGAACAATGGCCAGCGATGAGACCAGCGGGAAGGACCTGACCGCTGCCGACTCCTCGAGCGTCGAGCTCGGTTCCGCCGCCGCGGGCACCGCCATCGTCGCCCGCGACGCGGTAGCCAACCCCGGCTTCCCGCCGCACCGGCCCCGGATCACCGACCTTGACCCCAAGGCCGAGAAGCGCGCGGAGCGCACCGTATACACGTTGTTCTACCTGTCGATCGTGGGCAGTGTCTTCGCAATCGCCGCCTACATGATCTTCCCGATCGTTCCGGAAGACCCGGGCTCCGTCCGGCTCAACAACCTGTTCATCGGAATCGGCCTGGCCTTGGCACTGCTCGCGCTCGGCATCGGCGCCGTGCACTGGGGCAAGGCCCTCATGCACGACGAAGAAGGCATCGACGAACGTCACCCGGTCCGCGGCAGTGATGAAACCCGCGCCCGCGCCGTGGAGATCTTCCAGGAAGCAAACACTGAATCCGGCTTCGGCCGCCGCACAATGATCCGCAACAGCCTGATCGGCGCCCTCGTCGTCTTCCCGTTGCCCGCCGTGGTCCTGTTCCGTGGCCTCGGCCCGCAGGACCAGGATCCCGTCGCGCTGCTCAAGCAGACGATGTGGGAAAAGGGCACCCGGCTCGCGCTGGACCCGTCCGGCGTTCCCATCAAAGCCTCCGACGTCACCCTCGGCTCGTCGTTCGCCGTCATCCCCGAGGGCCTCATGGACCTCGAACACGGCAAGCTCGAAGAGAAGGCCAAGTCGGTCGTCATCCTGGTCAGGATGAAGCCGCAAGACCTGATCCAGGCGCCGGATCGTGAGAGCTGGTCGTACGACGGCATCGTCGCGTACTCCAAGATCTGCACCCACGTCGGTTGCCCCGTCGGCCTGTACGAACAGCAGACCCACCACCTGCTGTGCCCGTGCCACCAGTCGCAGTTCGACGTGGCCGACCACGCGAAGGTAATTTTCGGACCGGCCAAACGTCCTCTCCCCCAGCTTCCCATTGCGGTCGACGCAGAGGGATACTTGATTGCACAGAGCGATTTCCTTGAACCAGTCGGACCGAGCTTTTGGGAGCGACAGTGAGTACTACAACCGAAATGAAACCCGCCGACACGAAGAAGTCCGGCGGCCTCACCGGCGCTGCGGCGAACTATCTCGACGAGCGTACGAGCATCTCCACCGCGGTCAAGGAACTGGGTCGAAAGATCTTTCCCGACCACTGGTCGTTCCTGCTTGGTGAGGTCGCGCTCTACAGCTTCGTCATCATCCTGCTGTCCGGGTCGTTCCTGACCTTCTTCTTCCAGGCGTCGATGGCCGAGGTGCACTACGACGGCTCGTACGTTCCCCTCAAGGGCGTCGAGATGTCGGTCGCGATGGCTTCCTCGCTGGATATCTCCTTCGACGTGCGCGGCGGCCTCCTGATGCGTCAGGTGCACCACTGGGCCGCTTTGCTCTTCGTGGCGTCCATCGGGCTGCACATGCTGCGCATCTACTTCACCGGGGCGTTCCGCAAACCGCGTGAGCTCAACTGGGTGATCGGCTTCGTGCTCTTCATCCTGGCCATGGCCGAGGGCTTCACCGGCTACTCGCTCCCCGACGACCTGCTCTCCGGTAACGGCCTGCGGATCATCGACGGCATGGTCAAGGGCATCCCCGTTGTCGGCACCTGGATCTCGTTCCTGCTCTTCGGCGGCGAGTTCCCCGGCACCGACATCGTCGGCAGGCTCTACTCCCTGCACATTCTGTTGTTGCCGGCCATCATCGTGGCGCTGATCGCGTTGCACCTGCTCTTCGTCGTTGTGCACAAGCACACTCAGTACCCCGGAGCGGGCCGCACCAACAACAACGTCGTCGGCTACCCGGTCCTGCCGGTGTACGCAGCGAAGGCCGGTGGATTCTTCTTCATCGTCTTCGGTGTGGTCATGCTCATGGCCTCGTTCTTCACGATCAACCCGATCTGGAACTACGGCCCGTATGACCCGTCCCCCGTGTCGGCAGGTACCCAGCCCGACTGGTACATCGGCTTCGCCGATGGTGCCCTTCGACTGATCCCGCCGGGGTTGGAATGGGTGATCTTCGGTCACACCTACTCGTTCAACATCCTGATTCCCCTCGTGGGCCTTGGGCTGTTCATCGGCGTGGTGCTGTCCTACCCGTTCATCGAGGCCTGGGTCACCGGTGACAAGCGCGAGCACCACGTTCTGGACCGCCCGCGTAACGCCCCGACCCGCACCGCCATCGGCGCGGCCGGTGTCACCTTCTACGCGGGCCTCTGGGCAGCGGCGTCGTCGGACATCATCGCGACTCACTTCAAACTCACCATGGAGGGGGTCATCCACACCCTCCAGGCCATCGTCATCCTCGGCCCGTTCATCGCCTACTTCATCACCAAGCGTGTCTGCCTGGCACTGATGAAGAAGGACCGTGAAATTGTGCTGCACGGTTACGAGTCCGGCCGGATCGTGCGTCTGCCCGGTGGCGAGTACATCGAGGTGCACCAGCCCGTCGACGAGTACGAGCGTTGGAAGCTGGTCAGCTACGCCGACTACAAGCCGCTCGCTCTCACGCCCAACTCACGCGGCAAGATCTCGCCCGTGCAGCGGGTTCGGGCCGGCCTGTCACGGTGGTTCTTCGAAGACCGGATCGCTCCGGTCGGCACCAAGGAGCTGGAAGAGAGCCACGGCGATCACCACTGATTCCTCGGTGCACCCGGTTCGGGCACCGCGGCCACTTGCGACACTGTCGGAGTGGCTGCGGTGCCCGAACTGTTTCGGCGACCTGCAGCCGGCCGACACGCTCGTCTTGAGCTGCGCGCGTGGCCATCGCTTCGATGTCAACCGCCGCGGCTACGCCTCCCTCATCGCCGGCTCGCGGCGGCTGATCGGTGACTCCCCCGCCATGCTCGACGCCCGTGACGCCTTTCTCGGGAACGGTTGGTACGCCGACCTCCGCGACGCGCTCAGCGCCCTGGTAGCGGCTGAACCCACTCACCGGGTATTGGACATCGGATGCGGCACCGGCTACTACCTCAGGGGCGTCCTGGCCGCGCTGGCGGCCACGCCCCCGGCATCCGCCGCTGACACACCGGCAGTGCCCCGCGCACTGGCCGTCGACCTGTCGGCGCCGGCCGTCGCCCGCACCGTTCGAGCTGCCGTGGCGGTTCCCGGAACCACCACCGACGGACTGGTTGCAGATGTCTGGTCGCCGCTGCCCATTCGGGACGCCGCTACCGACGTCATCATCAACGTGTTCGCCCCGAGGAACCCTGCCGAGTTCCATCGGGTTCTGGCGCCGGGCGGCCTGTTGGCCGTCGTGGTGCCGCACCCGACCCACCTGCAGGAGCTGCGAGCCGACGGCCTGGCCCTTGACGTGCACGAGAACAAGAGCGCCGACCTGGTGGCCTCCCTCTCCGGCTTGTTCGAGTTGGAGCAGACTCGCGACCTCTCGACAGTTCTCTCCCTCTCCCCCGCCGACGTAACGGCTCTAATCGGGATGGGACCCTCCGCCCACCACAAAAAAGTGGCGGCTGACGGCGTGGACTCGCCCGCAGCGCGCCGACCGGTGACCGTCGCCTTCCAGCTACTCGCTTTTCGTCGTAACAGCTCCTAGGTGTACGGAGCCGGCGTTCTGGTCGGGCTCAGCGCGCCAGCCGCCGCCGCCGGGAATGCGGCCGAGTTTCTTCACGTCAATGTGCACGAGCTCGCCCGGCTTGTCTCGTTCATACCGGTTGGGGGTCGCGCGGGAGGAGCGGATGGCTCGCCGGTGAGCGGATCCAGCCAGGACAACGGCGGGAAGCCATACCGGGCCAGGATCCGCGACACAGTCCGGACCGGCACTCCGGTGACGTTAGCGATCCTCAAGGGCCCGTCACGATCCAGTATCCGGGCGACAACAACAGCGGCTTCTCGCCGGGAACTAGTCTTCCTCGGGCAGTTGCGCGGCCGGGAGGACCGGTCTCGGAGACCGGCTTCGCCTTCGACGCCGTGGAAAGAATCGGCGCCCAACAACGCTTCATCAAAGCGCACTGCCCTTGGACCAACGGCAAGGTCGAACGACTCAACCGCACCCTCGCCACCGAACGGGCCTACAAACGCAAATACACCATCAACCAACATCGCGCCGACGCGTTTGCACCCTGGCTGCACCTCTACAACACTGAACGCATCCACACCGGTATCGGAACAACACCCATCATGCGAGTGTCACCAACCTCATGACCCAGTACACCGAGGCGAACCCGGACATGACGAAGGCGCCGCCACCCCTGAGGGTGGCGGCGCCGTCGTTGTCGGCTGGAGCTCTAGCGGGCGAACAGGCCCCGGTAGTATTCGTACACCCAGCCGACCAAGCTGATCACGCCGATGCCGATGCCGATGTAGGCGATCCAGAAGCCGGCGGCCAGGCCCAGGAACAGCAACGCGGCACTCGCGGCGAGCATGATGGGCCACCAGCTCCACGGGCTGTAGAAGCCCAGCTCGGGGTCTCCATCATCGATGTTGGCGTCCAGGCGGTCCTCGGGCAGGTCGCCGCCCTGGGCCTTGTGCACCTTGGACAGGTAGAAGGCGACAAACGCCACCAGTGCACCGCTCAGGCTGATGCCGAACAGGCCCACCCACTCGATCCGGTTCTGGAGAGGATCAAGCAGGCCCCAGACCACATAGACCGCCGCGAGCAGCGCGAAGAAGACCGCGAGGATCCAGTAGAGGTTGATATTGGCTTTCATCTACTTGACCTCTTCCGATGCTGCGTCGTACGTCGGAGCGTCGGGCGCGTCCTTGGCCGGGCCGATGCCAATGGGCATTCCGGCCTCAGGGTGGTTCAGGTCGAAGGCGGGACGCTCGGAGCGGATCCGCGGGATCGAGGTGAAGTTGTGCCGCGGCGGCGGGCAGGACGTGGCCCACTCCAGCGAAGCGCCGTAGCCCCACGGGTCGTTCACGGTGACCTTGGGTGCGTTGCGCGCCGTGATGTAGACGTTCAGGAAGAACGGGATCATCGAGACGGCGAGGATCATCGATCCGATGGTGGACACCTGGTTCATCCAGGTGAAACCGTCCTCGGGCAGGTACGAGGCGTACCGGCGGGGCATGCCCACCACGCCGAGCCAGTGCTGGATCAGGAACGTGGTGTGGAAGCCGATGAAGAGCAGCCAGAAGTGCCACTTGCCGAGACGTTCGTTGAGCATCTTTCCGGTCCACTTGGGCCACCAGAAGTAGAACCCGCTGAACATGGCGAACACGACGGTTCCGAACACCACGTAGTGGAAGTGCGCGACGACGAAGTAGGTGTCGGACACGTGGAAGTCCAGCGGCGGCGACGCCAGGATCACACCGGTGAGGCCACCGAAGGTGAAGGTGATCAGGAAGCCGATCGCCCAGAGCATGGGGGTCTCGAAGGTTATCGATCCGCGCCACATGGTGCCGATCCAGTTGAAGATCTTCACACCGGTGGGCACCGCGATGAGCATCGTCATCAGCGAGAAGAACGGCAGCAGCACCGACCCGGTCACGTACATGTGGTGCGCCCACACGGTGACGGAGAGCGCGGCGATGGAGATGGTGGCGTAGATCAGGGTCTTGTAACCGAAGATCGGCTTACGGCTGAATACCGGGAACACTTCGGACACGATGCCGAAGAACGGCAGGGCGATGATGTAGACCTCGGGGTGACCGAAGAACCAGAACAGGTGCTGCCAGAGAATGGCGCCACCATTGGCGGGATCGTAGATGTGGGAGAGGAAGATGCGGTCGCTGGCGGCGGCGAGCATGGCGGCGGCGAGGACCGGGAAGGCCATCAGCACGAGCAGCGACGTGACCAGGATGTTCCAGGTGAAGATCGGCATCCGGAACATGGTCATGCCGGGAGCGCGCATGGTGATGATCGTGGTGATGAAGTTCACACCACCGAGGATGGTGCCGAAGCCGGAGAGCCCGAGCCCGACCATCCAGAGATTACCGCCGATTCCCGGCGAGAAGGTGGTGCTCGCCAACGGTTGATAGGCGAACCAGCCGAACGACGCCGCTCCCTGTGGGGTGAGGAAGCCGCCGACGGCGATCAGGCTGCCGAAGAAGAACAGCCAGAAGGAGAAGGCGTTCAGACGGGGGAAGGCCACGTCGGGGGCGCCGATCTGCAGCGGCATCAGCGCGTTGGCGAAGCCGAAGAACAGCGGCGTCGCGAACATCAGCAGCATGATCGTGCCGTGCATGGTGAAGAGCTGGTTGTACTGCTCTTTCGTCTGCACGATGTTCAGGCCGGGCTCGAAAAGCTGGGCGCGCATCACGAGAGCCATCACGCCACCGAGGCAGAAGTAGATGAACGAGGTGATGAGGTACATGTACCCGATGACCTTGTGGTCGGTGGAGGTGATCCACCGGACCACGATGTTGCCCTTGCGGTCCACGCCGGTCGGGCGGGAGGTCGGGGCCGAGGCGGCGGGTGCCGCCGGAGCTGTAGTGGTGCTCATGTTCTAGTGGCCTTCCTCAGCCGACGGGGCCTCGATGCCCGGGAGATTCGAGTTGCGGTCGTATTCGTTGGAGACCTGGCCGTCGTTACCGGCGGCACGGAGAGTGTCGACATACGTCTCGTAGTCGGCCTCTGAGACCACCTCGACGTTGAACAGCATCAGCGAGTGGTACTCGCCGCAGAGCTCGGCGCACTTGCCGGCGTAGGTTCCGATTCGTTCCGGAATGACCGACATGTAGTTGGTCTTGCCCGGAATCATGTCCTTCTTGTACAGGAAGTCGATGACCCAGAAGGAGTGGATGACGTCGCGCGCCTCGAGAGCGATCTCGATCTTCTTGCCGACCGGCAGCACGAGGGTCGGGATTTCGGACTCGACGAGCGCGCCCTTTTCCCCCTCGAGGTCGGGCTGGCCCTGGATGCCCTGGGTGAACACGTCGTCGGTGACGTAGTTGAAGTCCCAGGCCCACTGCTTGCCGATGACCTCGATCTGTACGTCGGGCTCATCGAAGCGGGCTTCGATGGCGTTCTGATCGCGGGCGGTGAAGGCGAAGAAGCCCAGAACCAGGATCAGCGGCACGATCGTGTAGAAGATCTCGATGGGCATGTTGTAGCGCAACTGCACCGGCAGGCCGGTCTGGCCCTTCCGGCGACGGTACACGACGACGGCCCAGATGGTCAGGCCCCAGGTGATGAGTCCGACGATGAGCAGCACGATCCAGGAAGTGGTCCAGAGACCCGCGACTCGCTCGGTGTTGTTCGTTACCGGTGACTCGCCCTCCTCGAAGCCGGGCAGGTACCCGTGGAGTTGAGCCTGGGTGCATCCGGCCAGGACAAAGGCGAGAGTTGCTGCGACCGGGATGACGGCCCATCGGAGACGGCGGTTTTTGAGCACCGGTGACCTTTCGGGGAGACGTGAGGGCACTACACAGGAAGTGCGTTTATCATCTCTAGCCTACTCCGCGCCGGTCCCCACTCGGTGCACGATCGATGGTCCCGGGCCAATTATCGGCCGGATTCCCGGCCCGACACCAGGGTCGAAGGGCCTGTTCCCGGGGGATATTTGTGCCGGAAACAACGGAAGGAGACCATCCGACGGATGGTCTCCTTCCTGCGTGTTGCTCGATCCGTTAGTGGAAGGAATCTCCACACGCGCAGCTGCCGCCGGCGTTCGGGTTGTCGATGGTGAAGCCCTGCTTCTGGATGGTGTCCTCGAAGTCGATCGACGCGCCCTCGAGATACGGCACGCTCATCTTGTCGACGACGACCTCGACACCGTCGTAATCACGAACCGCGTCACCGTCGAGGGTGCGCTCGTCGAAGTACAGCTGGTAGATGAGGCCTGAGCAGCCACCGGGCTGCACGGCGACGCGCAGACGCAGGTCCTCGCGGCCTTCCTGCGTGAGCAGGCTGCGCACCTTCGCGGCGGCGACATCGGTGAGGCCCACGCCGTGGGTGGAGGTTTCGGTAACGATCGTGTCGGTCATGGTACTCCTCGGTATTATCCGGTTTCGCTTCGGTGAGGGTCCCAACGCGGGGGTTCGGCCGGCGAATCTTGTCCTAGTGTAACCGTCCAGCCCGAGTATGGGCTGGAATCTCGGTGCGGGTCGTTGTCAGTGCCCGGTGCGGGCGTTCAGACGCCCGAGGAGGAAGGCCTCGCTCAGGACCGCCCGTTTGAAGACGCCCAGGTGGAGGGACTCGTTGGGGCTGTGTGCCCGGGAGTCCGGGTCTTCCACACCGGTAACCAGAATCTGCGCGTCGGGGAATTCCCGCACGAGATCGGCGATGAACGGAATCGACCCGCCCACTCCGATGTCGACCGGCGCGACACCCCACGCTGACGCCATGGCCTGTCGGGTCTCGGCCACGGCCCATCCATCGGTGTCGACCAGGAACGGCTCGCCGGTGTCGAGGTCGTCGATGTCGATGTGCGCTCCGAACGGGGCGTGCGCCCGCAGATGCGCCTGGATGGCGCCGGCCGCCTCCTGGGCGGACTGGCCGGGCGCGATGCGAACGCTAATCTGAACACTGACCGACGGAGTGAGGGTGTTGGAGGCGTTCGCGACGGTGGGTGCGTCGATGCCGGTGACGGTGAGGGACGGCTGCGACCAGATCCGGCTGAGAATGGTGCCGTGCCCGATCGGCGACACACCGTCCAGCAAACCGGTCTCCCGGCGCAGCGCATCCTCTTCATAGGGCGGCGTGGGCGCGTCGTGGCTGGCGAGGCCGTCGATGGCGACGGATCCGTCCGGTGCGTACAGGGTGCCGAGCAGCAGGATCGTCGCCATCATCGCGTCGGGCACCGCGCCGCCGAACATCCCGGAGTGTGACGCGTGGCCGAGCGTGCTCACGGTCAGCCGGAACGTGACGTTGCCGCGCAGGCCGATGGTGATGGCGGGAGTGTCGATGTCCCAGTTGTTCGAGTCGGCGACGACGATCGCGTCGGCGCGGAGCGCGTCGCGGTTCTCGGCGAGGAAGGTGGCGAAGGAACGACTGCCGAACTCCTCCTCCCCCTCGATGAACAGGGCAAGGCCCAGGTCGATGTCACCGTCGGTGGCCGCGACGAGGGCGCGGAGCGCCGCGACGTGGGCCATCACACCGGCTTTGTCGTCGGCGGCGCCGCGGCCGTAGAGGCGGTCGCCGCGAACCGTGGGTTCGAAGGGCGGCGACTCCCAGTGCTCGTCGAGTCCGGGCGGCTGCACGTCGTGGTGGGCGTAGAGCAACACCGTCGGGCGACCCTTCTTGGCGGCCCGGGTGGCGAGTACGGCGGGCTGGCCCAGCTCGTCGGTGCCGGGGATGCCGGCCTGGGTCACGGTCACGGAATCGAACACTCCGATGTCCCGAACCAGAGCCGCCACGGCCTCGGCACTGGCGCGTACCTCGGCCCGATCGAAAGCGGCCCAGGACACTGACGGGATGCGCACCAGCGCACAGAGGTCGGCGAGGGTCCGCGGGAGCTCCGTCTCCACGGCGATCCGCAGGGCCGGTTCGAGCGGCCCGACCGCATCCTGCTGGCTGTTTCCTGAGGCTGTCTGCACGGTATCCGTCATGCGAGTAATCTTAAGGCAACCTGACTGCAAGGAACTGATGTGGCTAAGCAACCTGTAAATCCCGGCGCAGAACCGTCGATCGAGACCTCCGACGAGACGAAGGCCCGTCTGGCCGGCGTGTCGACCGGCAAAGGCCAGCCGACGCCGAGCCGTCGTGTGCAGGAAGCAGCGAACAAGCGCCCGCTTGTTCCGGACGACCGGAAGCTCGCCGCAAAGCAGGCTCGTGCGAAGTCCGCTCTGGCGCGCGAGAAGGCCCGGATCGGCATGGCTGCCGGCGAGGACAAGTACCTGCCGGTGCGCGAACGCGGGCCGCAGAAGCGTTTTGCCCGTGACTACATTGACGCGCGCTTCAACGTGGGCGAGTTCATGATCCCGGTGATGTTCCTGGTGATCCTGCTCACGTTCTTCCCCGATCCCAACGTGCAGACCTACGGGATCCTGGCGCTCTGGGCATTCTTCCTGGTCGCCATCGTCGACTGCGTCATCCTCGGCTTCATCCTCACCAAGAAGATCGAAGCGAAGTTCGGCGCCGACCGCGCCGAGAAGGTCCGTTGGTACGCGGCCATGCGCGCGCTGCAGTTGCGCGTCATGCGCCTGCCGAAGCCGCAGGTCAAGCGCGGCCAGTACCCGGCCTGATCGGTCAGGCACTCACACACCCCCTGAGGAGACTCAGGGGGTTTTGTGTGTGCGGGGCGGTCAGCGCCGGTAAGCGCCCACCCGGATGAGCGGAACCCGCAGTTCTTCATCGGTGAGGGAGCCGTGCTGGCCGACCATGCTGCGGGCCGACTGGTTGGGCTCGCGGGAGTCGTAGTAGGCGATGAGTTTGCGGGCGGCCACGATGACGTCGCCGATGCGATCCATGGCCTCCGCGCGCACGCTGCCGAAGAGTCCAGCCGCCACCGCCTCGGCCCGGGTGAAGATCCAGGCCCGTTCCCCTTCCACCGCGCGCCAGGTCTCGGCGAGGGCGTCACCGTCCAGCCCCGGCTCGGTGTAGAGCTGCAGGCACCGCGGGTCTCCCCCGATATGGCGCACCCCGGCGACAAGCTCCGGGACCGTGTCAAAGAGCACCTGCTTGGCCGCGGGCACGTCGACGACGCCGTGGTCTGCGGTCAGGATCAGGCCCTCATCCTGGCGGAGGCCGGCGGCGAACCTGGCTGTCTCAGCGTCGAGGCTCTCGAGCTGGGCGAGCCAGCGGTCGGATTCCCACCCGTGCGCGTGGGCGTTGATGTCGAGCTCGGGCACATACAGATAGATGAGGGCGCGCGGCTCGGAGTCGAAGATCTCTCTGGCGGCCTGAAACCGCAGGGCCATGGTTTCGGCCGGCACATAGGCGGCACCGCGCAGCGCCGCCTGGCTGAAGCCGGAGCCGTTGAAGCGTTTGGGTCCCACCGCGAAACTGGGGATGCCGGCCTCCGCGGCGCGGTCGAACACCGTCGGCTGGTTCTGCCAGGCGAGCGGCTCCATGTCGGCGTCCCAGCCGGTGAGCTGGTTCACGACCCTGTCGTTGGCCGCGTCGAGGACCTTGTAACCGACCAGACCGTGCGTGCCCGGCGCCGTGCCGGTGGTGAGGGACGCGATCCCAGCCGCGGTCGTCGCGGGGAAGACCCCGTCGACGACATCGGTCTTGCCGAGGTGGCCGGTCAGGAACCGGGCATGCCCGGCTCTGGCGCGCAGGCTGCTGACGCCCAGACCGTCGGCGAGCACCACGACCGCCTTGTTCGTCGGCGGCAGACCGAGCGGGTTGTCGGCGCCGGTGAGCGACGCCAGCGAACTTGTCAGGACGTCGGCAAGGCGAACGGCGCTGAAGGGCCGGACCGGTAGCATAGGGGGCATCTGGCCCAGTCTGACATAGACCGGGCTGCACAGTACGTAGCGCAGTCCCGTGCGCGTCAGCCTGGTGCAACCGTCGTTTTCGGCTCTGTGCCCCTTCAGCAGAATCTACGAATGAGCCGCTCAGACAAAACCGTGCCCGCCGCATCCACCGAGCGCATCGAAGACGTCGATGTGTCGACAGAGATGCAGGGATCGTTCCTCGAGTACGCCTATTCGGTGATTTATTCGCGCGCGCTGCCAGACGCCAGGGACGGCCTGAAGCCCGTGCAGCGTCGCATCCTCTACCAGATGAGTGAGATGGGCCTGCGGCCGGACCGCGGCCACGTCAAGTCGGCCCGTGTGGTCGGCGAGGTGATGGGCAAGCTGCACCCGCACGGTGACACGGCCATCTACGACGCCATGGTGCGCATGGCGCAGGCCTTCACCCTCCGCGTTCCCCTGATCGACGGTCACGGAAACTTCGGCTCCCTTGACGACGGCCCCGCCGCGCCCCGGTACACCGAGGCCCGGCTGGCGGCACCGGCCCTGTCGATGACCGAGCACCTCGACGAAGACGTCGTGGACTTCGTGCCCAATTACGACAACCAGCTGACCCAGCCGGATGTGCTGCCGGCCGCGTACCCCAACCTGCTTGTCAACGGCGCCAGCGGCATCGCCGTCGGCATGGCCACGAACATGGCCCCGCACAACCTCGTCGAGGTCATCGGCGCCGCCAGGCATCTGCTCGCCCACCCGCGCGCCACCCTGGACGAGCTGATGGAGTTCGTGCCCGGGCCCGACCTGCCCACCGGCGGCACCATCGTGGGCCTGGCCGGGATCAAGGACGCCTACCTCACCGGACGCGGCAGCTTCAAAACCCGCGCCAAGGTGTCGGTGGAGGCCATCACCGCGCGCAAGGCCGGCCTCGTCGTCACCGAGCTGCCCTACCTCGTCGGCCCCGAGCGCGTGATCGAGAAGATCAAGGACGGTGTCAACAGCAAGAAGCTCAGCGGGATCTCCGACGTCACCGACCTGACCGACCGCACCAAGGGACTGCGCCTGGTGATCGGCATCAAAACCGGGTTCAGCCCCGAAGCGGTGCTCGAACAGCTCTACCGGGTCACTCCGCTCGAGGATTCGTTCAACATCAACGCCGTGGCCCTGGTCAACGGCGGCCCGCAGACGCTGGGCCTCGTCGAACTCCTGCAGGTGTATGTCAACCACCGGGTGGATGTCGTCACCCGGCGTTCCGCCTACCGGCTGGCCCGCCGCCGCGAACGGCTGCACCTCGTGGAGGGTCTGCTCATCGCGATCCTCGACATCGACGAGGTCATCCAGGTGATCCGAGCCAGCGACGACACCGAGCAGGCCCGAGTGCGGCTGATCGACGTGTTCGATCTGAGCCAGGTGCAGGCCGAGTACATCCTCGAGCTGCGGCTGCGCCGGCTCACCAAGTTCTCCCGCATCGAGCTGGAGGCCGAACGCGACCAGCTGCTGGCCGAGATCCGCGAACTCGAGGCGCTGCTGGCCAGCAAGCCGGCCATCCGCACTCTCGTCTCGGATGAGCTCGCCGCCGTGTCGGACCGGTTCGGCACCCCGCGCCGCACCCTACTCACCGAGGCCCGGCCGAGCATCGCCGGCGCCGCCGCGAAGCGCACCGCCGCGGTGCTCGAGGTGAGCGACACCCCCACCCGGGTGTATCTGAGCACAACGGGCCGCATCGCCAGGGTCGACCTGCCGCAGACCGGCGACGACCAGGCCGAACGCATCCTTCCCGCCCACCGCCGCAGCAAGCACGACGCAGTGCTCTCGGCGTTGGACACCTCCAGCCGCACCGAGATCGGCGCGATCACGAACCGGGGCCGGCTCATCCGGTTCTCCCCCGTGGACCTGCCGGTGATGCCGCCGGCCTCCATCCAGCTCGCCGCGGGCGTACGCATCCGCGACTATTTGTCGCTGGGTAGCGGCGGCGAAGTCGTGCGCGCCCTCGTCGCGCTCGACGGCGACCGGGCGATCGCGCTCGGCACCCGGCAGGGCATCGTCAAGCGCCTCACTCCGAACGACTGGGCCAACAAGCCTGACTTCGAGATCATCGCGCTCAAGCCCGGCGACGAGGTCATCGGCGCGGTGCAGGGCGCCGAGGACGACGAACTGGTTTTCGTCACTTCCGACGCTCAGCTGCTGCGCTTCCCCGCCGCGACGGTGCGCCCCCAGGGCCGCACGGCCGGCGGCATGGCCGGTATCAAGCTGAGCCCGGACGCACGGGTGGTGTACTTCACCAGCCTCCCGGCCGCGGAGGCGGAGGATGCCGTCGTCGCGACCATCGCCGCCAGCAGCCAGACGCTGCCGGGAACCGATCCGGGCAGTGCGAAGGTCTCGGCCTTCACCGAGTACCCGGCCAAGGGCCGGGCCACCGGTGGGGTGCGCTCGCACCGGTTCCTCAAGGGTGAAGACATCCTGGCCCTCGCCTGGGTCGGTGGCGCACCGGCTCGCGCGCTCGGCGCCGAGGGGTCACCCCGGGTGCTACCCGAGGCCGGAGCACGGCGGGATGCGTCTGGCACCATGCTCGATGCCGTCATCGGCTCGATCGGCTCCGGCATCGGCATCGGCCTGGGCTGAGCGCACGGACCTGTTCCCCGTCCGGACACCTGCGTCCGGCGCACCGGGCGCAATTGTCCGGAACGGGAACAGTATGGCCGCGGTCAACTCTCGCCGGCGGCGCAGTAGGGTGAGGCATGGCTGAACTGGACGGTTCCACGATCCTCGTTGTCGGTGCCACCGGTGGTCTCGGCCGGGAGATCGCCCGGCTGCTCGCCGACGCCGGTGCCACTCTGGTGCTCAGCGCCCGAGACCCCCACGCTCTGACCGCGCTCCAGCTGCCGGGCACAATCATTCCGGCCGACCTGACCGACCCCGCCGCGATCCGCCGCCTCGTCACCCAGGCCATCGCGGTCACCGGGCACATGGACGGTGTCGTCGTCGCGGCCGGGGTCGTCGCCTTCGGCCCGGCTCAGACGCTCAGGCCCGACGTTCTCGAGACCCTCGTCGCCGTCAACACCGCGGCGCCGATCCTTCTCCTCAACGTCGCTCACGACGCCCTCGCGGCGTCCGCCACCGCCGGCGGGTCGCCGTTCCTGCTTACCCTCTCCGGCGTCGTGAGCGAGAAGCCGACCGCCAACCTGGCCGCCTATTCGGCGTCGAAGGCCGGGGTCGCCGCATTCATGGCCGCCGCGGGCCGTGAGGTGCGCCGGGCCGGCATCCGCCTGATCGATGCCCGTCCCGGACACACCGAGACGGCGCTCTCGAGCCATCCGCTGGCCGGGACCGCGCCGAACCTGCCCGCCGGCCTCGACCCCGTCCGGGTGGCCGAGCGGATCGTGCGGGCCATCATCGACGGCGAACGAGACCTGCCCAGTACCGCGTTCACCGGCTGACTGACCGCAACTGTTGCCCATCCGGACTTCTGCGCCCGGTACACCGGGCGCAGAAGTCCGATTCGGGAACAGTTAGACGTCGATGCGGTCGCGGCTGAGCTTGTCGGAGCTGTCGATGATGAATTCCTTGCGCGGTGCCACGTCGTTACCCATCAGCAGTTCGAACACCTTGCCGGCCATCTCTGCATCCGCTACCCGCACCCGGCGGAGCGTGCGGTGGGACCGTTCCATGGTCGTGGTGGCCAGCTGGTCCGCATCCATCTCGCCCAGACCCTTGTACCGCTGAATCGGGTCCTGATACTTCTTGCCGCTCCGTTTGAGCGCCGTCAGCACACCCTGCAGTTCGGCTTCCGAGTAGGTGTAGATGGTCTCGTTGGGTTTGCTGCCCGGGTTCATCACGACCACCCGGTGCAGCGGCGGCACGGCCGCGAAGATGCGGCCCGCTTCGATCATGGGCCGCATGTAGCGGAAGAACAGGGTGAGCAGCAGGGTACGGATGTGCGCGCCATCGACGTCGGCGTCACTCATGATGATGACCTTGCCGTAGCGGGCGGCGTCCAGGTCGAAGCTGCGACCCGAGCCGGCGCCGATCACCTGGATGATGGACGCGCACTCGGTGTTGGAGAGCATGTCGGAGACAGATGCCTTCTGCACGTTGAGGATCTTGCCCCGGATCGGCAGCAGCGCCTGGTGTTCGCTGTCGCGGGCCAGCTTGGCCGTGCCGAGCGCCGAGTCGCCCTCGACGATGAACAACTCACTGAGCGCAACGTCGTTGCTACGGCAGTCGACCAGCTTCGCCGGCAGCGACGAGCTCTCCAGGGCGTTCTTGCGGCGCTGAGTCTCCTTGTGGGCCCGCGCGCTGATCCGCGACTTCATCTCGGCGACGATCTTGTCCAGGACCACCGCTGACTGGGTCTTGTCGTCGCGCTTGGGCGACGCGAAACGCTCGGTCATGGTCTTGTTGATCACGGCGGCCACGATGGCGCGAACCGCCGGGGTGCCCAGGATCTCCTTGGTCTGCCCCTCGAACTGCGGCTCGGGAAGCCGGACCGTGAGGACGGCGGTGAGCCCGGCGAGGATGTCGTCCTTCTCGAGCTTGTCGTTCCCCACCTTCAACCGGCGGGCGTTCTGCTCGACCTGACTGCGTAGGAACTTCAGCAGGCCCGCGTCGAAGCCGGCCTGGTGGGTGCCGCCCTTGGGCGTGGCGATGATGTTCACGAAACTCTTGATGACGGTGTCGTAGCCGGTCCCCCAGCGCAACGCGATGTCGACCTGGCAGTCCCGCACCAGCTCGGTGGGGATCATGGCGCCCGAGTCGGTGAGAACCGGCACGGTCTCGGTGAAGCTGCCGGACCCGCTCAGCCGCCAGGTGTCGGTGATCGGCGTGTCGACGGCGAGGTGGTCGACGAACTCCGAGATGCCGCCCGCGAAGGAGAACGACTCAGCGACGGGTTCCGCACCGCGGCGGTCGTCCACGTTGATCGTGAGCCCGGGAATCAGGAACGCCGTCTGACGCGCCCGGCCCATCAGGTCTTCGGTCTGGAACGCCGCGCCCTTGGTGAAAATCTGCCGGTCGGCCCAGTACCGGATCCGGGTGCCGGTCACGCCCTTCCGGACCTTGCCGACCACGCGCAGTTCGCTGCGGTTCTCGAACGGCGTGAACGGGGCATCCGGGCTCTTCTCGCCGGTGTCGGTGAAGATGCCGGGCTCACCGCGGTGGAAGGACATCGCCCAGGTCTTGCCGTCCCGGTCGACCTCGACGTCGAGCCGTTCCGACAGCGCGTTCACGACCGACGCGCCCACCCCGTGCAAGCCACCGGATGCCGCGTACGAACCGCTGCCGAACTTGCCACCGGCGTGCAGCTTGGTGAAAACGACCTCCACGCCGGACAGGCCGGTCTTGGGTTCGATGTCGACGGGGATGCCGCGGGCGGTGTCGCTGACCTCGACACTCTCATCCGCGTGCAGCACGATCCCGATCGCCGTGCCGTGCCCGCCCAGCGCCTCGTCGACCGAGTTGTCGATGATTTCCCACAGGCAATGCATCAGCCCGCGGGAGTCGGTGGAACCGATGTACATGCCGGGGCGTTTGCGCACCGCGTCGAGGCCTTCGAGGACCGAGAGGTGGCGGGCGGAATAGTCAGAACTCACAACTGTTAAGAATACTGTCCCGGTTCGTTCCGGCCTCGATCGACACTCGACGGGGTCGTAATGCGGGGCCTCACCGCGGGCGTCTGCTACGCGGTGAGCGAAATGTCACCCAACTGTGGCCCAATCGGGCCCGAGCCGTGTTTACATGGTCAGTAAGGATTCAATTGGTATCACCTGGTATCAGTCTGGAGGAGGAGAATATGTCCCAGATCGCCACCGAAAATGGTGCCGTCGACCAACAGGGCGCCCCCCACCAGCTCAC
>Ga0247806_10000016_pt1 | contig 101413 bp, 91 predicted proteins | sample UWRJL059202B1_FD_179935 | JGI IMG/M metagenome (GOLD analysis project Ga0247806, IMG submission 179935) | Plant litter microbial communities from Arlington Agricultural Research Station in Wisconsin, United States - UWRJ-L059-202B-1 | ecosystem: Environmental > Terrestrial > Plant litter >... | reverse complement strand
ACTTTCCTTATTCGCGCCTGACACTTGCGCATGGGTTCAAGGACAAACAGGACCGGTTGGAAGATGTCAACTCAGGACTGTTTACCTACCCGATGCTGATGGCGGCGGATATCCTGGCGTACGATGCCGAATTTGTTCCCGTTGGAAAAGACCAGCTGCAACACCTCGAATTTACACGCGATGTTGCCAGCCGCTTCAATGCGCGCATGGGCGATACCTTTGTAATTCCGCAGGACAAAATACAGGAAAACACGCAATTGGTACCGGGAACTGACGGTCATAAAATGAGCAAGTCCCGCAACAACTTCATCAATATCTTCCTGCCGGACAAAGAGCTGAAGAAACAGGTGATGTCCATCGTGACTGACGACAAAACACTCGAAGATCCGAAAGATCCAGACACCTGTCACATTTTCCAGATTTACAAATTACTCGCGAGCGAAGAAAAACAGGCCACGATGCGCGCCAGTTATATGGCCGGCGGTTATGGCTACGGACATGCGAAACTGGCCCTGCTCGACCTCATCCTGACCAAATTTGCGCGTCACCGCGAGATTTATGCAGATTACATCAGCAACCCTGAAAAAATCGACGCCGTACTGGCCATTGGGACTGAAAAAGCACGAAAAGTAGCAACTGAAGTACTCGGGCGCGTCAGGAAAACATTAGGATATCATTAAGGAATTGTGAAGTGGTACGGTTTTCCGTGAACCGAACGGATCGTATTTTTTATATATTTGTTGACTTTGAAAATCTATAATCCGTCCATGCGAAACAAATTTACACACTTGTTTTTGGCAGTATTTTTACTGACAGCCTGTTCAGAGCCTTCGCTTTCTGATACAAAAGGGGCTGGCGGCGTGCGGTATGGCGGTGAGTTCAGGTTTATGTCGTCCGAAAAAGTCACCAGTATTTTTCCGGCGGCTTCCACGGATATATATTCGCAGCGGCTCGTGAACCAGGTTTTCGAATCCCTGCTGAAAATCGATCAGAGCGGAACCCGCGTGATCCCATCCCTCGCAGAAAGCTTTACCGTCAGCAGCGATGCACGCCAGTTTACTTTCCAGATCCGCAAAGGCGTATTCTTCCATGACGACCCTTGTTTTCCCGATGAAGAAGGCCGCGAAGTAACCGCCGACGACGTGAAATATTCCCTGGAGTTCGCCTGTAGCGGATTGCCCGAGAACGACATCAGCAACCTGCTGATCAACCGCATCAAAGGCGCGAAACAATTTCACGCCGAGACGCAGCAAGCGCTGAATAAAAAAGGAGTTTCCGGCATCCAGGTTGTAAACAAGCACACACTGGTGATCGAGCTCGTGGAACCTTTCGTCGATTTCGACAAAGCACTCTCCCATTCCGGTCTCGGGATTTTCCCGCGGGAAGCCTACAAAAAATATGGGCATGAGATTTTGCGTCACCCGGTAGGAACCGGCCCTTTCAGCCTGGAGACGTGGACCGGCTCAAAGATCACGCTAATCCGCAACCCGCACTACTGGAAAAAGGACGATTTTGGCAATCAGCTGCCGTTCCTGGAACGCGTCATTATGACCTATGCAAATAACAAACGCAGTGAGCTGCTCGCCTTCCGCAAGGCGGAGATTGACCTTGTGTTGCGCATACCGGTTGAAGAAATAGAGAATATCCTGGGAACCTTGCAGGAAGCACAGGCCGGGCTGAACGTCAAGCACAAGGTAGATTCCAAATCGAGCATGAGCCTGACCTATTTTGGATTTGCGCAAGGCAGTGCACCCTTTTCAGACATCCGCGTGCGCAAGGCATTTAACCTCGCCCTCGATCGCAATGAGCTGGTCAACAACTGGCTGGGCGGAGAAGGTTATCCATCGCTGAACGGTTTCGTGCCACCGATGGAAGGTTACACCCACAACCGCGTAAAAGGCTTTCCTTTCGATGTGCCACAGGCCCGCAAACTGCTCGCTCAGGCCGGTTTTCCGGATGGGCGTAACTTTCCGGTACTCAATCTGTACCTCAATGGCGCCGAAGGAACCAGCATTCACCGCCTTGCAAGCGGCGTGATCGACCAATTGAAGAAAAACCTGAATGTCGATGTAAAAATTCACATTTGCTCGATCCGCGAACGCGAGACAGCCATCAAGAACGGCAAGGCGCTTTTCTGGCGAACAGGCTGGATCGCGGACTACCCGGATCCGGAGAATTTCCTGAGCTTGTTCTACAACGACAATGCCGCTCCGGGCGGATTTTCCAATCCGTTCAAGTACAGCAGCAAACAGTTTGACGCGTATTATGAAGCGGCCTGCAAAGAGAAAAATCCGCGTGTGCGCAACGCCCTGATGGTGAAGTGCGACCAGACGATTATCGACGACGCAGCCGTAATGCCGCTCGTGAATGAGGACTTTATCACAATGATCAATTCACGCATCAAAAATTTTGAGACCAATTCTATGGAAATATTGGATTTTTCTAATATCTTTATCAAAGAACCCCGTAAGTAGGTTCGGGGAAATAGTATTAACGAATAAGGCTCTCAGCTTGCACTTCAGAAAGCGTTCTACCGAGAACGCTTTTTTTGTGGGCTAATACCACAGGCTTTCGATCACTTCTATCGATTTCAATCCGCGGAAATGCGGCACATGGCATTTGAAATATGCAAATAACAAATCCATCAATTCCTTGCGGGATTCTTTCCCAATGCCCATCGCGAGAATTTCTTCTTTCGAATGCGACAAGAGGTCGCGCAGCAATTCCACGGCCGGGCCTTTCTGATAAGTATGGTTCCGTGGTTCCAGCAGTGTAAAACGACCTTCTTCGAGGTCAAAATATTTCCCTGCTGCATCTGCCAAGTAAGGATAAAATCCCAGGTGGCGCGACAACTCCAGCATCCAGTACACCGGATAATTTCCGTAAACCGTTGCGATATCGAGCCATTGCAACTCCTCGACGAGGAAATCGAACAGGTATTCGTCTTTGACGCCTTCATGTAACACAAGCTGCAACATTTCCACCTGGAAAAAGACGATGCTGGACTTTACGGGATGAAAGGGCAGTTCCCGGTACGTATAGAACAGTTGCGTCTCCGTCATTTTCGCGAGCTGGCTGTCGCTGCGCTGGTAATAGGTAAATTCGATCGGCGCCAAAGCCATCAGCGTATTGCCGTGCTTTTTGCGTGCACCCTGAAACAGGAAGGCGCGCAAACCGTGCTGTTGCGTGAAGCAACGGACGATCAAACTTGTTTCCGAGTAGGGAATGCGGCTGATGAGCAAACCTTTTTCTGTCAGTTTCATAGCTCAGGAGCGCTGTGCTGCGTTGTTAATTGATAAAAACTACCTTGCCTACCTTGCGGCCCTTTCCTTCGTTAGCAGCTGTCCAAATCAGGTAAACGCCTGTTTTGGCACGCTCGCCCTGCAAAGTTTTACCGTTCCAGGTGGCTGTTCCCCCATTGGATGTGGTCTGATAAACGAGGTTGCCGGCAACATCTGTGATTTTCACATCGGAATTGGCTTTGATGCCCTGGATCGTGACCAGACCTGCATATTCCGGTTTGACCGGGTTGGGAAAAACGATCACATTGTCATATTCATCATCGCCATAAGACGCATCGGCCCGGTAAGAAACCAATCCTTTGTCGGTGATGATAAACAGCTCTCCCGTTTCGTGGTTGAACTGCATGTCGACAATGCTGTTGGAGATCAGCGGACTGTTGTCCATTGTGAATTGCTGCAAAATCTCCAGTCCGTCCGGCGACAGCAGGAAAATACCTGAGCTGGCCGTCGCGATCCATTTGCGGTTTCCGCCATCGACCTCAATGTCCGTGATGAATGTATTGCCGAGCAGGTATTCGACATTGCCTTCGAAATCGATCTTGATGCGCTGTGCATTGTATTGTCCGGCAGCAGCATCAAATACGCCTTCGGAATTGTAAAGGATCGCAAAGCCGCTTTCTGTGCCAATCCAGATCTCATTGTCGAAATCAACCGCAAGCGCTGTGACATTGGTCGAGGGCAAAGCACCTGTATATGCACCATCGTTGATCAGTTTGTACGTGTCATCTGCAGGATCGGAAATCGTTCCACCGTCCCTGTAGGCAATGACCCCCGTATTGCTGACGCTCATCCATTTGTTGCCATTGCCGTCGATGACCATCCGGCGCGTGTATTTTGCTTTTGCTGCCGTACCGCATTCGAAACTGTACCAGGTACCATCTGCTGTCAGTACTTTCAGCGGTTTGTTCGAATAACAGTTCAGCACCCAGAGATTTCCGTCTTCATCGTATTCGACATCTGAAATGCAGGTATTGCCATTGCCAACGGTTGAAACCTCCAGCAGTGAATTCGCCGGACTGTAAACCGTAGAAACCTGGTTGCCGCCCGTTACGATCGATAAAGGATCGAGTGCATAGCTGCCAAGCGCCATGGTATTCGGATCTGCGGGGTTGATCGAAATGCTGGAAACGTCCCAGACAAATTTTCCCTGCCAGGCAGGCTGGGATTCGGGTTGAAAGGATTTCCAGGTTTCTTCTTCCAGCACATACGCACCTGCCGGTACGTATTCAAAATTACTTTGGTCGATCACGCCTGGTGCAATCGCAATGCGCCCTTCAAATCCCGACATCGCATAATACCTGGATTTCGGCGGACCACTGAAAGAGATTGGGTCGTTGTAACCGTATTTGCGGTAGGCCACAAGCCCGAGGTTGTCATCCATCAGCCAGTAACTGTTGTCGGAATAAGCGATGTGGTTCACCGCAAAATTATTTGAAAACGCGTATACGTTGATTACCGTTTCGACCTCGTATGCTTCATTGTACAAGATGGTCACCCCTTTCGCGACGACGCACAAGCGGCCGTTGATATTCCGGATGTTCTGGATCTCGAGGTTGAGTGCCTGTCCGACTTTCATCTCCAGTCCCGTGCCTGTTACCAGGAAAACAGAATCTGAACCCTCTACATCGCTGTTATAGGTCAGGAACAATTTACCGGAAAGCCCGAGCAAACCTTTGTATCTGCCGGCCACCGGCGCAGGAATATGGGTCATCGGTGTCCATTGCGTGGGATCGGCAAGCGCCACGTTGTTCAGGTTCGCTTTGTAGATCGTGTCGCCGGAAAGCGCATAGATCGTGTCGCCGTTAAAAGCCATGTCAATCACCGGTTGGCCCGTCGGATAGTAGGTATCGCGCACCTCATTTTTCGAGGCATCGAATTTCACAATGCCGAAGCTCGTTGCGGCGTAGACATAATTTCCGTAAGACATCAGCTTCAGCACCTCTTTTTCGCCCTGGATCTGTGCCAGGCGGATTGCCGGTACATTGGTCACGCGGCTCTCGCTGTTGATGATGTCGATGTTCCCGTTTTTATAGCCGATCCAGAAAGTATTCGATGCGTCGCGGTAATGGATCGTGCTTACATTGATGTCCGACAGCCCGTTGACTGCGGTCCAGAGTGTATTTTCATTCGCCTCGAGGTCGTACTCGAGCACGCCGTTTTCAAAAGCTGCCATGACGATACCACCACCCGCCGCTACATCGACAGAAGTCGTGGGCGAGACATGCATGCGCCATTGTCCGGTGCCAATCTGGGCATGTGGGAGCAGAGGAGTTGAAAGCAGCAGGCTGAAAAATAAATTACGCATATTCATAAACGGTTTGAGAGCACTTATAACGCCGGAGGGTCAAATTTATTTGAAAAATGCGACGATCCAAAGAAAAATGCCCCTGTTGACAAAAAAACCTTGCTGAATTGTAATTCAGATAGTAACTTTGGACCGGAGGGTGCAGCAATGCCTACTCTAAAAAGGCTCCGTGGCGCAATTGTATCTTTCTAAGAGCATTTCGCCGCTTCGCCGAAAAAGGCTCCGTGGCGCAATTGTATAGCGCACTGGATTTCGGCTCCAGCGGTTGGGGGTTAGAATCCCTCCGGGGTCACGAAAGGAACCCGGTTCATCAAAAGATGAACCGGGTTTTTCATTTCAGACGATTTGAATTCATTGGGACACAGTAGTTGCAGAAACTACTAGAGGAATATATACATGTGAGTACAAAGTCTGCAACAAATCACAAGTCCATTTGTCGATTTATGAAAAATGATTAATTTGTGGTTCAGAAACCCTAACGCCTATTGCGGTTATACAACAGTATATTGCGTGCTAATTCAGGTTGAGTGAGGGGTATAAATAAGTTATAGTACATAGCCCAGAGCATCATAATTCCCTGAAAGACGTTTAACTAAAAAGTATTCCTATGAAAAGCATTTTGTATTTAGCCGTTGTTTTTTTTCTTATTGTCTCATTTAATAAGGCTGAGGCCCAAAATATTGATCCTTATTCTATTAATTTAATTGTTTCTGCTGGTGTAGTAAATGATAAAATTGTATTAGGCGCAGAATCAGAAAGAATGTACTCTACTACTGGATATGAAATTACCTATTGCGCAGAAGTGAGTAAAAATGAAGTTTACATTAAATTCGGAAGTATTAATGCCCCTGCAGAAGGATCAACAGTTTTTGCGCCAGCGACGTGCTACATTGACTTAGGAAAACTGGAGCATGGTGAGTATAAAATCACTTTTGAACACAATAAGAAAAAAACAAACGGAAAATTAATTGTAGGTTCTACGATAGAATTGACGATAGATTCAGGCAGCAATATTAAACCTAAATAGTACGTGCTATAACACGCAGTAAGCAATATGGCGCACGAACATACTCGAGAGAAAGCGCCACATCGCCTACTACGAAACCATTACACCTCCAATCTCATTGAAAAGCCATGTTTTTCAATCGTTTCAAGTTGCAATACCCGCTCCAAATCCTCCATCAAAAAGCTAAAAGTTTCCCACTTGAGGTCACTAAAAGAATCCGGTTCATTTTTGATAAACCGGATTCTTCATTTCCCTCCATGTTGAGTATTCGAAAACAAAAGATTACCAAAGCCTCAGCTCGGCGGGAATTTATCACCATCCCATCTATTGCAGGATTGCTCAAATTTTTTATATATTATCAGTTCATGCTATATCCTACTTCATTATTGGGTTCATCAGGCGATAGCTATGCCTTGACATAGCTGGAATCAAACTTTTTCCTGTAAGCAGATCACTACTGGAAAGTCAATCGGGCGGTAAAGATAAAGTTCCTTCCCGGCGCACTGATATTAGATGCAAACTGACGGTAGTTAGCGTCCAGTATATTCTCGCACGCGGCCTGTAGGTAGAAATACTTTGAGAACTGATAGCTTATGCGGGTATTCAACGTGTACCATGCAGGCATTCCGTGTTCGGTAGCGTATGCGATATTATCTTCACCCGTCAAGTTGTAGTCTTTAAAGTATTTCCAGCCGCTGTACTGAACGAACAGCTCGCTCCGAAACTTATGCCTGCTGAGGTTGAATCCTGCTCTGCCGAAAACCGGCGGAATATGGTCCAACGGACTTGTTCCTTCAGCAGTAACCAGGCGTCCATACGTGTAATTGAAAGTGGAATAAACGGAGAGCGACGGACTAATGTTGCCCTTTAAACAGGCTTCAAGTCCATACACAAAAGCTTCCGCTGAATTCCTGGCTGACAATACCTGGCTCATTTCACCATCATAGACAATGGAATCGCTTCCCTCAAAAGTAGCAGGAAGTACCGCTATCGCATTGCGCAGCAAAGTGTAATACCCGTTAACGGACACAGTTATCTTCTTATCAAATACGCGCGAAAAGCCGATCTCAGCATTGTAGGCGTACTCCGGTTTCAATCCGGGATTCGGCACGACCACAGCTCCCTGCACGGACTCGAAGACCTTTGCGAGATCATCAACATTCGGCGCCCGGAATCCTGTGGAAAGCAATCCCGTGAACCGCCAGGTTTCGCCGGGCATCCATACGCATCCCAAGCTTCCGTTTAGTGCGGCATTGCTCTGCTTCACCTCCGAAAACGGGAACGGAAAGAAGGTTTTGTCTTCAAAACGGGCTCCAAGATTCACATAACTAAGGCGAATCCCATCGTTGAGAATAAAGTTGGGGGAAATTTCCCAGGTATGTGTTACATATCCTGCTACCGAACGCATGTAAGCGTCTCCATCGGGGTAGCGCGTGTCGAGAGGTGCGGTCATGCCGGAGTTGATATCTTCCTGATGAGCGACAGACGACACGGTATTATTTACAAACTCAGCCCCATAGCGCAGTTCCTGCTTCCCTATCAGTTTCTCTGCATCGATCGTAGCCGAGATAATGCCAACTTCCTCCAGGCGGTGATTGCGGAGGTCTTTTTTAAATCGGCGATCGATCCTGCTTTCCTCGATGTTCTGGTAGGCAAGAATAATTTTGAGCTCGTCATACAGTATCTTTCGCCTTGACAAACCAAGGGTGTACGAGGCCAGGAAACGGTTTTGAGGTCCGTAATACCATTCGGCGAAACGGGCTTCCCCGCCGGATAATTGCGTTAAACGGTCATACCTGTCAATTTTGGATGACGTGGAATACTGAACATTAAGCAGATGCCGAACCTTCTCTGACGGCTTATACACCAACTTCTGGAGCAGATCATACTGCGTGTAAGCCGACCCGACCTGGAGATTGCTGTCCGCGTTTGACAGCATGCTATCCGCTCCGTTAATGCGTTCAACGTAGAAATTCCGCGACCCGAAAGAACCGTAGAAGGGATTTCTCCTCGCTCCCTGTCGCAGATCGCCAAAGTGCGAATACGTGAATGACGTAAGCGACGCGAGCTTTTTGTTGCCCGCCGAGATGTCAGCATGTCCTGTATATCCGGAAGCGGCCGAATGGTATCGTGCGGAAATGTTTGCCTTTACAAGCAGGGTGTCACCGGTAGAAAATGCCGGATTTTTTGTGTAAAAATGCATAACTCCTCCCAAAGCATCTGAACCGTAAACTACAGATCCCGGACCGAACACAATCTCCGTCCGCTCCATGATCGCGTTGTCGAGTGTAATCACATTCTGCAGGTGTCCACCGCGATAAATTGCGTTATTCATGCGCACGCCGTCAACGACCAGGAGCACTTTATTCGTCTCAAAGCCGCGGATAATCGGGGACCCTCCTCCCAGCTGGCTTTTCTGCACGAACACGTTACCTTGATTGCTCAGGACATCCGCCATCGAGCTTTGGTTCATATGCGCCAGATCAGTGGGGCGGATCACTTTAATTTCCTGTGCCACATCTTTTCGCTTTTCGCTGAAACGGCTCGCTGAAACCACGATTTCGTCGATCGAAACCGCCTGTTCCTGGAGATAAGCGCGGTATCCGGAAGCCAGCAATTCCACTTTTGTAACAACCTGTTCCTGGTAGAGCGGAAGCGTGATGACTAGCTGTTCGCCATCCTTTAAAACGCCTGTTTCGGCTTGCCCTGCCGCATTAGTGAACAAAAAACTGTTATCGGGTTTGCGAACCTTGACACCTTCCAGCGGCTGAAGTGTCGTAGCATCAGCAACCGTAAGTACCTGGGTATTTGCATAAAAAGAAACATATAACATTAAAGCGATCAATGACATACGAGGGCCAAGGCATGTCAGTAACGGGAGAAAAGAGAGTGCGTTCACGATATCCAGAGTTAATAGCGGTAAAATTAATACTTTCGGCATGCCATCAAAGTAGTTGTATTTTCTCCACCAATTGCAGGATTCCTCGAATACATGGTTTTCTGCAGCGCTTTTCTTTAAAATCCTAACACTTAAGTCAATAAAAAGACACATTCCTCCTGAATTGACGCCAGTCGAAAAACGATAACAATCCAATAAATGTTAAAAAGAAAGGCGAAATGTTCTTTTCAATTGTTTATGTTTGTTCTGAAACATATTCTCCCGTTTTATGAAAATATTCTTTACCACGCTCCTCCTGCTGCTGAGTTACCCGCTCCTCGCGCAGGAGAACCAAACCACCTATGCCGTGTCTGCGGACCAACCGGAATGGGTTATAAAAATGTATGGTGAAAACCCCAATCTCTTCGAGTTGCGGGAACTTTACCACCAATATTACCTCACACATCCTTTTGTTAAAAATCAGCATACGCAGTACTTTAAAAGGATGATGAAGGAGTACTGGACCTCAACTGATAAAGACGGCTTTATTCAGCGGCAAGCACTAAATCCACAGGCAGAAGCAGATTACCTTGCACGCAAAGTGCAACTGGAAGCTCAAAAGTCAGCTTCTTCGGAATGGCAGGAAATGGGACCGTGGGAATACGATCACGATCAGGCCATGGCATTTAATGTACAGTCTCCCGGATCAGCACATGTTTACACTGTTGAACAGGACCCTTCCAACCCACTCACGGTTTATGCGGGAACAGCAACAGCCGGTTTGTGGAAGTCCACAGATAAAGGCGTGACGTGGACACTGAAGACTCAAAACCTCCTGGTAAATTCGGTTTATTCCATTGTGATCGACCCGACGAATTCGGAACGTGTGTTTTTCGGCGAAGAAAACGGCAGGATCTGGCGATCGGAAGACGGAGGAACAACGTGGAATTCTACCGGATCGTTCACTTTTCAGCTGGACGTTAAATGGATCCGGGATATGAAATGGATCGGCCCGAACACCTTGCTTGCCGCGACCAACCTCGGGCTTTTCCGCACCACCGACAATGGAGACAACTGGGTAGCCGTGCACATGGGCGAGCACATGGAACTCGAGATTCAACCGGGAGACATCAACACAATTTACACCGTGCTTCTGAATGGCGAGCGCACCGAATTTTACAAATCGACAGACAACGGTCTAACCTGGGTAATCAAAACTGCGGGTTGGCCTTTTCCAGCGGGCGGCGATGAGCAGAAACGGACGGAGATCTCCGTTAGCGCTGCAGATCCGTTGCTCGTTTACGCATGGGCAGCCGGTAAGGTTGGAACAAACGAAGGACTCTACGGCGTTTACAAAAGTACCGATGGGGGCGAATCCTTTAACTTCATTTGTTGCGGCAATTCACCGGGGGGTCCTCCGACTGTCGCGGATCCCAACATGCTTGGCTGGTCAGAGGACGGAACAGAAGGCGGTGGGCAGTACTATTACGACCTTACATTCGGGGTTTCGCCTACCGATCCGAATCGTGTATTTGGTGCAGGAATTAACACCTGGCGCTCTGAGAACGGAGGTGTTGACTGGGCGCAGAACGCGCACTGGGTAACCTGGGTAGGTCAGCACACCGCTTACCGCTACAACCACGCCGATGTTCACGACATCAAGTTTTTTCAACATGCCGGGGGAACCGATATGTGGATCGCTTCAGACGGCGGACTTTATTATTCTTCCGATCAGGGTGATACATTGAAACCGCGCATGCACGGCATTCAGGGAACCGATTTCTGGGGGTTCCAGGCTGGCTTTAAGGACGGCGACATAATGGTCGGCGGGACCTACCATAACGGGACCTTTATCAAGTACAAGGATATTTACCACGGCGGACTTACCACGCCCGAATCCGGAGGCTGGCTTGCAGAACTCGGGGGCGACAATTTCCGTGGATTTGTGAATTACGGAGACAGCCGGATCGGTTATTCTGACAACGGTTCTTTCCTTTTCTCACCTGTGCGCGAAGAACGCATTACATCCAGAACGTTCGTGGATGACAAGAAATGCAATACCTCCTATATCAGCGGAGAATACGGGAACTACGCGTTCTCACCAGTCAATTACAATACGTTTTATTCTCCGGTCGACTCTAAGCTGTTTTTGACGGAAAACGGCGGGGTTTCTTTTAGCGAAGTGTTTGATTTCGGAGGAATCAACGTTATTCAGGTGAAGGTTGCCTGGTCGAATCCGGACATTCTTTATGTGACACACAAGCCGAACGGAAGCTCGACGAGAATTCGCAGATCAATTGACCAAGGTCTTACCTGGATGGACATTACGCCGACAAGCGCGCAAACCGGCGGGAATCAGAACCGGTCGAAATACATCGAAGTGGATGAGGAAGATCCGAATAAGATCTGGTGCATTCTCATGGGCGGACAGTTCAATAACAAGGTATTCAAATCCTTAGATGGCGGCGTGACATGGATCAATCTCACCACGCCGCTTCTGAATGACGAGCGCGTTATTTCGCTATTTCATCAGTACGGAACGGACGACGGAATCTATATAGGAACGGAACGTGCTGTTTACTACCGCAATAACACCATGTCCGACTGGGCGCTCTTTAACAACAATCTTCCTGCAAGCGTTTCCTGTAAATTCCTGGAACCGTATTATGCCGGCGGAAAACTAAGAACCGCTTCTCAGCGGGGCGTTTACGAATGTGATTTCTACGAAGATGCACCGCCGTCTGCGATGATTGCTTCCGACGTACAAAACGTGAACCTTTCAGCGAATTGCCTTCCTGATTCCGTTCAGTTCGTCGACCATTCCGCGGTACGTTCCGCAAGCGGTACATGGCAATGGTATTTCGAAGGTGGGAGCCCTGCAACATCGACACTGATGAATCCGAAAATTCGATACGAGGCTCCCGGAACGTACGATGTGAAACTCGTGGTAACCGATGCGTTTGGCAGCGATTCCATTTTGCTGACGAATTTTATAACAGTGACGGAACAATTTGCCAGCCCGGCGATTTCCGAAGCATTCGAAGGCAATTTTCCACCTGCAGGCTGGGAGCTCGTCGACAGCGAAGGCGCTTCCTGGGAGCAGGATTGGCCGGAGAACGATCTGAACAATAAGTGTGCTTCGTATCCGAATTACTGGTTAAATGCAACAGGACAAGCGCATTATCTTGCTATGCCTGCCTTCAATTTTACCGGCGCTCTCAATCCGGAGATCACATTCGATTACGCGTATCATTTCAACGACGGCTATGAAGACTCGCTGGCATTGGTATACAGAACAGGCAACAACATGGACTGGCAGGAAATCTGGATCAAGGGTGGTGAGGAACTCACTTCGGGGAACTCCCCGTGGTTTTGGTACGATCAGAATCCGACAGTTACCTGGGCGACGGAAACAGTTGATATTTCCTTTCTCTCGGGAGAAGCATGTGTTCAGCTCGCGTTTTCCAATAAAGGAATGGACGGTAATCACATCTGGCTGGACAATGTGAACATCGCCGGGCAATTTTCGGCGGGGGTTAATGAAACGGAGCAGCTTGGCGTATCTGTTTTCCCGAATCCGTCGAATGGTAGCTTTATTGTACGTTGGTCAGACGCCGGTCAGCAAGCAGAAATTACTGTCTATGATATCCGCGGACAACTGGTGCGATCGGCACAATCACAATTCAACAGCACAGAACTCGATCTTACGAATGAAAGCAGCGGTGTGTACCTGCTAAAAGTAACGCAGGGCGGATTGTCGAAAATAGTCAGGATCGTAAAACGCTAAGAAACCAGTCCCAAAGGTCAGCTCCTGGAACGAATCGGGGAAAATGAGTTGGAGCTGACCTGATATAGAGTAGGAAGAGTTAACCCAAAATATTCAGATCCCCCGCCAAAAAGTTCGACATTTCTCTAATCCGGGTCATTCTGATAAAATGCTCACCCTTTGGGTGGGCATTTTGCATTTCAGACGATGTGAATTTATTGGGATACAGGAGTAGCATAAACAGTAGATATATGTATATGAGTAACAAAAGTCTACAACACATCAGAAGTCCATTCGACGATTTATGAAAAATGTTTAATTTGTGGTTCAAAAACACGAACGCCTATCGCGGTTATACAACATGTTGCTTGCTAACCCAGGTTTAGTGAGGGGTATAAAGAAGTTGGCGGTAATTTTGCAAAACCGACAGAAATTTATTAAAATATGAAGACACTTGAAGAATTAATTAACTTGGACGAACCAGGTTGGGAATTAGTTTCCGAATGGTTAAATGAAGCCAAAAACGAATTTGAGATTTTGCCGAAAGACAAAAAAAGAGCAGAAAAAGAACTTGTAAATGTTCAAGTTACAACACGTTCGCCAATGGGTGCTGTAATCTATGAAACTGGCGGAATATTAATCGACAAAGGTTGGCTTAGAATTTTAGGTTCAGGAAGCGAAAAACTTGACAGAGGTTTGACTGAATGGAATAAAGGAAAAACTTTTGAAAACTATGGCGACCAACCTTCACATTTTTTAATTGCTGACGACATCATTGGCGGTTATTTTGCTATAAACGCTGGTGGAATTGGAAGCGAAATGGGAAAAGTTTATTATTTACCACAAGACACTCTTGAATGGGAATGTTTAGACACAAACTATTCTGAATTTCTTTATTGGGCTTTGGCTGGCGACATAAATAAATTTTACGAAATTTTCAGATGGGAAAACTGGCAAAACGACATCGTAAAAGCAAACGGAAATCAAGTATTTTCATTTGTACCGTTTTTATGGACTAAAGAAGGAAAAGACATTGAAAAAACAGACAGAAGATTAGTTCCAATTGAAGAAAACTATAATTTGACACTTGATTTTCAAAAACAATTTAGTGAGAAATAAAAAACTACCGCCAACAAGGGTTTTGCGTCAGGCGGGCTGAAGTGCAAAATTCAACGGTAGTTTTTCAATTGAAATTTAGTAATAATATCAACTTTTGTGCTTCAATTTCCCGCCCGAACGCAAAGCCCCGAAACGTTAGCTCCAACCATTGGCGACAGCGTGCAATCTTGAAACAAACTAAAAAATACTGACAGAAATAAATCCCGTAGCAATGACAAAATTCAAAAATCCAATTTTCTCGTTACTGTTGGTATCAATATTTTTTACACCTTGCAACGGACAGGAAACTGTTGTCGAACAACTATCCTTTACAAGCAAAAAAACAAAGCTGACTAAAACGCAAGGCACAAACGAATATCAAAATGTGCATTGTATTATTCAGGACAAAGACGGCAACCTTTGGTGTGGGACAACAGGCGAAGGCGCTTACCGATATGATGGTAAAGAGTTTACACAATTCACAGAAAAAGACGGATTAAGTAATAATAAAGTTTGGTCAATTTTAGAAGACACCTTGGGGAACATTTGGTTTGGAACAGACGATGGTGTCAGCAAATACGATGGTAAAACTATTTCGAAAATTCCACTTACTACAGCCAGCGAAATTGGTGTAGGAACGACAATTCCACAAACAGGTAAAAATATAGTTTGGAGTATTTTTCAAGACAAAAAAGGGACCATTTGGTTTGGTTCGGATTACGGTATTTATTGCTATAATGGTAAAATATTTTCTTACTTTTTAGACAATGCAGACGTAGTAAATAAGAGTAATCTAACGCTAAAGAGTGTGCAATGTATGTTAGAAGATACAAACGGGAACTTATGGTTTGGTTCCGGACCAATGGCATTTGAAGGTATCGGCTTCTATGACGGAAAATCTTTAATTAATTTCAAGCCACAAGACGAAGGATGGATACGAACAATAATTGAAGATAAGAATCGAACTTTATTATTTGCCACCAGACATATTGGTATGATTACTTATGATGGTAAAAACTTCACTCATTTTTCCGAACCACAAAATATAAGAGAAGATTTAATAAACACTGTTTTAGTAGACAGTAAAGGTAATATCTGGTATGGTTCTGATTATACGAATGATAATGATGTAACCACAGGTGGTCTTTGGAGATTTGACGGAAATTCGTTTGTTGAATTTACAAAGAAAGAAGGACTAGGTAATACATCAATCTATTCTTTGACAGAAGACAAAGCAGGTAACATTTGGATTGGAACTCGAAACTGCGGACTATATCGCTACAATGGACAAACATTTGAAACTTTTTCAGAATAACCGAATATGAATTAAAATAGGGCAGCAGCTAACAGGCACCTGCGAGAAATTGGCGGTTCAGTGGTTAAATGAAACTTTTTGCTTCATATCAAGTTCAGAGCTGACAGACAGTTTGGTACTTCGAAATACGCTGCTTCGCCAAGCGCCGGAACGTTATCCTCCAATCACATTGAAACCCTGTTTTTCAATCGTTTCAAGTTGTAAAACCCCCTTCCAAATCCCCCACCAAAAAGTTCGACATTTCCGCTTGAGGTCACAAACGCTATCTGTAAAATTTAAAAAATCACAACGGCCCTAATTTTCTAACCTTTTCAAAATCAGCTTTCGTAAGCGTTTCTCATGATCATCTCCCCATTGACCCAATGCAGAAATTATCGGGATCACCGTTTTTCCAAAATCCGTCAGGCTGTATTCCACTTTAGGAGGCACTACCGGATAAATAACTTTTGTAATCAATTCATGGTCTTCCAGCTCTTTCAGCTGAATTGTCAATACTCTTCTTGAAGCATCAGGAATTTTTCGCTGTAACTCACTGGGACGTTTATGTCCTTGATTTATAAACCACAACAAGCGGATTTTCCATTTACCATAAAGCACTTCTCCAATAAGGTCAAGACCACAATTCAGGTTCAAAGGAATTTTTCTCTCATGCATATGGCAAAATTACAGCAATGTTCCAAATTGTGCAATAGGGGATAATTTTATCCCTATGCAATTCGATTCTCCCTTATTGTCAGAAAGTTATATACATCCCAACTTTGTGCAAAAAAGTAAAAAAATGGAACAAACATTTAATTTCAACAATGAGTTGTCGGGCAAAATTGCCCTGGTAACAGGAGGAACAAAAGGAGCAGGAAGGGCAATTGCAGAAAGGCTGCTACAAGCTGGGGCAACGGTTATTATTACTGCAAGAAACGCACCGGAAAAAGAAAACAGCAAACGGCATTTCATTCCGTCCGACTTGAGTCAGGCAGCAGGAACACAAAAAGTAATCAGCGAAGTGCTGTCAGCTTACGGAAGGCTTGACATTTTGGTGAACAATCTGGGTTCTTCAACAACACCTGCCGGTGGCTTTAGGGCATTATCTGATGAAGATTGGGAATCAACCCTACAGGCTAATTTGCTGGCTCCGGTTCGACTTGACAGGGGATTTTTACCTCAAATGATAGATCGAAAAAACGGCGTTATCATCCATATAGCTTCTATTCAGGGAATACTACCACTGTATGACTCTACTTTGCCTTATGCGGCGGCAAAAGCAGGATTGAGAAACTATAGTAAAAGTTTATCGAATGAAGTTGCGCCTAAAGGTGTTCGGGTGCTAACCGTTTCTCCCGGATGGATCAATACAGGCGCATCGAAAGCCTGGTTGGCTGAGATTGCAAGAAATGCTGATAGCACTGTAGCAGAAGCACAACAAGGTGTAATGGAAGCATTGGGTGGAATACCATACGGCAGACCTGCTGAGCCGGAAGAAGTAGCTGAATTGGTTGGTTTTCTTGTTTCACCAAGAGCTAATTATTTAACAGGAACCGAATTTGTAATCGATGGTGGCACAGTACCAACAATTTAATAATCTAAAAAATGGAAACAATGAACTTACCAAAAGTAGTATCAGATTTTGTTAATGCTCAAAACAATTTTGACAGCGAAGCATCTGCAAATTGCTTTTCTGAAACAGGGATAATGCTTGAAGAAGGCAAGCCTTACAAAGGAAGAGTAGAGATCCAAAGTTTGTTGGAAGAAACAAACGAAAAATACCAGTCCATGATGAAACCTCTTGAATACACCGAAGATGGAACTTCAAGTGTCTTATCTGCGGAGGTTTCCGGTAACTTTCCCGGTAGCCCGGCAGTTTTGCAGTTCCATTTCACGCTCAAGAATAATCTCATCGATTATTTAAAAGTGACAGGATAAAACAACAAAAGAGAGTGTGTGGTTTTCAGGCACTCTCTTTTCATTTAAACTTGAATTATGAGTTATTGCACTGCCTAAAAACTTTTCAATCTGAAGAAAAGAAAGCATTGCATAAAAATTACCCCGACAATGATTAGGCTTCCCTCTTCCTGATGACAACGCGTTATTCTGTCGTTTGGTTATGGAAATCAATCACTACTTTATTTTACCAACTGACATAAGGCTGTCACCTGGCAGGTCTAAGTTTGCATCATTAATTTCATCTTTAAAAGAATAAAAATGGCAAACCTAACGAACACAGGATTTAATCCAAACGAATTTCCAAAGCCTTCCATGATTTCAGTGAATGATGTAGTGCTGGAAGTATTTGAAGCAGGTCAACAAAACGCTGGAAAACCGATTGTACTCTGTCACGGCTTTCCAGAGCATGCTTTTTCCTGGCGTCATCAGGTGCCGGCACTCGTTGCAGCTGGCTATCATGTTATCATTCCAAACCAGCGCGGTTATGGAAACTCATCTAGTCCCACCGAAGTAACTGCATACGACATTGAACACTTAACAGGTGACCTGGTCGCACTACTTGATTATTTTGGATATGAAGATGCCACATTTGTTGGTCACGATTGGGGTGCAAATGTCGTTTGGAGCCTGGCACTATTGCATCCTGAACGGGTAAATAAAGTAATAAACCTGGCTTTGCCTTATCAAGAACGTGGAGAAAAGCCATGGATTGAGTGGATGGAAGCAATATTTGGAGGAGACTTCTATTTTGTTCACTTCAATAGACAATCAGGAGTAGCAGATCCTATTATGAATGAAAACGCATCACAGTTTCTCCGCAATATATTCCGCAAAAACTTGCCTCCTACACCACCAGAGCCGGGAATGCTAATGATAAACCTTGCAAGAGCAGAAAAACCACTCGGAGAACCCTTACTGGAAGACGACGAACTGTCTGTTTTTATTTCTGCTTTCAAATCGTCAGGGTTTACGGGAAGTATAAATTGGTACAGAAACCTCGATAGAAACTGGCACTTATTGGCGGAAGTAACCCCAATTATTCATCAACCGGCGCTTATGATATATGGTGAACGGGACACGATTCCAAAGTCTGAAAACCTAAAAAACATCGTTCCTAATTTGGATATTGTCAGTCTGGATTGTGGTCATTGGATTCAACAAGAAAAGCCGGAGGAAACTACCCAATCAATTTTAAAGTGGTTAGAAAAACAAAATGCTTAAGATTTAAGCAGGAAAGGGAAACCGAAACGCTTCCCCTCCTCAATGCTCAGGAAGAAGCGTATCAGCCATCCGAACGGTTCTTCGGGATAAACGGTATTTGAGGCCGAACTGGAAATAATGCCCTGTGCCTTTGATCGTCACGACTGTTTCAATCGGCGGCTCGTTGTTTAGTTCGTAGGTCATGCGTATTTCCGATACGGGAACGAGGCCGAGCTGATAGCGGTACGCGAGATTCAGAAGGAAGCGGTCGCTGATGCGAATATCCTTGCTGAGGCCTGCATAGCAGGTTGGGAAAAAGCTTCTCAGATACTCCTCTGTACCGTTATAAACCGTGCCGGTGAATGTTGTAGGCAGGTCTTTTCGCCACCATTGGAAATTGAGCGCTACGCCGGCTGAAATATCTATGATGCGCAGGTTGTTTTTTCCGATCAGGCGCTTGCCGACACCGGCAGAGAGTTGTGTAGCCGGATAGATGTAGTAGATATTTGTGACGTCAAACTCCTTGAGATGTAGCACGGAAGTGTATTGGGCGAATCCGAGACCGGCTTCAGCGAAATAGTTGTTGCCGAACCCTTTTTCGGCAAACAGCCTGAAACTCGAAGCTGCGGATGTGTAGTTGCCGAACGGTCCGTCCTCACCCTTCGTGATCCTGTTTGCCGTGAGGAAAAAGCCACCGGAGGCCCCGACAAAGATGCTGTTCGGGTGCAGGTACCGCTTTTCTTTCTTCAGGACTATGCCTGCTTCGCGTGGCGAAAGGCTGTCCCGCTTCCGGATGCGTTCGACTGCGATCTGGTCCCGCATATGGGTGAACTGGTAGCTGAGTCCGAGTGAGACAGTTGAGCGGCCATTGCGCAGCGTACCTGCAGCTGTTCCATTGGTCAGCATGAAGTTACCTGTGTAGGCTGAAGCGAAGGATTGTTCCCAGAGCAGGTTCAGGGAAAGGAGATCGCAGTTGGGCAGTATCCTGGACATTCCTGCACCAAAGCCAACGTAAGGCTGTATGAGATGGTATTGCAGATCGACCTTGCCAGACTGCCAGTTATCCGTTGCGGGATCATATATCTCGAAGAAGTCCGTCGTCCAGGCTCCACCGTAGGAGCTGAGACCGGGACCCGCGCGGAACTGTAAGAACTGGCGGTTGTCCAGCGGCAGCCTGTATACAAAGCTGGCGGCCACTGATCCCGTTGCCTGAAATGTATTGATTGCAATGTCGCTGGTCGAGAAATGCAGCATGTGGCATCCGGCACCCACTTCGGTTAAAATGCCAAACGAAGGATTAATGTTGAACGTATAGCCGAGGTTCAGGCGTGCATGCAGTCCCGGAAAATGTTGTGGATGTTTCGTTCCGCTGGTTTGCTCGTAGACCGTGCTGTGGGCACCGGCATCCAGCTGTGCGGAAAAATGGTTTTTCCTGAAAAGCAGCGAGTCTTTCACCGAAACGGATTGTGCTGTAGCCCGAAATGCCGCCAGCGCCACGATCAGCAGACCCGCTGAACGGGAAGTTATTTTTCGTATTCTCAATGTCGTATTCATTCGTATGTGCGGGTATTGGGCGTAAACAGGTTCGTTTTTTACAAACCTATACAGAAAATTCATTCCAGACCGGGGTGTACCCCATTTGTACTCCCTATTTCGAGTCCAAAATCTTTCTTACTTTTATGCCATGTACCGATTTTGTTTTCTATTCCGGTTTCCATGTGTGCTTGTTGGCAAATCGGTCGGGACAAAACTCATTCGATCATCAGCATGAAAAATTCATCCGTTGCACAGAAATGCAAATCCGGATATACGCTTACGATCCTTCGACCGAGGAGAAACTCATCGGGCAAAAAAAGCCGAAACTTTCCCATGTATATCAGGCAAAAGCGTTGACAGGAACCTGTTTTTAGATGATCGATGCTTATGAAAAAAGTATTGCTTCTTTTCATCAGGCAGATAAGTTAGGCATTGTAGTAACAACTCAGTTAAAAGAAATCAATCTGTAATGAAAGATAGCAATCCAAATTATAGCAACTTCAGAATCGCTGTACCAACAGCCTATGAAAAGGTATTTACGCATTTTTATTTTGCTAAAAATGAAACCAGCGAAACGATTACGAAAATGTTAATCCCTTCGTATCAAACCATTTTGATTTTTAGTTTCGGAGAGAAACCCTATTTTCAATCCAAACAACATCCATATCTGGAGGTGGATAAATACCTCATGCTCGGCCCTATCAAACATTTAATTGATTATTCTTTGCCCCCCAATGCAGAAATCCTACTTGTCAATTTTAAAGATGATGCCTTCTTCCGTTTTTTCGGCGATGCTACCATGGCACAAGATGAGCCGTTGATTCCTGGTGCAGCATTCCATGAAGATTCCTTTGGTGTGCTGTGGCAAGAACTGAACAGCATCGCGGACATCCCCGACAGGGTCAGTCATATTCTTAAGTTCAGCGCGCCTTATTTCGAAAACCAAAGTAAAATTGCCGAACAGATAGCAGGCTTTAAAGATCAGGCATTAAATCCTATCAAGTCTATTGCCGACCAAAATAAGCAAACAGAACGCAACACCCAGCTCAATCATAAAAAGCATTTTGGGTATTCAGCCAAAGAATACAACCGCTACGAAAGATTTATCCAGGCAATTGCACTGATTCAAAACATCGCTTATACCAATGCGAAGATAGATTGGTTTGAAATTATCGCCGAATGCGGCTATTATGATCAAAGTCAACTCATCAATGATTTCAAACACTACATCAATCTGAGTCCTACCCGATATCTGAAATTGCATCAGGACATTTGCAATTCAAAATCCTGATTTCGTTTTCTTACAATTTTAGCCCGCGGTGTCATCCTACCTTTGTTTCATCAAACAATAACTAAAAAAGAAAATCATGAAACAAACAATTTTAGGCGCAGGTGGAGCAATTGGTATCGAACTTGCAAAAGCATTAACGGAATATACTGCAGACATCAGATTGGTGAGCAGAAATCCAAAAAAAGTAAATGTAACGGACTCATTATTTCCGGCAGACCTGACGAAGCGGGAAGATGTATTTAAAGCGGTCGCGGGTTCAAAAATTACGTATGTTGCGATTGGATTTCCCTACAAGACAAGTACGTGGAAAGAGGCATGGGTACCATTTATCCAAAACGTAGTTGACGCCTGCCTGGAGCACGATTCCAAACTTGTATTTTTTGACAATGTATATGCCATTGGCGGCAACAACGTGAACCACATTACAGAAAATTCTCCAATTAGCCCAACAAGCAGGAAAGGTGAAATCAGAGCAGAAGTGGATCGGATCATTTTAAAGAATATGGAGAAAAATAAGCTGCAGGCAATCATTGCCAGATCACCGGACTTCTTTGGTGGCACAGCCAGACAATCCAGCGTACTGACGAACCTGGTTTACGACAACCTCGTAAAAAACAAAAAGGCGCAGTGGTTTTGTAGTTCCAAAGCTGTTCACAGTATGGGGTATGTTCCTGAGCTTGCCAAAGGAACAGCCATGCTTGGAAATACCCCTGAGGCCTACAATCAAATCTGGAATTTACCAACTGATTCTCAGCGCATAACAGGTGAAGAATGGATCCGCCTTTTTGCTGCGGAATTGGGCAAGGAAAATAAATTTTCTGTTTTACCCAATTGGATCGTAAAAGGATTCGGATTAATCGTGCCTGTCATGAAAGAATTGGCCGAGATGAACTACCAGTATGACAGGGATTATTACTTCGATAGTAGCAAGTTTAACAACTACTTCAAATTCAATCCGATAAGTCATGCCGTTGCCGTAAAACAGGCAATCGCACAAATGAAAGACAGTGCGGAATAAGTTGTCGATCAATTGGAAATAGTTAAGCCAAGAGTTCGGCATTTCAAACCCGGGTTACAAAAGAAGAAGCATCACTATCGCGATGCTTTTTTCTTTTTCAGTGACTGCTGTTCGAAGGCTGTTTCGCTTTCATCTGCTTGAAGGAGGACGAATTAAGATTTATTCAAGAATTATTAGCACACAGCAGTAGCAGAACCCCGGATATAAGTAAGTAACAAAAGTCTACAACAAATGAGAAGTCCATTTGACGATCTACGAAAAATGTTTATTTTGTGGTTCAAAACCCTAACGCCTATTGCGGTTATACAACAACATGTTGCGTGCTAATTCAGGTTTAGTGAGGGGTATAAATAAGTTATGGGCAACCTTAAAACCGACAGTAAACGATGAACTTTGAATTAGCGGACAAATTATCTGAACTTCTCGAAAACAAAAAACTTGACGAAGCAATTGCTATGGCAGAACAGGAACTGAAAAATATTCCGACAACTGACTTTCACAAAATTCTTGACAAGAACTTATTGCATTTGACTTCTGAATTAGCAATACATATAGACAAGTTTGACAAGTCAACAAGACAAGTTTTGAAGAAAAAACAAAGTTTTATAAAAAATGTATTCGGTTTAGGAAAAGCGATTAAACCTGCGGCTTACTATTGTGAAATGAATGGTTTTACAATTAACTATGACCGTTGGTTTATTGACTTGTTTTCGTTTGAAAATTACAGTTTGACAGATTGGGAATGGTTATCAGACTTTTATGACTCGACAGCAAATGACTTGACTATTACAGGATTTGAAGACATTCAAAAAGTTTTTGAGGACGTTCACGAAAATAACAGATTTGACGAGCCTAATATTGACAAAGCATATGAAGTATGTGAACTTTTAGTAATTCTAAGACTTCAAGAGCTATTTAGAGCAACATACAAGACAAACCAAGGCGACTGGGACAATATTCCAATGTTTGTAACTGCCCACGACTATGAAATGATATTTAACGTAAATTGACGGAAATGACAAGAAAGGCAGCACATTTGCAATAGGCGGGATTTCGTGCTTCTATGACACAATTGTGGTTAATGGAAGTGCAGTTTTCTTCGAATGAACCATTGTGCTGAAATCCTGCCCATCGCAAATCTGCCAAACGTTGGGGTAATGCTTGACCGATTGAAACCTGACTAACAAAAACACGAAATGAAAGCAGAAATTTTAGAAAAAATAAAACAACTTGGAGGGAATATTGACAACATTCAAGGAAACTCATTAGCGGAAGACATACTTTCTATAACTTTTGACACTGTTCTTTATCAAAAACCCGAAGACACACCCTGGCAAACAGCCGAAGATGCCGAACCGATTTATGGAATTGGAGAATTTATTAATGAAAACGAAGAACTTTTCAAAACAGACAAACAAGCTCTTTATGACAAAATAATTGACAAATATTTTCGATTAACTGACGAAGGTTATGGACAAGTATTTTGGCAACCAAGACTTTTCACACCTTTTAGAGAAGGAACGGAAGATTATGAAGAATGGAATTCTGAGTTTACTGACGAAGACACAGATCTGACCGAAATAATTAAAGTTACGAACGACAAAACGCCAGACTTTATTGAACTATTTTATAGTTATGGTTTTCCAGACAATTATTATATCTGTTTGACTGACCCAAATCAAGAAAATCCAACCTTATTTGGAACTGACCACGAAGAATATTTTCGAGAAGTAACAAACGAAGGAAGTTTTGAAGATTTTTTAAATACATTTATGACAAAGAATGAACTTTTAGAAATTGTAAAAAAACGACTTGAGAATTAGCACCACTACCGTCAACAAGGTTTTGTGTCAGGCGGGCTGAAGTTCAAAATTCAACGGTTGTTTTTCAATTAAACTTTAGTAACAAAATCAACTTTTGTACTTCGATTTCCCGCCCGAACGCAAAGTCCCAAAACGTTAGGCGCAACTTTATGACGACATACAAATATCAGGACAAATTAGAATCAAATCGACTTGTTACTCGTTTTTTGACAATTGAGGACATCAATATTTGGGCTGAGTTTTATGCAGACAAGGATGCAGTTGAATTTTTTCCAAGTTTTGGTTTGACAACAAACATTGACAGCGCAAGATATATGATTGAAAAACAGCTTGAACGCTATGCTCAACGTCGCTTTGGACACCAGGCATTAATCGATAAAAAGACAAATAACTTTATTGGCATATGTGGTTTATTGACACAAGAAGTTGATAGTACATTGGAAATAGAAGTTGGCTATCATATTATAAAAAAATATTGGGGACAAGGTTATGCGCCTGAAGCAGCGAAACTATTCATTAACTATGCTTTTGACAATAATGTTACTAACTCAATTATATCTGTCATAGACACAGGCAATGTAAAATCCCAAAAAGTTGCTGAGAAAAACGGTTTGACAAGAGAAAAACAAACTATATATACAGACCACGAAGAAGTATATATTTACCGTATAATAAAATAAAAAGCAGGCCTACCACCAAGCAAAAGCCATGCATGTACCTTTTTAATTTTTGGCATCTCGCTGGACATTCGCACATTTAGTATTGCGGAAAGGCACGGCTTCTGCTTTGAAAAACGTTATGCGACATACTAGAAGCAAACGGAGAAATCAATAACCCAACACACCACATGAAAGAATGGTTTAAATATGAATTTGGATATGTAAATATAGATTCTGAAAATCTATATTTAACCAATACCGGCAATTGGAGCGAAACCAAAACTTTGACGGAGAAAACGAAGGAAGTGGCAAAGCAAAATGACAATAAAAGTTCCTTGATGATAGGCTTTATTGTTATAGCATTATTCCTATTGGGATATTTGAATTTTAAAAGTATTTTAAGCGGAAGAGTTGTCTTAACACTAATTGTCATCACTCTTTTTGGAAGTTATAAACTTTATGAATATTTAAAAACTGAGATTGGCGCAAAATTTAAAATTCCCCGTGAGAAGATTTCTGAGATTAGCGTCAATGATAGAAGTATAGAAATTTTTTTTGTGAATGGTGAAGGAAATGATGACAGCTATAAACTTCATCGCGTTGAAGATAAGGGAATTTCAGTTATGAATTCCCTCACAAAATACGTCTCATAGTAGCTACTACAACGCCAGCCGTCATTGTAAAACGACATCCTGGAAAAAATTTACCGTGTCCCGTCCATACCCGTTTTATAAAATGAGCCATACAATAAAGAAAATTGAGCCACCCGGGAAAGTACATTGAGCTTTTTACCCGCAATTTTGCATCTCAACAAAAATAGATGAAGATGATCATTGTAATGACAGGAGCGACCTCAGGCATTGGCGCAGAAGCCTTAAAACATTTTGCCAAATTGCGGGACACAAAAATATATGTTGGTGCACGTGGAAGCGGACGCATCGTACCAAAAGGAACAGAAGTGCTTCCGCTGGACCTTTCTTCCTTAAAAAGTGTCCATTCGTTTGCCGATAACATCAAACAACGTTTGGGAAATACGAAAGTTGACATTTTGGTGTTAAATGCGGGTGTTCAGGCGACCGACAACAACCAACGAAGTGAAGACGGTTTTGAGCTGACGTTTGCCACGAACCACCTTGCTCATTATTTATTAGCAAGGCTATTCTTACCGAATTTGGCCAAAGGCGGTAAAATCGTTATCACGACAAGTGATGCGCACGACCCCGCGGTCATTTTTTTCGGACCGAAGACTTTAGACACAAAGCAATTAGCATATCCCGATGAGAAAAGTCCCAAAGGCATGCAGTTTTATGCAGCCACCAAACTCTGTAATCTACTTACCGCACGTTCACTTGCATCTGTCAATTTGGAAGAAAACAGAAGTGTCGGTGTGATTGCGTACAATCCCGGGCTGACGGGAGACACATCTCTGATGGGCAAACAATCCGTATTTATAAAAATATTGCTCCCTGTGATTCTTCGACCATTATTCTATGTAATCAGTATATTTAAACCTGCTTTCTTTATGGGTACAGCCAGACGTTCGGGCGAAGCGTTGGCACAACTTGCATTGGGTAAAGTTACATTGCCTGCGGACAAAATTTATGCATCACTTGTAAGGGGGAAACTTACATTTCCCAATCCTTCCCAACTTGCACAAGACAACAAAACAAGGGATTTATTATGGCAGGAGAGCGCTAAAATGGTAGGGCTGCCTGCGTAGAAATAACCAACAAAGGATGAAAAAGCACACAGTGAACGTATTTTCGAACGCCATAGTCTATGCGTTGGATACCGAAAAGGAAACAGAATACGACAACCTGCTGGTCGAAAGTGTTTTGTTATTGCAGCTTTCAGGTGAAATGACTTTTGAGACCTCCAGCGATAGAATCACCGCAAGGCCTGGCGAAGTATACCTGGTAAGAAAGCACCAATTCGTGAAGACTACCAAAACGCCGAAAAACAACGAACATTATAAGGCTTTAATGTTTATTCTGAAGGAAGACATGCTGCGGAAATATGCCATGGAAAAACAGTTGGAAACAACAGCGAAATATCACGGAAAATCGAATATCCTGCTGCCGCGAAGCGCGTATTTGAAAGGCTTTTTCAACTCCCTGATTCCTTATGCACTAAATCCGAAACACATTAACCATCCGCTGAGTGAACTAAAGGTAGAAGAAGCGATTGAACTTTTGTTGCTTGCAAAGCCGGAACTTAAAGATTTTCTCTTTGACTTTTCTGAACCACACAAGATGGATCTGGAGCAATTTATGCACACAAACTTCAAATTTAACGTCCCGGTTGAAAGCTTTGCAAAATTGACGGGACGAAGTCTTGCGGCGTTCAAACGTGATTTCCAAAAAACATTTGATGTACCACCCCGACAATGGTTGCAGCACAAGCGACTTTCAGAAGCACACTATCAAATAAAGAAAAACAATAAAAAGCCATCTTCAATCTATTTAGAACTTGGCTTCGAAAGTTTATCTCACTTTTCTTACGCTTTTAAAAAACAATTTGGCTATACACCAACTGAAATAGCAAGAATTAAATAATTTCTCCTATCAATGCGGACGAAAGGCGGAAAGTTATTTCTATTTCGGGTCCGCCGACGTATCTTTTGCTTGGGAAGCTGGCTCATCCTGGTTTATGAAGCTGGTTATTTCACCACTGAGCAGAAAAGTCAGCAAACGCCCTAAAGCCTGATAATGCCTATTCATTCTTGTTCGTGTAAGCCAATGGAAAACAACTGGCCCAAATCGGTGGTCTGCTTGCAGAAAATGTCCTTCGCCCCTTAGTTGACAGGATATTCCCGTTTGAAGCAATAAATGAAGCGATGGATTATGTCGAAAATGGTCGCGCCAAAAGGAAAGTCGTTGTCAAAAATCAAATAGGTTCGCCTGATAGACAAAACAATCGCAAATAGCTTACCCTTATATCTGACTACAACAAACGCTGATTCGGCTACAGGCGTTTATGCCTTCTTGCGGACCTTTGCAATGCAATTCCGCACATAAAAAGTTGAAGAAATGAAAGTTACAATTACAGGTTCGTTAGGACACATTGGTAAACCGTTAGCCCTGGAGTTAGTGGAAAAAGGACATACGGTTACTGTGATAAGCAGTAATCCCGAAAAGCAAAAAGAGATTGAGGCAATGGGCGCAATTCCGGCAATCGGTTCGTTGGAGGATGTTGATTTTATAACCTCCTCCTTCACAAATGCAGATGTGGTCTATTGCATGGTACCACCAGCCAACTACTTCGATCAGCAGCTTGATTTGCTGGGCTATTACGAAAGACTTGGCAATAATTATGCGCAGGCAATTGAACAATCGGGCGTAAAGCGGGTCATCAATCTGAGCTCCATTGGTGGGCACATGGACAAAGGGAATGGAATTCTATTGGGTGCGCATCACGTAGAGAATTTATTAAACGCATTGCCCGGAACTGTTTCCATCACGCACATTCGGCCAACAGAGTTCTATTACAATTTGTTGCCACAGGTGTATGCTGCAAAAAATAATGGATTTATTGCTTCCAACATAGGCAACGAAGTTGTAAATTCCTGGGTGTCGCCACGCGACATTGCAAGTGCAATTACAGAAGAAATTACATCAACACGCACAGGAAGAAAAGTGCGGTATGTAGCCAGTGAAGAAATTACTTACAACGAATTGGTAAGTATTTTAGGCAATGCCATCGGAAACCCGGAGTTGAAATGGTTGGCAATTACGGACGAACAAATGAAAGACGGATTGATAACAGCAGGTATGAATCCAACAATTGCAGCAGGTTTAACAGAAATGTGCAGTGCAATAAATAGTGGATTATTGTACGAAGATTATAACTTGCACAAACCAGCTGTTTTTGGAAAAGTCAAGGTGAAAGATTTTGCCAGGAATTTTGCATCCGCGTATAACAAATTATAAGTAAACAATAGAAACTTATGAAACCTCATCTATTTAAAACCATTAACGAATATCACCAGTTTAGAGGGTTACCTAAACCCGAACATCCGTTGGTCAGCGTTATTAATTTTGAATCTATCACGCAAATCAGCGCAGATGAGCCTGAAAACATTGTACAGGATTTTTATGCGATTGCCTTGAAAAAGAATATCAATTGTAAAATGAACTACGGCCAGCAGGCATATGATTTTGATGAGGGAACGATGTTTTTTGTTTCGCCGGGACAAGTATATTCCATACAGGCCAATGATGCATTTACACATACGGGGTGGTTGCTGCTCATCCACCCCGATTTTTTTTGGAATACTTCATTGACGAAAGCAATACATCAATATGAATACTTTAGCTACTCAGCCAATGAAGCTTTGTATCTGTCAGAAAAGGAAGAGATAACCATTACATCGGTTTTGAGAAATATTGAGCAGGAATACCATGCAAATATTGACAAGTTTAGCCAGCCGGTAATCCTTGCACAATTGGAATTACTGCTTAATTATGCCAACAGGTTTTACCATCGTCAGTTTATTACAAGAAAAATTACAAACCATAAAATACTGACACGCCTGGAAGCTATACTCACAGCATATTTCGACAATGGCAGTTTAATCGAAAAAGGATTGCCAACCGTTAGCGACATTGCACAACTTTTAAATGTATCGCCAAACTATTTAAGTGGCTTACTCAAAGTATTAACCGGTCAAAGTACACAGCAGCATATACACGACAAATTAATAGAGAAAGCCAAGGAAAAATTAGCAGCAACCGACTTATCCGTAAGTGAAATTGCTTACGAATTAGGTTTCGGGCATTCGCAATCATTCAGTAAACTATTTAAAACAAAAACCAATCTTTCGCCTTTGCAGTTTAGGCAATCGTTTCAATGAGGCGTGCAATCGTCTCGCAGCTCGTATTTCACGTCAAACAGATCGCTTTCGTTACAACAAACAGAAATGCGCTATTAATTCCGTTATTTGTTCATTGAAGAAAGCCTGCATAATTAAAAAAGAACTAAATTAGTTTGATCATCTGGAAAGAACCAGTTCGTCCAACAGTTACAGCATGTACAAAATATTCAAGCTCACTTTTGCATTCACACCGTTCATTTGGCTGACCGGTTGCTCCTGGCAGGAATATTTTGTCATTCTCAACGCCAGCCCGTCAGCAGTGACCGTTCAGTATACCATAGCCGGTGTAGAGAAGGGTTTTCCCATTTTCACGCAGCAACCCGTGTTGTACGCCTTAAACACTTCGAACGACATCAACTGGCATGCCCCACAAAACGCGGTAGACCTGGACAGTTCTTCCACGGGTTTGAAAATAAGGATACCCGCAAACTATGCGATTGTTCTGGGCGCATTGAATAACGATCACTACAAAGCTTACAACCAGAATTTTATCAACGCGCGCGTTTTTAACCTGGAAGAACTGGAAGTGCTCCGGAATGACGATACGCTCAGCGTACTTCCAACGAATTTCGATGCATTTTTCAAAAAGAAAGCCGGTCAGATCGCCCTGGAAATAAAATAAGCCATTTATTTTACCGTATGCGGACCAATCCGCAGTGCGTTAGCAATAATCTGCGAAGGGCTAAGCAACCTTTGACCGTTCCTTTGCATCTTACAGCGAACAAATGCCCTGCATTTCTTTTATGCAAGCCGAAAGTTCAAACGTACAACACGTATTCTCCACCAATATTCAACGAAAAATAAAAATGAAAATCTCCCTGATTACCTCGCTCCTGTTCTTATTCCTGGTACCGGGAAATGCTTTTTGTCAACTCACTTATATGGGATCGCCTGCGCAAAAGGTAAGTACTGCCACGAATGCACTACTGAGGTTAAAACAAGACACCATCTATGTGCCGACACAGGACGGCTTGTTCAAAAAATCGATCCTGTCCGATGACACGCTGTGGATCCCCGCGGGATTTCAAGGCATGAAGATCAATGATTTTGCGTTGATTGGACAGGATTCAATCGTTTGCGTTGTGGACAGTACGGAAGGAAATACGGTTTTTATATCCCTGAACAATGGCGTTTCCTTTGCGAATTCTACGCATGGCTTTGGCGGGACCGGGCTGGATTTCCTACCAGGTTACCGGGTGGATGTAAATCCGGATGATCACCAGGAGATCATCGCCATGAGTGGCGCATGCGTTGCGCGTTCTACGGATTTCGGCGGAAGTTGGACACCCATTCATCTAACCTGGGGCTATTCCAATTTGCAGTTCACGCTGCTCCAATACCATCCCCTGAACAGCACGCTGATCTATTCCGGAGGCGAACGGGCCATTTTCGATTCCTATTTGGCTTACTCCTTCGATTCGGGAACAAGCTGGGCCAATTCGGCCGTCGAATCCAACAATGCGGTCAATGGCATTGCGTTCCATCCCACCCAGGCCGACACCATTTTTATTGGCATGGAAGGGAAGATCGCACGTTCCGCGGACAAAGGCGTTACGTGGTCGGATGTATACCTGACGCCCCACTATGAATATATTTATGCGATTGTCTACGACGAAAGCAATTCAAACACTTTGTATGCGGCAGGCGCCATCAATGGGACGAATGATACCGTACGCATCTTCAGAAGCCTGGACGGTGGTTCCAACTGGGCAGAATGGGTCAAAGCGATTTTTCCGGGTGGCGAGAAGAACGTCATAAGCATGCGCATGTACAACGGTGTTTTATGCCTGCTTACCCGCGACAGTTACGGAAACCTGCAAGGTATTTATAAGCTGGATGCCACTACGGCATCTGTTCCAGAAATCAATCATGTTCCGATGCGGGTCTTCCCCAATCCATTTGCATCGGAAACGACTTTGCAGACGGACCAACCGTTTAAGGACGCAACGCTCACCTTGGAGAATTGTCTGGGGCAGACCGTAAAACAAATGCCAAACATTTCCGGACAGAGCATTACGATTTCCCGCGACAATTTGCCGGGTGGACTGTATTTTATGCGCCTGACAGCAGCCAATATAAACTACACGTACAAAGTAATTATTGCGGATTAATAAGCTGAACTTTCAGTATAACCTTCCGTCAGCTCGCTGGTATTGAAGTTTGAATCGTATCTTCGATCGTGTTGAATTGGCAGGCGATCTGGTATTTCATCGTGTAGATGGGAATTAGTAGTATTGAATAACCACAGTAATCATCCATTTGTATGTGGAAATCTGATTTTAAAAATTTGGAGGAGGTTTTTGTCTTTTTAATGAAAGAGATCACATACGATCCAAAAACCGGGTTTTCTTTTGGTTCCGTTTCACCGGGGGATAATTTTGCAAAAGCCTTTCAAATTCTAGGTAACCCTGAAGTATGCAATGCCGAAAACGACCAGCAGCAAACAGCACAATACAACGCGTTGATTGATCATCCGGTGCACGGCCAAAGAGAACATCACAAACTGAACTTATTGCTGTGGGCATTTAACCAGGAACCGATATCGATTATCAAATTGCATTTTAATTACTACAATACGGGATTGGATGCGGAACCTTTTCAAATTGCATTGAATGCTTTTTTAAATGCGATCAGTGAAAAATTAGGTAAGCCCGATTTAAAAAAGCTGACCACCGGAAAACAAACACTTTCTTATAAAACCGGCAACCGTAAATTACACATCTGGAATAATCCTGAAGGTGTACGCTTGGAGATAAAATAGCCTGTAGCGACGGCTGTGCTGTTTTTTGTTTTCCGGAATTATTTTGTACTATTGGGCGAATAACCCGCATTTATATGGACGTACAAGCACAAATCAATCAGTACATGACCAGCCAGCCTGAACCCAAACGCAGGGACATGGAGACCTTGCACGAGCGCATCCTTCAGGCATTGCCAGCGGGTAAATTGTGGTTCCTGGATGGGAAGAACAGTGAAAATAAAATCGTTTCCAATCCCAACATCGGCTATGGATCCTACACGATGCAATATGCGGACGGAACCAGCAGGGAGTTTTATCAGATTGGCATGAGTGCCAACACGTCCGGCATCTCCGTCTATATCATGGGAATCCGGGATAAAACCTACCTGGCCCAAACATATGGCGCAACACTGGGCAAGGCAAGCGTGACCGGATATTGCATCAAGTTCAAAACGCTGAAGGACATCAACATCGATGTGCTTGAAGCTGCGATACGGGATGGTATTGAAAACCACAAGGCAGACTCAGCCTGAATTCCAGGCTCATGGGATAGCTTTACCACGAATCAAACTGCCAACGATGTTAAACATGAAAGTACTTCTGCTCTTTACTTTGGTTATTTCTTTGCAATCCTGTGGTTCCATGTTTGACCTAGCAGGAAAGGGTGCAAAGACGAAATGTCTGAAATTGTCAACAGAAAGTATGACCATTGACTGCAGCTGCGGTGACAAGCGGATCGTAAGCCTGACGATTTATAACCATACAAATGCCGAAGAAAGTTTTGGCCCCAGGACTACAGACCTTGTTTTTAAGCCCGCAGTCCGTACGCTCAGCTTACCGGTAAACAAGGACTCCGCAGACCGCCACTTTTTGCAGATCGAGATACATTTGACGGACTCATACCACCGGGAATCCTATTACTTCTGGACAAAGCCGGGAGACTTTTCCAGGACACAGAACATGTATGCCCGCTATTTCGGCCATTAACCCTGTTGCCTTTTTTGAAGGTCCGCATACCTGCACGATAGAACGGCATACAGCCCGCGAATTCAGCTAAATACTTCACAATGTTAAATTTGTGGTCGGAATCCGGAAAATTGTTGTACCTTTGGATTAATTCCATAGAAGATTGTTATCTCAATCAGGCTGTAAAGTCATTTTACACTCCAATTAATTTCAACATTTTCCGTAAAAAATCCGTGCAAAGTGCAACGGATCAGAATTGTTAGCATATGAATGGTTCCATTGGAACACAAAAACAAAGAACATGAATAAAGGAACAGTAAAATTCTTCAACGACGCAAAAGGCTTCGGATTTATCAAAGGAGAAAATGATCAGGATATATTTGTACACGCTACAGGTTTAAACCAGGATATCCGCGAAAATGACATCGTCACTTACGATACAGAAAACGGAAGAAATGGTTTAAATGCAATCAACGTATCTATCGTTGAATAACTATATATTTTTCTGAAAGCGGTTGTCTGATCTATCAGGCAACCGCTTTTTTTTGCGCCTGAAAATTCCAACCACCACATTGAACGTGTAGCCTTAGTTTTTGAACTTTTGCCCCTCCTCCGCTGCCATTTTTCAGATCTACCTTTGCTGAAAACGGAAACAATGCATACAAGCTATTTGAAGGAATTGGCCGCTTACAGCATCTGGGCGGATAACAGGGCGATTGCGTGGCTACGCGAGATCAGCGACGCACAATGGAACCAGGAAATAACCAGTAGTTTCAGCAGCATCCGGCAAACTGCCATCCACATCGCCAGCGCTCAGAAAATCTGGGTAGACTTCTGGAATAAGGTACCCGATCCGGTTTATTTGTCTGTCGGTTTTAATGGCACGCGCGAAGAGCTGCTAACCATCTGGGAACAGGCTTCCGCTGATTTGAAGACCTTTATAGATGCGTATCCGGAAGAAAATTACCTCGATCCGGTGCGTGTAAAAAAACCAAACGGAGAGATTATACAAATGGAATTCCGGTACACACTTCCCCACATGATCAATCATGCAACGTATCACCGCGGACAATTGGTGACTTTGCTCCGCCAGGCAGGGTTCGCCCAATTCGTAAACACCGACCTGTTCACCTATTATGCTTTACAGCAAAAGTAGCGCACACCAGCGCACAATCATGAAGCTTTACAGAGATGTGAGGCTTTTGTTGTTGGCGAACCGTCACTCAAAGTCACTTTCGGCGAAGACGAGGATAGATCTGGTTAGGCGCACGCTTTTAAAATCCCGGAACTTTGCAGCACCAAATTGAGAAAGATGAAAATTGTTTTAACAGGTTCCATTGGGAACATCGGCCGGCCGCTCACGACGTTGCTGGTACAAAAAGGACATGCCTTGACGGTGATCAGCAGCAATCCGGAAAGGCAGTCTGCCATTGCCGCTTTAGGTGCCAAAGCCGCTATCGGCAGTATGTTTGATACCGGTTTTTTGGCGGAAACCTTTGCTGGTGCTGACATTGTTTATTTAATGGAGACCATGGAAGCGGCCGGGGATCTGTTTGATAAATCCGTAGACTTTATCGGTTCCATCAACCAGATCGGGGAAAACTACAAAACGGCCATCCAACAAGCAGGCGTCCAAAAAGTGGTGCATTTAAGCAGCGTAGGCGCCCACACCAACGAGGGAACGGGCATCCTGGTTTTCCATTACAACGTGGAACAGCTATTGAAACAGCTGGCGCCAGCTGTCGCCATTAAGTTTATCCGCCCGGCAAGTATTTACTTCAACTTGTTCGCTTTTGTGGATAGTATAAAAAACAAAGGCGTCATGATCTCCAATTACGGAGGTGATCAAAAAGAACCCTGGGTCTCACCGTTGGATATCGCGGATGTCATTGCAGCAGAAATGGAAAAACCTTTTGCAGGGAGGACCATTCGTTATGTGGCGAGCGATGAAGTTTCACCGAATGAAATTGCACAGGCAATCGGTGAAGCGATCGGAAAATCGGATTTAAAATGGCAGGTAATCCCGGATGAAGACCTATTGAAAAACTGGTTGAACATCGGCTTTAACGAACAGGTTGCAAAAGGATTTGTCGAATTCCAGGCCAGTCAGCGCGCCGGTACATTTTATGCAGATTATGACCGGCATAAACCCATCCTGGGAAAAGTGAAGCTCGCCGACTTTGTGAAAGAATTTGTCCAGGTATATCACCGTGAATAAATCAAAATAGGCCGCAAATAGCTGGATGAATTTCGGGATTTGCGGCTATTTTAATTACCTTTCAAATTCATTTTCACATGGAACAGCGCAGCACCAAAAGAATAAAGACCATCACCGAATTTCACCGTTCGAGAGGATTGTCCGAGCCCACGCATCCGCTCATCAGCGTCGTGGATTACAGGGAAGTGCAACGCCCTCACGATATCAGTGATGTCAACTGGATGTTGGATTTCTACCAGATCTCCCTGAAAAGAGGCATCAATGGCCGCGTAAAGTACGGACAACAGTCCTATGATTTTGACGAAGGCGTCATGTTCTTCATTGCGCCCAACCAGGTTTTCAGGATTGAAACGGATCCCGGTCAGAACACAGCACATTCCGGTTGGATGCTGCTCATTCATCCGGATTTTTTGTGGCAAACAGCGCTTGCAAAGACGATCGGTCACTATGATTTTTTTAACTATGCTGTCCATGAAGCTTTGTTTCTCTCCAAAAAAGAAGAGGAGACCATGCACGGTATTATTGCGCATATCAAACAGGAATATGATGCCAACATGGATAAATTCAGCCAAAACATCCTTGTTTCGCACCTGGAAACCTTACTCAACTATTCAGAGCGGTTTTATGAAAGGCAATTCATTACCCGGAAAATGAACAGTCACCAGGTACTGGATCGGCTCGAAGATTTATTGAATGCTTACTTTTCCAGGAATAACCTCACCGAAGGATTGCCTACTGTACAGCACATCGCCCAGGCATTAAATGTATCCCCAAACTACCTCAGCAGGCTGCTCAAAACGCTGACCGGACAAAGCACTCAGCAACTGATTCACGACAAACTGATCGGGAAAGCGAAAGAAAAATTGTCTGCGACAGATTTATCGATCAGTGAAATCGCTTACGAATTAGGTTTTGAACATGCGCAATCCTTCAGCAAGCTTTTCAAAATGAAAGTGGGTCAAAGCCCTGTAGCGTTCAGGCAAACATTTCATTGAAAATTATCCTTTCTTCAAAATCCCGCGCTCCACACTTGCGTCGATCAGCTGTTCTGCAAACGCCCAAATGGTGTCTGAGCCCTGCTGGATGACCTGCTTTTTGGCATGTACCTTGGCATGATCGACGCCAAACTCCTTCCAGGTTCCACCCTCATTGGACGTGTTTTGCAGCAAAGGCTCCAGGCGGTCCATCGCCCTGGCGAATTTCGACTCACTGGTTTCACCTGCTTCGAACTCTTCCCAGATCGCAATCAGCTCTTCTGCCTGTTCCCTCGGGAGCAACCCGAAAATGCGGTTCGCAGCCAATCTTTCTGCATCCGTATTGGAATGGTTTTTCTCAGTGTCGTAGATAAAAGTATCACCTGCATCAATTTCAACGATGTCATGGATCAACACCATTTTAACGACTTTCAACAGGTCGATGGCCTGATTGGAATGCTCCAGCAATACAATCGCCATCAGGGCCAGGTGCCAGCTGTGTTCAGCGTCATTTTCATTCCTGTCGCTGTTGAACAATTTTGTTTTCCGCTGAATGTATTTGACTTTGTCAATTTCCTGGATGAAATTGATCTGCTGCAATAAATTTTCCGGAACCATGCGTGCTTGGATTTTACGTTCAAAACAAAGGTAATTCAATTGAAGAAAGAAAGCTATCCGGATTAGCTGTTGCGCGTCAACAATACATGGCTTATTTTATCCGGATATTTTTTAGCTTTGGATCAGGCAACCTGAAATGTATAGACAGGGCATTTGCAACCAATACACGATCAAATGGAAAAAATACCTACACTCTATGAATGGGCTGGAAAAATGGAGACTTTTGAAGCCTTGTTCACCCAATTTTATGCGCGGGTGCTCACAGACGATCTGTTGGGCGAAGTCTTCAAAAATATGTCACCCGACCACGTCACACACGTAGCACATTTTGTAGCTGAAGTATTCGGTGGCGAGCAATTGTATACGACCCGGGACGGTGGAAGTCATGCCGCCATGATCGGGGAGCACATCGGCAGAATGCTGACGGAAGAAAAACGGCAGCGCTGGGTGCAGCTACTGATCCAAACCGCCGATGAGATCGGTCTGAAAAGCGACCCTGAATTCCGTTCAGCTTTTGTAGGATATATTGAATGGGGAACCCGCCTGGCGGTGATCAATTCTCAGCTAACAGAAAACCCCATGCACACAGCAGCGCCCATGCCGAAATGGGGCTGGGGCGAAACGGGCGGACCCTACCTCGGGGACGCATAAAATACATCCTTCACCTAATTTTATCTGCAGTCTGAGCCAAACCAGCCAGGATGCGTAGCTTAACTTCCCCATGAGCGCCATAACAACCAAAAAAATCCGGTTCCTGCATACAAAGCGGAACGGTGTAATTTATAAAAAAGCTGTTTCGGACATACAGGATCCGGACATAGATCATGTTACCCAATTCAGAGATACAGAGACCTTAAATGAGTTCATCCTGAATATCGACCTGGCTTTGACAGGCCGCTATGCTGAAATTGTGGACCCGATTTCACGCACGATACGCAAATTGCTTTCATTGAAAAAGATTGCATCTCATTTTGGGACGTTGACGGACAAAACAGGATAGATACCGGTTCGCTGTCGGACTTCAAAGAATTGCTCATCGCCTGGCGGGATTTCTTAAATGCGCCATTGCCTCCAGCCAGGAAATGGTTCCTCAAATGGTTTGTACCCGAGATTTGAATAAACCAGAACCATCCACTTCACAGCAGACAGTTCTGTTCATCAACACCTATTGGATCTATCGCTCCCTGGTGACTACCACCCAATCTCCCCCGTCTCCGGATTCGTTTCTTCGCTGAAAAATTTACCTGTCGGTCCTTCCGGACCAATTAATGCATATTTGACAATGCGCCGACCGGCATCTGCGACTTCACCGCCAATGTGATTCGTGAAATCGGTTTTCGTATAACCTGGACAAACCGCGTTGATCCTGAAAGCCGTATCGCGCAGTTCATAGGCCAGGTGCACGAGGTACATGTTCATCGCGGCTTTCGACGACGCATACACCGCGTATTTCGCGTAGTCATACGCCGGCCAGTCCGGGTTGCTTTGCAGCGAAAGCGAACCAACGCTTGTGCTGACATTGACGATCCTCGGCGCTTCTGATTTGCGCAACAGATCCATGAAAGCCTGCGTGACGCTGACCACGCCATAAAGGTTTACCTCAAATACTTCCCGGAAAGCAGCGATGCCTGTTTGCAGCGCATTTTGCGGCACAACACCACTAATACCGGCATTGTTGATCAGCACGTCCAGCTTTCCCTGCTCTTTTTCGATCGTGTTGCCGGCCGCTAAAATGGTGTCGGGTTTCGTAACGTCTATTTCGATGGCTTTCAGGTGCTGAAAGCCCTGTTCGTACAATTTCTGCACGATGGCCTGTCCTTTTTCAAGGTTGCGGCTGCCTACATAAACGAATAGTCCCTTTGCTGAAAGTTGTCGGGCGGTTTCGAGTCCAATGCCTTTGTTGGCCCCTGTAATCAATGCTGTTTTCATAGTATCTTTTTGAATTTAGGATACAAAGTTGAAGCATTTCAAAAGGAAAGGGTTTACCATTTGGTAAAAAGCAACCGGCTGTCGCGTAGCCGCATAAGCTGGGCGTTCAATCGCTGAATAACTGCATATTTACATCTCGCACCGCAGGCAGCCCTGAAAGGAATATTGCGATATACTTTTGTCCGGTTAAATTTTCAACACGTATTCAAGTCAAGAAATCGGTATTCTTGAAAAGTACCCCCCTATTTGGGTGATTCAGCTCCAAAGTCCATCATCCGTAGGATGCATCACCTAAAAATATGCTTCCGGATCCTGCTCAGGGATTGTTGCGTAATGCCGAGGTAAGAAGCCACATAGGCCAACGGAACGCGGTTAACAAGCAGGGGATAATTTTGCATGAATTCAAGGTAGCGCGTCGTCGCATCCTGAGAAATTACCGGGACTTTTCGCGTTTTCCAGAAAAGGCATTGCTGTATCATCTTGTTCCTGATATTGTCCCAGCCGACAATCGTCAGGGAAAGTTCTTCCCAATCCTGCCGGGAGAACACGATGAGCGTGCAATCGGTACTGGCCTGCAAATATTCTGAAGATGCACTTTGTGTCTCAAAATTCCCATAATCCACGATCAGGCTGTTTTCGCTGACAAAACAACGCGTGATCTCATCACCCTGGTTGTTGTAATAACAAACGCGGATCACACCTTCGGTGATAAAGCCAACCTGTCCGGGAATCTTACCTGCTTCAGAGAAATAAGCGTCTTTGCGCAGTGATAAGGTGGTCATTTTTTGCTCCACCATTGCGATTTGCTGCTGGTTCAGGTTCCCAAACTGCAGGATATAGTCGATCAACGCTTTCATACCGGCAAGTTAGTAAAAGTTTGCCCAGAGGAATTTAGCATTGGGTAAAAAGTTGCCAGGCCGGCAAGATTCAAGCAACACGCAATATCTTCTCCATCTTTTTGCCTTTGGCAAGCTCATCGACCAGTTTATCGAGGTAGCGCACCTGTTGCGTCAATGTGTTTTCGATTGCCTCGATGCGGTAGCCGCAGATCATCCCGGTAATTAAATCGGCATTCGGATGCAGGTTCGCTTGTTCAAAAAAAGATTCGAAAGTCGCCTTGGCTTCGATCAGCTGCTGTTGCCTGGCCGCATCAAATCCCGTCAGCCATTGGATGACCTCCTGCAATTCGGCTTCGGTCCTGCCTTTCTTTTCAACTTTGGCGACGTAGTGCGGATAGACGGAAGCAAAAGTCAGCTTCGCGATGCGCGCGTCGTGTTCCGGGGATGTGCTCATAGCAGTCTAAAAATGGTGAAACGTGGACTTCCTTTTTCAAAAGTAGGGATTACCTGCAACAGTTCTTCAACCGTTTGTAAAATTCGGTGCTATCTGTTTCGTCGGGAAGCCCTGCGACTTGTCCGTCACCCAATTCAATGATAACCAGCTGACCATCTTTTTGCCGTGCAACGTCCATGCTGAAAAAATTGCTTTCGATTTGCTGTGCGATGGCTTCAAATGCCATGGTGTCCGGTTTTGCCAGTTTGTATTCGCCCTCCTCCCAGTAATCGTAAATCCCAACGAGCTTTTGGTTGCAAAAGAACAAACGGTATTCTTCTGTCAATGGCATGCCACTTTTTGAATGGATTGTCAAATCGTTTAGCGCAACAAATTCCCGGACAACAATTCCTTCATTCAAATAACTGCCGCGCAGGCGCACGAGGTTCTGAATGGTCTGTCTCAAATTTACTGTGTCTGAAGCGTCTTTTACAAAACAGGCTGTATCCCAATCGTGCTTTTCCGACTTCACATAGTCTTTCAGGATAACTGGGTTTGTTCCGAACACACGCGTTTTTTTTATCAACCTGTCGATACTCCCTGCATCCTCCCATTTTTCAAATACCGTTTCGGGCGTGTTGCCGGCAATGAATTTTAAGCTGTCAGGCAGATAATGACAATTTTGATATTCCTCCACGTTATTGATCAATTTGTAATTCTTGTCCAGCAAAGCAGCATAGAGCAGTTCATACTGTTGAGGCGTCAACATCCAGCCCCTGTAAATCACCTGTGCCAATTGGTCGCCCGGTTGAATACGTTGCGTGGCCAGCACAGCCCTGTCCGCGCTTATCAGGTCTTCAAAGTTGAACAAAAGGGTTTCCCAACCATTTTCTATCGCAGCGTTGCATTGGTCCTCAAAGTCCTCGTCCACGCTGTTGGGTTGCAGCGGGCTTTCGCAAAATAATACATACAATTTTTCTGTCATCTGATGCAGGATTGATCTTTTTGAATGCGAATTGTTTGTGGACGAAGTTAATTAAAAACCCAAAACGCGGATTTCCAATTTCTGCATAACGGACCTCCTGGCGCTGTACTGCCTTGGTTGGACGCAATGCTTCCGGACCTCTGTCGATGCATTGCAAGCTAATTCCTGGTTTCATCATTTTTTCATGACAGAATAATTCACAGAACTTTTTGATTTACTTACCTTTGCCCCAATTTTGAAATCATTATTCTGAGCGTCGACATGAAAAGCATACCCCTATCCGGCCAATCCGCAAACCGGCTGAAAGTTACCTGCGCGCTGCTACTCGCGTGCTGCTCTTTTGCGTACAATGCTTCTGCGCAGTTTTCGCGCTCCGACGAATCGGTCGCGACGAGCATTTATACGATCATGCTCAATACGAGCTGGGACAACCAGGCGTCTTTCCAGACCTTCCAGATCGGCGTGCTTGACAGCGATACTTCCTTCTACAGCATCATGCGCAAAAAGTACGAAGGAATCGCACTGAAAGGTAAAAAAGTAAGCGTCATTCACTTTAAAAACCAGGATGCGATCAGCCCGACACAAATATTGTGCGTCGACAAGAAATTCAACAAGAAGATCGAAAAGATCGCGAAAGCCATCGCCGGGAACCCAACGCTGCTGATCACGAATGGTTGCAAGGACGAAGATTATACGATGATCGACTTCAATGGCCGACTCAAAAAAGACGATTTCAGCGTCAACCAGGCCAATATGGAAAAGGCGGGATTAAAACTGACCGACCAGTTCGAGGAATACATGGAAGGAACGGTACAATGGGAAGAACTGCTCACCGAATCGACCGTTAAACTGGAGAAAGAGCGTGAAAAGGTTGCTGCGAAGGAACAGACGATCAAGGTGCAGAAAGCCCGCATCAATTACCAGAAAATGACACTCGAGGAAAAGGTCAAAATGCTCGACGAACAAGGCTCCCTGCTGGAAGACCAGGCGCAAAAGCTCGAAGATCAATCCAAAGACATTGAAAAACAGGAATCCACGCTGTATGCACAGGAACGCCGCATCCTCGCGCAGAAAGGCCAGATCAACGAACAACTGCACGAGCTCGGCATGCAACGCGTGATTCTGATTATGGGCTGCTTCGTATTGCTGTCACTTGTCGGGATCGGTTTTATCATCTACCTCAACGCCGCACAGCGCAAGAAATCGATCGTACAGCTTTCGGAACAGCATGCGATTGTCAGCGCGCAGAAGGACCAGATCGAAAAAATCCTGTTCGAGCTCACCGACAGCATCCGTTACGCGTTGCGCATCCAGAATGCCGTGCTGCCGGACGAGCAAACGATGCGCGGAACCATCCCGGGCGAGTGCTTCGTGATGTACAAACCGAAGGACATCGTCAGCGGCGATTTCTTCTTCGTGGACCGCCGCGGCGACTGGACATTGGTAGCTGTTGCCGATTGTACGGGTCACGGCGTACCGGGCGCGTTCGTCAGCATGCTGTGCATCAGCCTGCTGAATGAGATCGTGAAACAACAGGAGATCACGCGTGCGGATATCATCCTGAACGAGCTCCGCGACAAGGTTATCGCTTCCCTGCAACAAAAAGGCATCCAGGGCGAGCAGATGGACGGCATGGATATCTCCCTGCTGCTGATCAATAACAAAACGCTGAAGTGCCACTGGTCGGGCGCCAACAACCCGTTGTACATCGTGCCTTCACAAAGCAGCAAGCTCGAAGAGCTGAAACCGGACAAACGTCCGATCTCCATCTACCCGGACATGAAGGAATTCACGAACCACGAGATCGCAGCCAAACGCGGAGATACCTTCTACCTCTTCACGGACGGTTATTCCGACCAGTTCGGTGGCGCCCGGGGCAAAAAATTCATGAGCCGCAATTTCAAGACGCTGCTGGCTGAAAACGCGCACCGATCCATGGCCGAACAAGGCAAGATCCTCGATACAACAATCGAGAAATGGAAAACCGGCCATGGCGAAGACTTTGAGCAAATCGATGACATTACGGTGTTGGGGATCAGAATCGGGTGAGAAAGTTTCACCACGGGTAACATCACAGATCAAGTTGAAAAGCCAAAAGCTTCAAGGGATAGTTTAAGATCAGAATTTCGGATGCTTATAGACTTTTAAACTGTCGCTGTATCCAAAAACAGGAACAACGATTGGATCTTGCCGGCCTCAATGAGTGCGATATCGATTCCTTTCGCCACGGCCTCTTTTCCTTTCGGGCCCAAAGTCCAGCTCACGTGCTGTAGCTGGTGATTGATCCGCGAAGTTTGCAGTTGAAACTCAAAATCCTGCGGCCAGTCGCTTTGCAGTTTGCTGATCAGGGTATTGATCGCATCCAATCCCACAAAGGGCGCGCGATCGTTGCCTTCAAAAAACGCGATGTCGGGTGCATAAATCTTTTGCATCAGGTCCAGTCTTTCTGATGCATTCCGGTTGTTCCATACCAGCAATAAGCTGTCTTCTAAAAGATGGGATGTTGTATTCATGGGTTTCCTGTTAAATGATCCCTAAGCTACTAATTATACTTTAAATGGAGGCGTACGCATCTTTAAACAACTGCAGGTTGTCAAAAACAACTACAAGTAGCGCCATTGCAACCAAAAGTGTTTGCTTATTTTTGATATTAGGATGTGGGCCAGCCTACCTTTGCCGTATCGAAAACCCCTAAAAAATAAGCTATGTTGAATACAAAGATCATCGGACAGAGAATTACGGACGCACGCAAAAGCATGCATGTTTCCCAGGCGGAGCTCGCCCAGCAACTGTTCATCAGCGCGCAGGCCGTCGGCAAGTGGGAACGCGGAGAATCGATGCCGGATATTCTGACGCTGAACCGGCTCGCAGAGATCCTCGGTGTGGACCTGAACTATTTCTCAGCAGGACAGGCAACAGCAACTGCTGAAAGCAATGCGCTTTCGGAAGATGCAGCAACAGCATTTCCTGCCGGAAAGCAAAAACTAAACTGGGACATGTCGCGCGGCAACTGGGTAGATGCGGACTTTTCCGGATTAAAAGACCTGCATGAGAAATTCAGCGCCTCGCACCTGAAGAACTGTAAGTTTGTCGGCTCAGAGCTGTCGGGACTTCTATTGTCAGGCAATCATGTGGAAGGTTGTGACTTTTCAGGATCTGACCTCAGCAACAGCCAGATCAAAGGTTCGCACCTCACCCATAACCAGCTACAGCATTGCGCATTGCAATCCACCGAATTCTCGGGAAGCGATATCCGCAACTGTGATTTTTCGGGGGCGAATTTCAGCGGCGCGAAGCTGAAGTCCAGCGCTTTCTCGAAGAATACCGTCACCGATGCCGTGTGGGACCGCACTTCGTTCATCGGCACACACATCGCCGACCTCGTTTTCAATGGAACGGTGGAGGATTGCTATTTCGAGAATTGCGCCTTCAGCAAGGTAACCTTCGAAAATGCAACGCTGATCAACACTTTTTTCAAGAACAAAACGCTGAAACACATCCGGTTTGTTGACTGCCAGGCAGATCGCCTGACCTACGAATTCCTGAAAAACGGGAAAGCGGACCTGACGGGGATTGCGTTGTTATCAGTTTAAAAAAGCTGTAAGATGCCCGGATTTTCGGGAGCTCAATCCGGGCATCCATTGAAAGTATACGTTGTAAATTTCAGCAACCCAGGTAGCCAACGAAAGATCAAGGTGCGCTTCTTTGTATATTTGCCCATGCCCAACACCCAACTTCTTGCATTGCTTCATTTACTGCTTCCGGAGGCTGCGGAAAGTGTCGCGCAGCTGACCCGCTGTTTCGAATACCGGGCGCTCCAAAAAGACGAGATCGTTTTGCAGGCCGGGGATCAATGTGAAGCGTTCTATCTGGTGGAAAGCGGTTACCTGAGCACTTGCTACGAGCAGGAAGGTGTGGATATCTACATCCATTTCCACCTCGAGGGCTCGATCGCGACCGATTACCGCAACGCGAAAGCCGGCATTCCTTCGCCATTTACGATCAAAGCCGCAGAAAAAAGCGGCATCTGGGTATTAAAGCTGAAAGAGCTGGAAGCGCTTTGTTATGCGCATCCCGACATCATGGTGTTTGGAAGGCGTATGATCGGCCACATCGCGCTTAATCAGCATGCAGATGATGTATTGCTGAAAATGTACGCGCCGGCAGCAAGGTATGCGTACATCGAAACCAACCGGCCGGACCTATTGCAGCGCGTACCGCTTTCGAAGCTGGCTTCCTACCTCGGCATGAACCGCCGGACATTGACGCGCATCCGCGGAAACAAATGATTTTGGGACTTTTGTCTCACGATGAAACGCCGAAAGGCCGCTAATTTTGAAACCGAATTCATTTACAAATCATTATTCGTTCACGTATGGAAGCAAATCAACACCCAAACACCAAACCAACACGTTGGTACCATTACCTCGCTGCGTTTTTCGCAGGTATTTTTTTATGCAACATCCTGCCGCATTTCATCCACGGCATCACCGGGAAACCTTTTCCAACGCCTTTTGCGAATCCACCGGGCAAAGGTTTGTCCTCGCCGGTATTGAATGTTTTATGGGCCACGATCAATTTCGGGATCGGCTTTTCGTTTTTGTATTTCCTGAAAATCAACCGGCGCCAAAGGTCAGTCTGGATCGCCATTGCTGCGGGCAGCATTTTTATGGCCTTCTACCTGGCGAGCTATTTTGGCGGGTTGAAACTGGCATGATCCACAAAAAGGCAAGGCGCGTTGCAGAAGTAGCGCGCCTTGCCTTTATCCGCAAATTACTTTGAGTGACTTTTAAAAATTTTCGTTACCTTTTTAGCAAAAAAACACCACGATGATCTTGAAGTACCTCACAGATGAATTTGAGCAGGAAGTAAAAAGCACGCGGAGATTGCTCCAGGCGGTACCTGCCAAAGACCTTGCTTACAAACCTTCACCGGTTTCATGGAACATGGGCGAGCTCGCGCAACACATCGCGACGATCTATTACTGGTATGTCGGCACCTTCACGAAAGAAGTCTACGACATGGCGACAGATCACCTGGAGCGCGGAGACACCGCAGACATCCAGGCAACGCTTGCCCTCTTTGAAAGCAATGTAGAAAAAGCCCGCGCCGCGCTGCAATCCATTACCGAAGAAAGCCTGGAGGATCAGTGGACGATGAAAGTTGGAGATAAGACCGTGCTTGGGCCCTTGCCAAGGGGCGCTGTAGCACGTGGTTTTTTATTCAATCACATTTACCACCACCGCGGAGAAATGATCGTGTACCTGCGTGCAACAGGAAACAAGGTTCCAGGACTTTACGGACCTACATTTGAAGACGGTGCTGCTGCCGGGAAATGAGCGAGATTGCACGTGGCTTTCGATTCAGGTTTGAATTTCATAACTTTGCAGGATGAATGAGCAAACGGCAAGTTACACCCCTGATTTCAACAAGGAGCTCAAGCTCAAAGGATTTAACGTATTTCAGCTCGAAGCAGACAGCCATGCGACGAAAATCTACAGCCGGAAGGACTTTTTCAAGATCTGTATCACCACTGGCGAAAGCATCATTCACTATGCAGACCGCAGTTTCAATCACCAGGGCAGCGCGTTGTTCTTTGGCAATCCATACATTCCCTATTCCTGGGAGACTGTTTCAACGAGCTATGTCGGCTATACCTGTCTTTTTTCGGAGGAATTCCTGAAACACTCCGAACGTTCTGAAAGCCTGCTGCAATCGCCTTTCTTCAAACTGGGCGGCACACCTTTACTGACAATCACGGAGGAACAAAGGGATTTCCTGAATGGCATCTTCCTGAAAATGATAGCGGAGCAGCAGTCTGATTATGCATTTAAGGATGAGCTGGTCCGCAATTACATCAGCCTGATCATCCATGAAGCCTTGAAATTGCAGCCTTCTGACAATTATGATTCCAAAAAGAATGGCGCATCCCGGCTAACAACGGTATTCTTCGAACTGCTCGAACGCCAGTTCCCGATCGAAAGCGCTGACCGCCCACTGGTCCTGAGAACCGCCCAGGATTATGCCAACGAGCTGTCGGTGCATGTCAATTCGCTGAACCGTGCAGTCAAAGAAATTACCGGCAAGTCAACAACAACACACATTTCCGAACGCATTGTCGGTGAGGCCAGGGCCTTATTGCAGCATACGGACTGGAACATTTCGGAGATCGCCTTTGCCCTCGGATTCGAGTATCCGACCTACTTCAATAATTTCTTCAAAAAGCTGACCGGGCAAACACCAAAGGCGGTTCGCCAGCAATAGGTTTGAAATTCTTACTTTTTGATTTGAAATTCTTTAGCTGCCTCGACGAGAGATGCGGTAACTTTGCAGAAAGTTTTAAATTCCAGGAAGCCATCCTATAGCTGGTTTTAAAGTAGCGAAGAAAGCGCTATATTGCTTATTATTTATGTTTTCTGCAATCTTCACGGGTCGCAGCCCCAGAAACGACTCCAACATGCAAACAGAAACATTATTCCCAAAGGGAGAACAATTGCCCAAAGAGTGGTTCAGCGGAGAAGCCTTCCTGACGCTGCTCGTAGCGAAAGATAAAAACAATGACTTCTCTGCCGGCAGCATCACCTTTGAGCCGGGCGCCCGCACCAACTGGCACACACATCCCCGCGGACAGGTGTTGATCGTCACCGAAGGACAAGGTTTTTACCAGGAAAAAGGAAAAGCCGCGCAGGCGATCCGCAAGGGCGATGTCGTAAATATTCCGGAAGATGTCGAGCACTGGCACGGCGCGACGGCGACAGAAAAAATGGTCCACATCGCGATCACGAACTTTCAAAACGATGTCCAGGTCAACTGGCTACAGCCGGTCTCTGCAGCTGAATATCAGCAGGTGCATACTGGTAAATAAAACCAACGAATTATCCATTTCAAACAGCAGCAAATGAGCAACACAAGTACCACCAAAGCTTTCGGCGCACAAAGCACGACAGCACCGCTGGAAGCGCTAACCATTGCGCGCAGAACAGCGACCGCGCACGACGTGGAAATTGACATTTTATTTTGCGGCGTCTGCCATTCGGACCTGCACACGGTCCGCAACGACTGGGGCGGCACGATCTATCCGGCGGTTCCGGGACACGAGATTGTAGGACGCGTCCTCAGCGTGGGCGACCATGTCACGAAATTCAAGGCGGGTGATCTCGTCGGCGTTGGCTGTCTCGTCGATTCCTGCCGCACCTGTCCGAGCTGCCAGCAGGATTTGGAACAATATTGCGTTCCCGGATTCACAGGTACGTATAACAGTCCCGACAAACACCTCGGTGGGCAGACGTATGGCGGTTATTCCGAAAAGGTCGTTGTAGACGAACATTTCGTGCTACGCATTCCTGAAAACCTAGATGCAGCAGCTGTAGCACCGGTGCTTTGTGCCGGAATTACAACATGGTCGCCACTTAGACACTGGAACGTGCGCAAAGGCAGCAAAGTTGCGGTGGTCGGCCTCGGTGGATTGGGCCACATGGCCATCAAGCTTGCGAAAGCGCTTGGCGCAGAAGTCACGCTCTTTTCCCGTTCGCCTGAGAAAGAAAAAGAAGCACAGGAACTCGGTGCCGACCGCGTCATTATTTCTACGGACGCGCAGCAAATGAAAAGCGTAAAGGCAGCGTTCGATCTCGTCATTGACACCGTTCCTTATGTACACGACGTCAATCACTATATCCCGACGCTGAACATCAACGGGACGATCGTGCTGGTTGGTTACCTCGGGCCACTCGAACCGATGCTGAACACCGTTCCGATGATCATGGGCCGCAAATCGGTTGCAGGATCAGTGATCGGCGGCATTGCGGAAACCCAGGAATTACTGGATTTCTGCGGCGAGCACAACATCGTTTCAGAGATTGAGATCATTGCGATGCAGGACATCAACACTGCTTATGAGCGCATGTTGAAAAGTGATGTGCGTTACCGGTTTGTGATCGATATGCAGTCGCTGAAGCAGCACTGAGAACTACCGATTTAAGACTTCAGATAGAAGGCATTCCTGTGGGGATGCCTTTTTGCATTTCGGCAACTTTGTGGAATTGGATTTTAGCAGTATTTTAGATCCAAACTTCAAAGCATGAAAACAATTTACTTGCTCATCAGTGCCGGAATCCTATGTTTATTTTCATCCGCAACTCTTCACCGGGAAAAGCCTGCGGACCCAAAGATCTCCACGCAATTAATCGGCACCTGGATCCCGTTGGATTCAGCTATGGAAGATGATGGTACGGTAACCTATAGCAAAACAAAGGCTTTCAGCAAAGACAAACCCGGTATCTCATTTAAAGCGCATGAAAAGCTCACCAAAAGGCAAAATGTCCACTGGTGCGGCACTCCGCCCGTCAGTTACGACAACTTCAAAGGGAAATGGAAGCAAACCTCAGATTCCACGATCACGATCTTTTACAAGTACTGGAATGGCGAAGCAAGTCAGGATTGGCTGATCGTTCACCTCGACGCACAGCAATTGATCATTCGGCAGCTCACTTACCATCAAAAGGAAAAATTTGTCGGTGATTTCTTTGGCCCTGAAAAAAGCATGAAATCAAATCGTTAAATTTTGTCAAATTACAGGGAGTCAATTCGTTAAAGTATTTATTTTTGTCGACTGAAACTACATGCAGACCGTCCAAATCTGCATACATATGCCATTTTAAAAAACCAATTATGAAAAAAACACCGATGCTGCTATTGTGCGCGTTCCTGGCGGGAACCATCCTGCAATCCTGCAAAAAAGACGAAAAAAAGCCTTCATCCGGCACACCGCCGACTTCTAACACGAATCAGTTTTCGCTGACAGTAGATGGTGTAAATACCGTACCGACGACAATTAATGTGCAGGAAGCAGGAGGAGTTGTCGTGTGCAATGGAATTGTGAATGCAAATACATCTTACACGATTTCCACAGAAGACGGACTGATGCCGGGAACGTATGCAATCGACGCCAATACGCCATTCGACATCCTGCATTCCGATGATAACAATGCAACATTTTATGCATCTTATTCCGGATCGGTGACTGTCACTACACATGATACAGTGAACAACAGAATTGCAGGAAACTTCAATTGTACATTGACCCGCGTCAATCCACCGGCTACAAAAACGGTCACAAACGGTCAATTCAATTTTAGTTACAACTAGTAACTTAATATTTTATATCTAAAAGGCTACCTCTCAGGTAGCCTTTTTTAATTGATGGAAATCACATGAAAAATTGATTTAGGAACCAACCTATAAGCACTTAGTAGTTAATCAAGTGAATATACAATTGAATCAACTCGCCCAAGATTACAATCAGCTTATTAACTAATTCCATTCGCCTTGATTGCGTACTTTCAGCGGCCACTACCTTGCACCTATAGAAAATCTCCAGATAAATTCTTATGTCAATCAACTTTTTACGCCAAACATTTGCGTAGTTAAATAACTACACATATATTTGTAGCCAAATAGCTACATGATGAATTTAAGACGCGACGTATTCCAGGCCATTGCCGACCCAACCCGCAGGGCCATTTTGCTGCTCCTGGCTTCACAGGCGATGACAGCAGGCGCCATTGCTTCCAACTTTGACTCCGCGCGGCCAACTGTTTCCAAACACCTGCAAATCCTCACCGAATGCGAATTACTCGGTCAAACACAGAACGGCCGTGAGGTCTATTATCACCTCAATGCACAAAAGATGAAAGCTGTGGCCGATTTCCTCGAGCCTTTCCGCAATATGTGGGACGACCGCTTCAACAAGCTGGAAGACATTATGAAGAATTATCAATCCAAACCCTAAAATCTGATGGAAAGAAAAACAAAGATCAGCGCCGAAGATGGTCAGCAGCAAATCGTGATTACGCGGGAATTCGACCTTCCGGTAGATTTGCTTTTCAAAGCCTATTCAACGGCTGAAATAGTTGAACAATGGATGGGAACCAAAGTCATTAAACTGGAAAATAAAAAACACGGGAGCTGGCAATTTGAAACGTCCGATCCCAATGGAAACGTTGTTTTTCAAGCTCATGGTGTTTACCATGAATTTAGTTTAAACGAAAGGATAACACGAACTTTTGAAATGGAAAATACGCATTTCGAAGCACAGCTTGAGTTCCTTGAATTTGAAATGCTGACACCGCAAACCAGCCAGCTCACCATGCAGATCGTTTACAGATCCGTAGCGCTACGCGACCAGATGCTACAGCTTCCATTTGCCGCAGGCCTGAACATGGCACACAACCGCCTCCAGGAAATTGTCAATGCATTGAAATAATCAACTAAAAATATAAAACATGAAAAAGAGCCACAAAATCATTTACTGGATTGCGACCATCTGGTTGTCCCTCGGCATGTTGTCGACCGGACTTGTACAAATACTTCAACTGAAAGAAGAATCCAAATTCATGCTTGATCTCGGTTTTCCGACCTATTTTATGATCCTGCTCGGCGTGTGGAAAATCCCGGGAGTAATCGTTTTGCTGCTGCCGAAATTGCCTTTGCTGAAAGAATGGGCTTATGCTGGGTTCTTTTTTACCTTATCCGGGGCGATCGTCTCGCACATGGCATCGGGCGATCCGGTATCGGACATGTTTCCCGCTTTGTTACTGCTGATCCTAACTATTTTGTCCTGGTATTTCAGGCCGGTCGGCCGAAAAATTATTTCCGCAGGTCTGCAATACTGAAAACATGAACCCCAAAGTTGATTTTTACTTCGAAAAGGCCCAAAAGTGGTCGGAAGAGCTCCAACACCTGAGAAGGATCGCGCTTGATTGCGGACTCACCGAGGAACTGAAATGGGGCTGCCCCTGTTACGCGTTAAAAAAACGCAATATCGTGCTGATCCATACTTTCAAGGATTACTGCGCGTTCCTGTTCTTCAAAGGCGCTTTGCTGAAGGATACAGCAGGAATTTTGATCCGGCAAACGGAAAATGTGCAGGGTCCGCGACAGATCCGGTTTACGAACGTGCAAGAAATCATTGCGCAGGAAACAGTCCTGAAAGCCTATATCCACGAGGCAATCGCAGTCGAAGAAGCCGGGTTGAAGGTAACCCCCAAACAGCACGTAGCCTACGAAGTTCCTGAAGAATTTCAACAGAAGCTTGCCGGAATGCCAATCCTGGAAACCGCTTTCGAAGCATTGACCCCCGGACGCCAAAGGGCCTACCTGCTCTATTTTGCGCAGCCCAAACAATCCAAAACCCGGGAGTCGCGGATTGAAAAATGCATCCCACACATCCTGGATGGAAGGGGTTTGAATGACTAATTGTTTCCAAACTGTGCAAAATAGTGGGGAAGCCAAAAACGAATTGCCTATATTTGAATAGCGTGAAATCCAACTGATTTTAAAGATATACACATGTCCCAAAAGAAATTATCTGCCGAAGAAAGCAGTGCGCTGCTCACAATTCTGGAAAAGCGCTTCGAAAAGCACAAAGAACGTCACAAAGGACTGGAATGGTCCAAAGTCGCAGCACGTCTTGAAGCACATCCTGAAAAAATGTGGTCGCTCGATGAAATGGAAAGAACAGGCGGAGAGCCAGATGTCGTGGATCGCGATCCGAAAACCGGGGAATACATTTTCTACGATTGTTCGCCCGAAACCCCGAAAGAGCGCAGAAGCATCTGTTTCGATCCCGACGCACTGGAATCCCGCAAGGAACACAAACCGAAGGACAGCGCACTCGGCATGGCGAAGGACATGGGGATTGAGATACTGACTGAAGAACAATACCGCGCTTTGCAAAAGCTCGGGAAATTCGACCTGAAAACATCGAGCTGGGTACAAACACCTGTGGGAATCCGGGAGCTCGGCGGCGCACTTTTCTGTGATCGCCGCTACGAACAGGTTTTCCTGTACCACAACGGCGCGGAATCTTATTATGCTGCGCGTGCATTCCGTGGTTCGCTGCGGGTTTGATGTGCACACTATTCGTTGTAGAATCAGATGAGTCGACCCATATCCGTTTTAAATACCGGAAACGTTGTAACTTCATTAAATTCATTCTGATATCGCTTTATCGTAATACGGCGATAAAGCGATATGATTAGCAATACGAATAACACCTATTGACCAATAATTTCCTGCCGGTGTTTCAGTCCCCATTGATACAGCTCCGTCATCAGCTTTTGCAGAGATTTACCATGTGCAGTAATGGAATAGGTGACTGTTGGAGACAGCTCAGACGCATGGCGCTCCACAAGCTTATTCATCTCCAGCGTTTTCAGCTCTTTCGCCAGCATGCGGTCTGAAATACCGATTTCCTTTGTTATTTCGCCAAAACGCTTGCTTTCCGCAGTAGCAATTGCAATCAGGATCGGCAGTTTCCACCTTCCTTCGACGATCTCCAACGCATCCTTGATCGCCCGCATGTTTTTAGGGCATCCTTCCTCCGTCAACATTTCTATACACTTTATCTGAAACAATTTCACTAACACGGCGGTAAGTGCTAACAACCAGGTTAGCAGCCACTATCCGGCGCCGAAGTTAATTAGCTTTGTCTGATAAATCAGTAAAATATGACTACAAAAACAAAACGCATTCTTTCTAATTCCCTTTTGGCAATTCCAGTGATCGTGCTGGCTATCGGCGGCACGCTGAAACTGCTCGGAGCCGAACCGCCATCTGTCGTGCAATTCCTGACCCGTTCCGGATTTGGTCCTTATATGGCGCTGCTGGGCGTTGTTTCATTACTGCTGGCAACACTGCTGCTTTACCCGCCGACCAAAAAGATCGGCTTCCAGCTGACCAGCTGTTATTTTGCCGGCGCTTTGTGCCTGGAAATAGCGGGCGCACAGTTTCCGGCTTCTTCCATTTTCCTGTCCATTCTTTGGATTTCGATGTGGATCAGTAACCGCGAACTCTTCGTCACCTCATCCGGGGGGAAACCCTGATTTTTCGGAATGTACGCGGGCAGCTGGATCAAAACAGGTATTTTTGACCTAAATCCATCACATGAAAGTACTGATAGCCGATGATCACCCGCTGACCTTACAGGGAACCCGCAGCTTCGTGGAATCTTACGGTTATACCGTCACCGACACCTGCTCTAACGGATCCGCAGCGCTGAATCAGATCCAGCTTCACCTGCCGGACATCGCGATCCTCGACATCAACATGCCCGGACTGGACGGCATCGACGTTGCGAAGAAGATCCAGGACAACCGGATCCGCACGCGGGTCATCCTGCTGACGATGCACAATGAGTCGACGCTGTACAACAAAGCCCGCGAATATGGTGTTTATGGCTATATCCTGAAGGAATACGCTTTGTCTGAGCTCAAGAAATGTCTCGAGGAAGTCAGCAAAGGCAATCACTATACAAGCGCTTCGCTGAACAAAGACCTTGTGGGCACGACTGCATCGCATGGAGATGAAGAGCTGGCCCGGCTGACTTTTTCGGAACGCAAGATCGTCGAGCTGATCTCCCAGCAGAAAACCACGCGCCAGATCGCAGAAATGCTGTTCCTGTCTGAAAAAACGATTGAAGGCCACCGCAGCAACATCATTGAGAAGCTTGGTCTTCCCAAGGAAAAAAACACCCTGCTGAAATGGGCAATGCGCAATCAGCTACCCTGAAACCGGCATCTGCCTACGGAAGTATAATCTGACTGTCGATCCCGATCTGCTCCAGGAAATAAGCATCGTGCGATACAACCAGCAAAGTCCCGCGGTATGCCTGGATGGCAGCCGTCAAGATCTCTATGTTCTGAATGTCGAGATTATTCGTCGGTTCATCGAGCACAATCACATCCGGGGCCTGCTTGCTGATCGTCAGTGCACAAAGTATCAAACGCATTTTTTCTCCGCCGCTTAAAGCGCTGCAAGGCTTGTCCCAGTATTCTTTCGTAAACAAAAACCGGTTCAGCCGGATCTTCACCTCATGTTCCTGCAAGGCTCCGGAATTGAATTGTTGTGCCTGTTCATATACTTTCAGTCCATCTCCGATCAGCGAATAATTCTGGTCCACATACAGCGTTTCAAGTGCTTGCCTGCGAATTGTTCCCGCAGTTGGCTGCAATGCACCGAGCAACAAACTGATCAAAGTCGTCTTGCCCGAACCATTGGGTCCCTGGATAGAAATCCGATCACCACTCAGGATTCGCAGGTCCAATGCCTGTTTCCACAACTGTCGATCGCGGTACCCGAAATTGAGCTGTTCAGCGTTGATCAGTACTTTACCGGTGTGCAACCTGGACTGATCAAAATCCACTTTCATAGTTTCCAGACCCGGCAAGGTTTCCCGCAACTGCGTCAATTCCTGCTTCAGTGCATCGACCTTCATATCGTGAACACCTTTCATACGCGCCGTACTTTTCTCCGCATTGTTTTTAAAGGTATTCATCGAGATCGTCGGAAGCCCGGCCTTCTCCTGTTTCTTCTGACCGCGGTTGTCGAGTTTGTGCTGGCGTTCCAGCGACTGTTTCTCCTTTTCTTTTGCCTTTCGGAGCGCCTTTTCCTTGTTTTTCAGGTCCTGGTTCAAAGCATCGCTTTCCTCGATTTTCTGCGCCAGGTAAAAATCATAATTGCCGCCATAGATTGTGATCCCGCGCCGGCTGAGCTCCACAACTGTTTGCAAAAGATTCAGCAAAGTCCTGTCGTGACTCACCACAAGGAGTGTCTGCGTTGTATGCCGGATGAAATCGTAGAGTATTTTCCGGCCGGCCAGATCCAGGTGATTGCTGGGTTCATCGAGCAGGACAATATCCGGGCGGTGAATGGCTATCCCTGCCAGGAAAACCTTTGTTCTCTGTCCGCCGCTCAGCGTTTCCATCCGTTGGTCCAGCGCAACGTCCTGCAGTTGCCAATGTGCAAAAGCCGCAGCACAGCGTTCTTCGATGGTCCAGTCGTCATTGAGCACGGTCATGTTTTCGGGCGTGACCTCCCCTGCAAGAATTTCCTGAAGCGCATGCAGACGATCGGCTACCTGGAGCGCTTCTGCAACCGTTTGCTTATTGAACTGACCGAGGAGTTGCGGCACATACCAGGGTTTCGAAGCTGTTTTAACTTGTCCGGATACCGGCTGTAAATGGCCTGCGAGCAATTGCATCAGCGTGGATTTTCCAACGCCGTTGTTGCCTGTTAAGGCGATTTTGTCCTGTTTATTGAGAACCAGGTTCAGGTCTGCAAACAACACGTCTTTGTTGGGATGCAGGTAGGTAATACCTTGAAGAGAAAGCATCATTCATTTCTTTAAATCGTGAAAAATTACAGGGATCCGATCTGTCGGACCTGTTTATCGTTCTGAAAAAGAATTGAATTTCACATGGAAAATGAACTGCTTTGGTATTGTGTATGCAAAAGTATGCAATTTTCAAATGCCTTGACAAACCAACCTTCAAATTAGATCAATATCATAATGGATGGAAGTTCTGTAAAAGACTCCATCTGCAAAGTATCCGTAAAAAATTCCACGGGCGATACAAGCTGTAATGCGGAAAGCTGCTAAGTCTGAAACTTGAAGTAATGTGGTGAAATATATCTCAATGGTTTGCAATAAAGCGTCGGATCACTGAGATTTACCTTTTTTGCTTTCGGAAACACATACTGTAGATAACCTGCCATCTGTTCCAATGCAAATAGGACCGGTTTATAATAAGCACCGCTCTTCACAACCTTTACTGCGAGGACGCCAACGCCGTGCAATTGTTTGATGTGTGCAGAAATCGTCGATTGTGCGAGCTGAATGAAAGATCTGAGATCGTTACAATTGAGATCGTCATGCTCCAGCAGATTTTCTATGATCGCGATGCGCGCGGGATGGGCCAAAGCTTTAAAAAGATTCGCCAGTTCGATCTGTTCTTCTGTGTATAGGTAGTTTTTCGTTGCACCCATGTTGTTGTAAAATAAGTGGTTATAAATCTAATTTATGGAAAAAGGTGAGCTTGCGCAAGTGTGGGAATGTTAATTTTTTAGATTTTCTGATTAATCTAAATCTTGACCTGTTGCATTTATGAGTTGAATCTAAGTATCGCAATATTCCGATATCTGAATCTCACATTTGCCTGTAAGATTCTCCAAAATCTCCCCCGGAATCAAAGCATTCAATCCATAAGTTTGTACCTTTAGCCAGCAAATCAAAACACAATGACAACAGCAGAATTCAGGCAGAACCTCTCATTAAAAGCGATTCCTGTCGAACTTGAAAAGTTAATTCATTTCCAGAACGATGTTTCTGAATTCGAAGGCTACTCCCAGGGATTCGGGGTCCTGATCGACGACAAGTCCGGATTGACAAGCTGGAGTGAAAGTGCAGATTTCCTGGACCGACTGCTTCCTTTTGCCCAGGCCACCGGCTCTGGTTCGTTTTATGCTTTCTGGTTGGACGGTACTGACAAGCCCGTCGGTGAAATGCCGATTGTGGTCTTTGGTGATGAAGGCGGTGTACATATCGTAGCCGAAAACCTGTTGCAGCTGCTCGCGCTGCTGACTTTCGACACGGAAATCTCTGTCGATCATGATTCGGTATATTTCTACAAAGATGAGACGGATTACGAAGCCAGCGAGAGCCGCGATGCTTTCCTGGAATGGCTGCAAAAAGATTACCAGATCACACCACTCTCAGAAACAGACACTGAGACATGCATCGAAAAAGCGCAGGCCAGATACAAATCTGCCTTTGACACGTGGTTTGCGCAATACGATGCTGCATAAAATGCAACAGAAGCTCCTGGATCTTTTCGCGCGCGTAATGCCGCTGACCGAAACTGAAGCTGCGGCCATTGCCGATAGCATGTGCATACAAACCTTCGCACCCGGAACAATCCTGCTGCGCGAAGGCCAGATCGCAACGGAATGTTATTTCGTGCTGCAAGGTTGCGTTAGGCAATATTACCTCATCGACGGCGAAGAGATCACGAACAATTTCTTTACGGAAGAACAATGGGTTGTTTCCTTGAAAAGCTTCAGTCAGCAGCTCCCGGCGGATCATTATTTTATCTGCAACGAAGAAACTACACTGGTTGTGGGCAATGCGCAAAAAGAAAATGAGCTGTACAAAAAATTTCCAAAATTCGATACCATTTCCCGCATCGTGCTGCAACAGACTTTCAGCGAACAACAGGAAATGATGGCCACTTATGTTACCGACACGCCGGAACAACGGTATTTGCAGCTATTGCATACACGCCCGGAATTGATCCAACGAGTTCCGCAATACCAGCTTGCAACTTACATTGGTGTGAAGCCCGAATCTTTGAGCAGGATCCGGAAAAGGATTGCACTTAAAAAACTGAGCTAAAATAAACTAGCGAAGCGAATCAGAAACTGTATTAAATCCTTTGAAGATCAGCCGGAAGCCGAGAAACAGCTCAAATATTCCACCGGGTAAAGCGAGCCATACACCAACAGGCATTCCGCAGAGTTCGAACACTGCCCCGACGAACAAACCTCCGTAGCCGATCCATCCCCAAACCGCCAGGAATCGCGGTAAAAGCCCGGACCTGTACAAGCAACTGCACAACAACAGGCTGCCTGACCCGAGAAACAACATGCCGATCTGGTACGACAGGTAATTGACCTTCTGTACAAGCATAAACGTAAATTCCCAGGGAATGTCTACCTTCTGTGACTGTACAGCTGCTCCGCCGATGGTCGGCAATACCAACAAACCAATAATCCCAACGGTCAACAATACAGATTCGATGATCCTGGAAGCCAGGTAAGCCACTGCCAACGTTGGCCGGAATGCATACAATACCGGGAACAATAAAAGGCCGATCGCGACAACGATCCCGGAATTGAGCAACATAAGCAATGCACCTGTGCTAACTGATAGCGCGTTTGGATCGTCCGAAGGCAAGCCAATCAGACTGTTCCCAATGCCATAAGCCAAAATGGCCGCGATGAATAAAATTCCCGTATACATGGCCATCTTCCTGTTTGAACCCATACTTTCCTGTTTTTGTTTCAGGTCAAAATTACCGGCTTCCCAAATGAGTTTCATTGACTTTTGTCAAGATCGTCAGGGACAACAGAGATTTCGATGCATTCATCTCTTAGCATAGGTGGATCGGAAACCAAAACTATCCTACATTTGCACCAGGAAGGTGCCAAAATGCAGCCATCCTTTACTCTTTCGAAATGGATCAAACCCATTATACCTCACAGGCCGGGATCTTTTTTGCCTGCACGGAAAACAGGTCGCTCACTTTTGAACAGTTGATTCCTGAACACCTGCTGATGCATGTCTATACGGGAAAAATAACACTTATTACGGCCAACCAGACATATACGCTGGAAGCCGGCGAAACCGGATTATTTGCACGGAACCAACTCGCAAAGCTCGTGAAAGAACCAGACGGCGAAACACCTTTCCACGCGGCAACCGTGCTGCTGACCATTCCTTTCCTGCAAAAGTTCTATGCTGCCTTGCCGGCACTCCCACCTGCGGGTGAAAAAAGGAAAGCTCTGCTACTGGGTCAACAAGCAGTGCTCAACGACCTTTTTCGCTCGGTGAATGGTTATGTTGCGCTCGATGAAACGTTTGTCGCAGATGAGCTCGCACTGCTGAAGATCACGGAAATCCTGACGATCATACGCACATTGAACCCACATACGGATGCGTTGCTGACCGATTTCTCAGAGCCACACAAACTCGACCTCGGCACTTTCATGCAACAACATTTTACATTCAATATCGGAATATCGCGATATGCTTATTTGACCGGCCGCAGCCTCGCGACCTTCAAAAGGGATTTCCAAAAGACATTCCAAACCTCACCACAAAAATGGCTGACCCAAAAACGTCTGGAGCACGCCCATTTCCTGATGGCAGAAAATCAGCAACGCCCTTCACAGGCCTATATCGAAGCAGGTTTTGAGAATTATTCGCATTTTACTTCCGCCTTCAGGCAATTTTTCGGGTACAGTCCGTCTGCTGTTCTCTCTAAAAAATGAGCCGCTCAGCAAGGCTTCTTTGAGCCGTTGAACAAGGTCATTCGTCCGGGTGCCAACTACCTTTGAGCTGATTATCAGCAAAAGAAAACAAACATGAAGCAAATCGCATTGATTACCGGCGCGTCGTCGGGAATGGGGAAGTCGACGGCAAAATCGCTGTTGCAAAAAGGATATACGGTATACGCTGCGGCACGCAGGATTGAAAAAATGGACGACCTGAAACAAGCCGGAGCACGTATCATCCGCATGGATGTTGCAGATGACGCTTCGATGGTGGAAGGGATCTCAACAATCATGGGCCGGGAAAAACGCATCGATATCCTCATCAACAATGCAGGCTTCGGATCTTTCGGATCGCTTGAAGATGTCACAATCGAGGATGCCCGTTACCAGATGCAGGTAAATGTCTTCGGACTGGCGCGTTTGACCCAATTGGTATTGCCGCACATGCGCGCGCAAAAATCCGGCAAGATCGTCAACGTTACTTCGACCGGCGGCAAATTATCAAGCCCGATGGCGGGTTGGTATCACGCAAGCAAATATGCGGCAGAAGCACTCAGCGACAGCCTGCGCATGGAGGTGAAACCTTTCGGGATCGATGTCATCATCATTGAACCGGGCGCAATCCAATCGGAATGGAGCGATATCTCGATGCAAAGCCTACGGGAAGTATCCGCCGGAAAAGCCTACAGCGCGCTTGCCGAAAAAATCGTAACGCTCTCCAAAAAGGTCGCGCCGAAAAGCGCTGCGCCTGAAGTGATTGCGGAGCTGATCCTGAAATCGATCACGGCGGCGAAACCAAAAACACGCTACCATGGCGGTTATTTATCGGGCGTGATCCTGCTGCTCAAAAAGGTGCTGTCTGATAAACAATTTGACCGCCTGATCATGAGCCAACTCAAATAAAACAGTCATTGGAACTGGCAGAGAATGAAGATCCTTTTTCTTCGATTCTGTTATCTTTGCAGCAGTTAAAATCTCATGCATGACTCAAATCCCGCTTTCAGGCCTGTCTGTCTTTCACCCGCTTGGTGGATCGGTAGCAGTCGATTCCCTGCCTGCGGGATTTGCAATTTTCTCCGGCGACAAATTGCATCCGTTTGCAGAAATGGCTGCCGTGCAGTTGCAAAAACAGTTGCAGCAATCCACAGCATGGCAACATAATTTCGGTTTGTCCGATGAGCAGAAAGGTCCCGTGATCGGGAAGATGTTTGGCGTACTGGTCGTTCGCACGGAACAGGGAGCATACGGATATCTGGCTGCTTTTTCCGGAAAGCTCGCCAACGGCAACTACCACGCGGGGTTTGTACCGCCGATCTACGACGGCATGGCCGAAGATGGATTCCTGACTGCGGGCATGCGCCAGTTGAGCAGGATCACGCAGGAAATCGATGCGCCTGGAGCAACTGACAAAGCACAGATCGAACAATTGAAACAAAAACGCAGGGACCTTTCCAAATCCCTGCAAAAAAAGATTTTTGACCAGTACCATTTCCTGAATTGTTCCGGAAAAGCCGAAAGCCTCGTCGACCTGTTTGCGAAAGCCGGTTATCACAATCCACCGGCAGGTGCCGGGGAGTGTGCAGCGCCAAAGCTTTTGCAATACGCTTTTCAGCAGCAGATGCAACCCATCGCCATGGCTGAATTCTGGTGGGGACTTTCCCCCAAATCAGCCTTTTGGAAACACGGTGTATTTTATCCGCCCTGCCGCGAAAAATGCGCGCCTATCCTTGCACACATGTTGTCTGGCCTGACACTTGAAACAGACCCTTACGGGATTCGCTGAAAAAACTTACAGGCCTTTCAATCTTTCCAGGAAAGGTTCTTTGCACTTCTTCGCAATATCGGCCATCGATCCGTCTTTCATCAACGCGAAATAACCCTGGTGATTGACGAATTTTTGTACTTTGTGCAGGTTGATGATGTGCGAATTGTGGCAGCGGTAAAAAAGTCCGCCGTCGAGCCTGGACTCAAATTCCTTCAGTGACTTTGAAGCCACATGCCGCACACCGCCATCGAGGTAAAACACCGTATAGCTGCGCGCCGCTTCGAGCCGGATGATTTCTTCCATGCGGATATAGTTGATCCCGTCTTTGGCCAGCAATTCCAGGAATACCTGCTCTTTTCTCGGCGGTACAACAGCAGGTTGATCGGATTCGGCGATAATATTGCGGATACATTGCGTGAATTCTTCATCCGCAACTGGCTTCAGCAGGTAATCGAACGCTTTGTTCCTGATCGCTTCGATCGCATAATCGCGGTGCGCGGTGGTGAAGACCAATTTGAAGTCATGGTATTGCAGGCGCGCCAGCATTTCAAAACCGCTCATCGTCGGCATGCTGATGTCTAAAAAAACAACATCCGGCCGGAAATCCTCGATCAGTCCGATCCCCTCCTGCGGATCCAGCGTGCTGCCAACAATGCGGATCAGGTGGCTGTTCCTGGAAATCAGCATTTGTAACAGGTCTATTCCGGATTGTTCATCGTCAATGATGATAGCTCTCAGCATGGTTCAGGGATTAAATAAAATAGGTATGATGACCGTAACGCGCGTCCCCTTCTGTTGATTGGCGTTCGCTGTTTTGTCTGTGATCTCTACGCGGCAATCGACCTGCATCAGTGTTTGCATCAGCGTCAACCGTTGTTGCACGATGCTGAGTGCCAGCGATTTTTTCTTGATCGTCTGCGCTTTCAGCGCACTGGCTTCCCGGCCAATGCCATTGTCGTCTATGGTGCAGCGGATCGTTTTCGGTGAATCATATTCCAGCAATACTTCGAGCTGCCGGTCGTTTTCCTTGGCCAGCAGGCCATGCCAGATCGCATTTTCCACAAAAGGCTGGATCAGCATGTGCGGAATGCGGGTCTGGTCGCTGTCGATCCTTTCATCGACGCGCACTATGTAGGAAAAGGATTTCCCGAAGCGCAGTGATTCGATCTCGAGATAACCATTCAGGATATTTGTTTCCTCCCGCACAGAAAGACTTTCGTTCGCGTTGCTTTCAAGCAGCTCGCGGATCAGCCGGGAAAACTTCGCGAGGTAAACCTCCGCTTTCTCGTTCTCGAGGTTCATGATGAAAACCTGGATCGCATTCAGAGCATTGAAAATAAAATGCGGGTTCATTTGTGCTTTCAGCGTTCGGATCTCCATTTCGTGCAGCTGCCGGTTGAGCTCCAGTTTTTCTGTCGCCCGCTTGAGCTGTCGCCGGCGTTGCCAAACGAGCAGGAAAGCAACGGCAAAAATTCCGACGCCAATGCCTGTCCAGTAAAGCACCGCTTCGCGTATCAAAGTATTGCGGTTTGGATTGGGCGCTTCATACAGGGCTTTGATCTCGGCATCGCTGAGCACACGGTGGTAAATGTGGATATCGTCAAAGATCCCGAAAGTGTAGCGTTCGTTTTTGTGGTTGGCGGTATGGCCGATCATCATCGAATCGGTCGTCAGGAAGCGGGTCTCAAAATCTTTTTTGCACCGGCCCTGCAATTTTCCGTTGACATAAAATGCGAGCATGTGGTCGTTCGAGGTTAGCGCCAAATGGTACCATTCACCGAACTTGACCTGGTTGACACTCTGAATGAGCGCTTCATCGAGCGAATCCCTGGAAGCAGTAGCGAGAAAATGCTGGTTTTCTGTTGCATAAAAAAGGCTGTAAGCTGTGTAAAAATCATCTACCGGCGCATTTTTGATCAGCAGGATGGGATTTCCGCCAGCGCCCTTTCCGGCGTATATGCGCGAATTGATCCTTACCCAGATCGCAATTGTTGCTTGTCTGGGTTGCAAAAGCGGAGAAACTCCAAGGCTGAGATAACTGTTCAGATGGCCATTCAAACCTACTGCCGAACGGTCATTCCCAAAGCGGTCTTCCACAAGCATCACCCCGACAGCGCTTGGCTTTACCCGGTTGTGATCTTCGCGGATCGCATGTTTGTCAAAAGTATAGGAGATCACCGTGTTTTCATCGACAGCCTGCGCGGATAAAATCAGGGAATACACACAGATACCGCTACAGAGAGCCGGTTTCACGGCAGATGAAAGCAGTTTTGCGAAAAAGAATGGTCGAAATCGATGCAGCATGTAAAAACCTGAAACGAAGCAAATTTAGTTTTATTTTCTTCCGTTTTAAGAATGACGGTAACGGAATGATATTCGATGTCTGTGGCAGATCTATAAAGACCAAATTGTTTAGTTCAAACTACAGGAATTGAATTTTGACCCGGCATGAAGTGTTTTGCCGTTTAATCCGATACAGGCCCTGGCGCCAGGCTGTTGATTCGTCCGACTGTAAATTCGCTGTGACTTTGTTTGACTTTTTGGCTTCCGATATTTTAGACCTGCATAATTTAGAGTATATTTGATTGAATTGCGTTTAAAATGTTACGACAGATTGAATAATTTTGAGAAATTAGCATAACTCATCCATTGCACCATGAAAAAGATCCTGCTTCCCCTGTTCCTCTTCGTTGGTGTTTTGTCGTGCTATTCACAAAACGTCGTGGTTCCGGACATTAATTTCAGGAATTACCTGCTCCAGCATCAGAACATCAATACGAATGGCGATTCTCATATTCAGCTCAGTGAAGCCGCCGCGTATACCGGACCGATCATTTGTGTAGGTCTGGATATCGAAGACCTGACAGGGATAGAAGCTTTCGAGCATGTGACTTTTGTTTCCTGCGCAGCCAATTACATCACCGAGCTCGATGTTTCGCACAATACGCATCTGACGGACCTGATCTGCTCGATGAACAGCCTGCATACGCTCGATCTCTCCAACAATCCGCACCTGCGCAACCTGCGCTGCTCCTTCAATCCGATGGAGGAACTCGATTTGTCCCACAACGTGCGGCTCAAATACCTGTATACGGAAAACACCTTGCTGAGCGCCCTCGATGTCTCCCACAACCCGGAATTACTGGAATTATCCTGCTATACAAACTACATCGAAACGCTCGATCTTTCCGTAAATACCCGTCTCGTTTTCCTGAATTGCAGCTCGAACTGGATTTCTTCCCTGAATGTTTCGCAATGTCCCGACCTCGAATGGCTGCTCTGTTATGCGAATTACATTCCCGAGCTGGACCTCGCGCATTGCAACGCCTTGCGTATCCTGCGCTGTTTTTACAATCCGCTGACGGAGCTTGACGTTTCCAACAACATCCACCTGCAAAAGCTCGACAACCCGTTCAGCCAGGTCACAAGGCTCGATCTTTCTCACAATCCTGCGCTGATCGTCGTGTATTGTTTTGCCAGTCACCTGAACTACCTCAACATCGCCAATGGTAACAATACTGCACTCCAGTTGTTATGGACTGCGGGCAATCCGAACCTTACCTGTATCCAGGTAGACAATCCGGCTTACAGCGAAACTTACTGGACCGGAAACGATTTCCAGTTTGATGCGACATCGCAGTTCAACAACAACTGCCTGGCAGGGCTTTCAGAAGACGAATTGCTGCCAATCGCTGTTTACCCGAATCCAACAGCAAACCAGGTCAATGTAGATTTGCTTGAAAACGTGCAATACCGCCTGACGTCGATCAAAGGAGAAATTCTCGGGCAGGGCGATTTTACAGCAGGCAATCACCTGTTCTCGCTGGAAGCTTTCGAACCGGGCATTTATTTGTTCCAGTTCACAACTGCAGATGGCAGGTCCGGCGTTCAAAAAATCCAGAAAAATTAGGCCGCTCCGGCAACCATTGAACAAATTCAGACGTTCAGACGGAACAGGCCAATTCGTAAAATACAGCTTTATTTTGCGGATATACACATCGTCACCCGACGAAATAAAACCAACATGCAAACAAATTCCATGCATACTGCTTTAGCTGCCATTGAAACGCAGCTCATTTCAATTCCCGCCGGCGTGATCCGCTTGCGCGATGACCGCATCCAACGTCAATGGGAAGTCGAAATAAAACCATTCCGCGTGGCAAAATATCCATTGACGCAGGTACTTTACCGCGCACTGACACAGGAAGACCCCGCTGCTTTCCAAGGTGATGAATTACCGGTGGAAAGTGTTTCATGGAAGGATGCTGTCCATTTCTGCAACCTGCTGTCGCAACAGGCCGGACTCACACCTTGCTATGCCGGGACAACCGATGAAAATCTGGTCTTCAATCCCGAGGCAAATGGTTACAGGCTGCCGACCGAAGCAGAATGGGAATATGCCTGCAAAGCCGGAAGTACGGATGTCCGCTATGGCGAGCTTGCTGAAATTGCCTGGTACAAAGAAAACTCCAAGGGAAGTCCGCAACAAGTCGGCTCGAAAAAACCGAATGCCTGGGGATTGCATGACATGCTCGGAAACGTCTGGGAATGGTGCTCCGACATTTACGATGAAGATGTTTATGGCGCTTACCGCATTTTCCGCGGCGGCGGCTGGTACGACGAAGCCCGCGGATGCATGGCCACAAACCGCAGGCGGAGCCACCCGACATCCTTTCGCATAGATGACCTGGGTTTCCGGGTTGCGCGGAATGCCTGAGACTTTAACTGAACAGATGGATTTCTGATCAAATGGAAATCTATTGGTGATTTATCGTATATCGCGATATGTGATATCCATTCGAAGAAAAATTAAAAGAAATATTGGCCTTATAATTCAACCCTTGCGATGCGTAGGATATTTATTTAATAAACCCTCAGACCGTCCCGGAAATCAGCTGCATGTCTTCCAGCGTATCTTTCGGTTCGGGAATGTCTTTTTCTTCCAGCGTCTTCAATGCTTTTTGACCCGGCTTCGCGATTTTGACCAATCGGTTGGCCTGTAGCTGAATGCATTTTTCAAACAGGTTGCGCGCTAAGCGGGCATTCCCGAAGTGATCGTCTTTGTGGCTGTACAGCAATTCGAAAGTATCTGCCAGCTTTTCGCGGGCATCTGCGGTCAGGATGAAATCGGATTGTTTGCAAAACGACTCAAAGATCTCGACGAGCTCCGCAGGCTGGAAATGATCGAAATAAAAGTACCGGTTGAACCGCGAGCGCAATCCGGGATTGGAAGTGATGAATTCTTTCATCGGCTCGGTATAGCCGGCAACTACAACTGCAAAGTCATCCCGGTGGTCTTCCATGCGTTTTAAGAGCGTATTAACCGCTTCCGAACCATAGTCGCTGCCGGTGGTGTTTTGCGTCAGCGCATACGCTTCATCGATGAACAAAACGCCGCCAAGGCTTTCGTTGACCACTTTGTCCACTTTCGCTGCGGTTTGACCCACATAACCTGCGACCAGGCCTTCGCGGTCGGTTTCGTAACATTGGCCCTGCGACAAGTAACCGAGGTGTTTGAAAATCCGGCTCAGCAGGCGCGCCACGGAAGTTTTTCCTGTTCCCGGAGGACCCAAAAAAACCGTATGTAGTGAAAACTCTGCGTTCTTCAATCCCTTCGCTGTTCGTTTTTTCTGGATCGCCAGCAGGTTCACCAATTCACTGACATCTGCCTTGACTGCTTTCAGTCCGATCAACTGGTTCAGCTCTGCCATTGCTTTTTCCAGGGAATCTGCTTCGGCAACTGGTTTTACATGTTTACTGGCAACTTTTGAATGTGCCTTTTCCAGCTCAAAAAACGCCTCCCTATCTTCCTGCTTTTTGAACTGCAGATCGAAGGCAGACTGTATGAAATTCGCATAGTGCTTCAATGCCGTTTCGGTCAGGCCCGCATCCTCGTGCGCGGTCAGGAAATAAGCAGGTCTTTTCGCTTTCGGAGGCATCAGGTCGTTTTCCCTGCGGATTTTTTCCACGCGGTCGGCAAAGGTTTTCTCTGTCACCAGTAGGTTCAGCGCGGCTGTCTCCCGCGGATCGGCAAAATGATCATTCCGCAAAGCATCATAATAGTAAGCGAGTACGAACTGCGATTTCTCTGTGGCTTTCGGCTGCAATTCGGCATACATGCGGATGAAATCCGACAGGAAAAAATGTTCCGCCTTGTACAGCAATGGATTGCTGTTCTCCGGATCGGCTGCTGCATTTAGTTGGTGCATTAAACTGCTGTCCTGGTTGAGCCGGGCGCAAAGTTGCAGAATGGCGCGCAGTTCCGGTTCCAGCGCCGATACAAATGCCTTATCGAAAAACACGGTTCCGCCATCCGGGCCTCCGCCGAGGTAATCTTTCAGCGACTGCAAAGACGCTTCGAGAAAAGTCAATGGATTTCGTTTGCCTGTCAAAACCGACGAATTAAGAGATCATCATTTTTTCAACGATCTCGCGGTGCAGCCTGGCATGTTCAACGCCATATTCTTTCCAGGCGAGACCCATTTCACGCAGATCGTATTTCGCTACGACCGTCCCATAAGATTGCTGTTTGCCATCGATAGTCGGATGACCGATCACATAAATAGACTGCGCCAGCTCGATTGCCAGCTCTAGGTCGTGCGTGGTGAATAAAACCGTATTGTACTCTGAAGAAGCGCACAACAGGCCGAATGATTTTTTGACATCTGCAATGTTGCCGACATCCAGCCCGGAAAACGGCTCATCGAGCACAATCAGCTTATCGGAAGAAAAAAGCTGCTCGATGATTGCCGTCCGCTGCCTTTGTCCACCGGAAAGCTCGTTTGGATATTTGTCCTTAAACTTTTCGAGTCCCCACTCCTGCAGGTAGGACGTAATTTTCGCTTCCCTTTCCTGCGGAGACAGTTTGGTTTTGCGCAGGGCGAACTTCAAAGTCTGGTAAACTGTTTTGTGCCGGAACAAAGTATACCGCTGGTCCACAAAACCGATATCGCCTTCTTTCACCATTTTTGCAGCGCCAACCTCGTTGCTTTCAAAATCCTTGATGAGGATCTTCCCGGAGGCAGGTTGCACCAAACCCGTCAAAGCTTTCAGGAACGTGGATTTCCCACGCCCGGACCGGCCGACGATCGCGATCATCTGCCCTGTGCATTCCTGATTGGCTCTGACCACGTCTTTTTCAACGAGGTTGATATCTTTGATGACCGTGACATCATCGTATTGAACACTGATGTTTTCTACGTAGAGCAGCGTTTCCTTGAATGAGAATTCCATCTGGTTAGATTTTTGAATATCTGAAAAGTACTTTTCTTAAAAAATTGATGAACCAGTCGAGTCCGAGACCAATCAGCAAAATGATGATCTGGAGGGCGATGATGCGGCCGTGGTTCATGAACTTATCGGAATTTTTGATCAGGAAGCCGAGTCCACCGGAAGCCACAACAATCGATTCCACAGTCACGAGCATCATCCACGTAATCGCGAGGTTTTGGCGGATCACATCGATCACATAATCGAGCCTGCCTAAGATCACAACCTGCCAGAGGACTTCAAAACGACTGCATTTCAAGGTTTTTGCATGGTCGAACTCTTCCTGCGGAATGTCCTTGATGACTGCGATCAACGAAGTTGTGAGGAAGGTCGTCAGAAAGATCACGAGGATCCACACCTGCATCTGGCGCGCGTCGTGCACGACCATGGTGATGAAAAAAGACAATCCCGTAAACGGCAAAAACCTGAATTTCGTGATCAGCTCCGAAACCGGCTTCAGTAAAGGGATCGGCCAGGAATAAGCAAACAGAAGCGACACGATGATCGCAATGAAGATCGACAGAAAACACAGTGCCAGGGAATTGAAAATGTGCACAACCAATCCTTCGCGGTACAATTCGGTGAAACCCTTGAATACATGTCCCGGAGTCGGGAAGATGTGCTTTTCGCCGGCTGTGCCGACGAACCAGACCAGGATCAGGAAAGCGACCCAGGACAAAAGGATGATCGTTCTCCGCGATTTGGAGATCTTCTCAAAAGGAGTTAAGATTTTCATGGGATGCAAATTGAAGAAGAGCCACTCTTTCAAGTGGCTCTTGCTGTTTGAACTTGGTTATTTCAACAGGGTGATGACTACACGCCTGTTCTGGTTTTTTCCGTAAGCAGTGCTGTTGTCAGCCACCGGCTCGCTTTGTCCTTTTCCGTCAATCAGCTGGAAACGGCTGGCAGGAATGCCTTTCCGTTTCAGGTAATCAACCACCGCCTGTGCGCGACTTTTGGACAGGATCACGTTCGAAGCGCTGTTCCCTACATTGTCTGTATGACCTACAATCGTTAGTTTCGTGTTCTCCGCCTGGATCAGCAGGTTGTATATCTTTTCAAGCTCCTGGGAAGAGTTGCCGGAAATCTCAGCACTTGCCGTGTTGAAGTTGATCTTCCATTCACCGGAAGCCACAACTTCTGTCGCTTCTTCGGTATAATCCGCCTTGTCAGCTGAAGTAGACTCGATGTCGTTGATGTTTTTCAGGAAGTACAGGTTGACTGCATCTTCGAAATCCACCACGTCACCTACGTTTTCATTGAAACCGAACGGGTTCAGCTCTTTCAGGTATTTACCGACCTGGTTGTAAACGGATTTGTAGCGGTTTACGCCGTCAATCATTCCGAAATACTGCATCGCATCTGCATAGTTGAATACTTTCGATCCACCCATGTTGTAGGTCAGTCCATTCTTCGTATCGGTTTGTCCCTGGAACATTTTGTACCAGTAAGCCGGCGTTTCCATCTGGTAAGCCTGCGCTACTGTCTCAGAAGCTTTCCTTCTCCAGTCGTCGTAGTTCTTCATCTGGTTGGAAGCCGTCAAAGCAGATTTCAGGATGTTGGATACATAGTCAGCATTTTTGACCGCCCATTCTTTCACACCGATCAGCACGCAAGGCATCTGGTTGTTGAACTCTTTCGTGGAAACGATGTCCACATAACCCGACAATTTGTCAAATACCATTTTATCGCCTGGTGTCCACGTAGCGCAACCATCGATTTTCCTGTTGACGGATTTTCCGGTCAGCTTGCCGTTCACGACTTCTTTCAGGGAAACGGTCCAGCCTGTTGTCTGCGATTTGATCAACTCTTCTGCGGATTTGATGTAATCGTCGTTCTCAGAAGGATAGATATTTACGGCATCCGCATCATAAGTAGATGGATCCGGGTTTACTTTCAAACCATTCGCGAAACAGTAGTTCACGGTTGTTACCCAGTCACCATCGCCCAATACGGCAGAGATTACTGCGCCTTTCATGCTTTTTGGATTTGCTTTCCAGCTTGGCGGCCCGATCAGTTTGTCTTCTCCGTAGCTCATGCCAATTGCACCGAGCACCTGGATGTGGTATTTGTTTTTTCCATAGATCTCATCGATCGCTTTTTGTGCCGAGCTGATGTAGAAAGGCGCACCGTCACCCATGATCATCACGGCGAACGCACTTTTATCTGAGCTTGGGAAACGATTTCCCTTGTCGTATTCCTCGATGAATTTCATCTGCATGTTGCGCAGCTCCGACAACCAGTCCTGGCGGATGATCTCGAGGTTCACACCATTTTGCTCCATCAGGGAACCTTTGGTTGTTCGGGAACCACCGTTGGAAACAATGATACCGGATTGCGCATTCCACGCATAACCCGCGATGCGGATCACCGGTTTGTTTTTAACCAGGCTGGAGATCTCTTTCGAAGGAAGTGCGATTTTTTCCGCGTTCACGACGTTGTTCACTTCATCCTGGTTGAGCTCCATGCCATCCAATTGCTTGGATTCGTCGGTGCGCAAACCTGGTGAAGCCACATAAATAATGGCGAGGATCACGCCGACCCCGAAGAGCAATATCAGCAATTCGGACAAAGTGGTTAGCTTTTTGGTTTTTAATATTTTACCCATTTTCGTTTTTGTTTAAGGTTGATTGAATTAAAAGATATCTCCAAATCCGCCGCTTTCCTGCTTGTCTTCTTTGGAAAGCTTGTAGTTTGGATTTCGGTATTTTGTAGAATCCGGGATTGTGCTGTCGCCGGTTTTGATCTTGTCGGCCAATGTATCGAGGCGCGAGTACAATTCGTCGCTGTCGACCGAATATTTAGAGGTCAGCGAGTCGATATCCAGCAGGTTCTCGGAGGTCCGGGCGATGTCCTGCGCAATCGTGGAGGTTACGACCTCGAGTGCGTAATCGAGTTCCCATTCTTTGGTGAACATCATCGCGCTTTTCGCACTTTCGGTAGCTGCTCTCGCATTGCGGGCGAATTCGTATTCCTTTTTCAGCATCACAATCGTCGTATCGAAATCGGCGATCTTGATGTCGATTGCAGTTCCGGCGAGTGTCAGCTTGCGGTCCATCTTGCCAAGCACGTTCGCACGCACACCATATTTCTGGATGAAATTCTTGCTCTGCTCATACTGGTTAGAGATACGTTGCGAATCGCTGAGCTTGCGTGCGAGCTCACTCTGGAAAGTAACGTATTCGTCTGTATCTTTCGCTGCCAACCCACCGGTTTTGACCATCTCATCCATGTTGGATTTCAGTCTTTCCGCCTGGCGTTGCAGGCTCAACACTTCTTCCTGGAAGATCTTTGCTTCTTTTTCTGATTTAGAAGCCTCTATCTCCATTTCATTCTTAAGGCCCTTCAGCTTGGTTTTCGTGTTCTTGAAAACCTCGCGGTTCTTGATCATTTTGGTTTTCTGCTCTTCCAGCTCATTGAACGGGTTGCTTTTGATCAGTGCCTTGTGCAGGTTTTTCGTCATGAAACGCAGTCCTTTCAGGATCACCGGGAAAGCCATCGCCAAAAAGATCAGGAAAACAGCGGTTGCCGACAAGGCAATCACCTGCCCCAACATCGTAAAAAGTGGTGGGATAATATAGGTCCAGACGAGGTAACCGCCTACACCGAAAAGTCCCAGGGCCATCAGCCAGAAAATTCCTTTCTGTCCTTTTTTCAATGCGTTTGCCTTCAGGGCGATCTCTCCTTTGGCTTCGTCAAAATGTTTTAAGATCGGTAATTCCAAAAGGGTACTCTTTTCTTCGTCGTATCTGCTCATTGTTATAAAAATTGATTAATTCCCGAAACCACCAAGTTGATCGAATCGATGATCTTGGCTTTCGCGAAGTTGTTGGCTTCGATTTTCTGTTGTATTTCCGTGTACTGTTCGTGGCTGCCGGCATCCATGTTGCTGCGCTCGGCTTTTTTCAGCTCGAGCTCTTTCTGAAGACTGGCAATCTGGTCCTCTATGTCTGAAATGCTTTTTGAAAGGTTGACCTTGTCGCGCGTCAGGCTTGTATCGAGGTCGATCTTGCGCGCATTCCCGGCATTGCTGTATTTCGTGTATACTTTTTCAATCTCGTCGATGTAGTATTTCGATTTTTCAAGCAGGTATTCTTTCGTCAGGTTGCTTTGGATCGTCTTGCCCATCGTGAATGCCATCTGGTAGCTTTGCGGATTGGTTGGACCAACGGCCATCACCGATTTGTACAGCTCAAAGAAATCAAAGCCTTCTACGTTGAGTGAATCGACCCCCTTTTCATAGACCTGCACGATCTCATCGACAAATGGATTTGCCGCTGGCGTATTATTGCCTGTGGGCATGCGCATCTGCGTATCCGTAGGGAACCTCGTTTCTTCTGCCGGTGGGCTGACGGGGCGCGGCGATTCACTTTTCGGGAAAGACTCATCCGTGTCGTTGACAAACAGGCTTTTCCAGCTAAAACTTTCTTTGCTCATGGGTTTAAAATTAATAATCTAAAGGTAAAGGGATTTTGGAATAAACCATAAATTTTATAGAGATTGTATCAGAATGTATAACTGACTCCGGGCGTCACATACCAGGTTCCATCCCAGTTACTTGCCTGGGCAAAAACGCCCCAATGGTTCCAGCTGCGCGTAAATCCAAGTCCGTATTCAACAAAAACCTGTTTCGTGGAAATGTAATTCCCGATTCCCAGCAATGCATATCCATTGTATTTCCCCAACGGCAGATAAACTGCTGCTTTCAATTCGTACCAGTAATTGGAAATTTCATCCGTGCGGAAACCGCTTAAATTAGATCGGCCGGCTACGAGTCCCAAACTGAAATTGTCTTTCATGAAACCAAATTCCAAAGAAGGATAAGAACTGTAAGAAAACGTCGTGTCGTGTGAATTTGAAATGGAAAGTCCGCCTGAAATATAGAAGTCCGGTTTGGAGCTCTCTGTCTGTGCGTGAAGCAAGGTTGTCAGTAAAACGTTTGCTAAGATAAAGGAAAATATTTTAATCATACAAGGATTTTTACAAAATGCGCGAAAATAAGTATTAGGACCCGCATTTTTAGTCTTTTGCTGAATATTGTAGCTTATCCAATGTGAAACCGCTGAATAGCTTATCTGCCACCAACGTGATAGATACTTTATGGATACCCGTACGCTACGCAGTACTTACCGGTAGGTACACTCCTTCTGGTATCGAGCTAAAAGGATTGAAATCCGGGTTTGCCTGCACTCGTATTCCGCCGAGAACACTTTTCAAGCCATTGACTATACATACATTAGAACTTCATATAAGAAACAAATGCCGTTTTTTTATTTATAACCATAATGCTTTTATAACATTCTGATACCATGTTGTGAAAATTCAATTATAAGTTGCTCAAAACAAATTGTTTACATAACTTTTCAGGACATTAATTAAACGTTATTTACTATGAAAACAAAAAGTGTAATGATGGTTGCGCTGTGCGTCGGTATGACGCTCGCAGCCTGCCAGAAAGAAAAACAATTCGGCGCTTCGAAAGCAGTAGCTGCAAACAAAGAAAAAGCCGCGGATAACGATCTGATGGCTGAATATTTTGCACACCAGCGTCAGCAAAACACCCAGGTCTTTGAGATCAACAACCAGGAAGGTGGCTTTGTAGTCGCTCACAGAGGTACGCAAATACAGTTTCAACCCAACACGATCGTTCATCAAGGTGGAAAACCAGTTCAGGGAAGAGTGATTATTACCGTCAATGAGTTCTACGACCAGGGCGAGCGCGTATTCAACAATGTCCCTACCGACAGGAAAGTTACAGATGCAGATATCGCAGCAGGAAATGATGATGTAAGGCTTATTACCGGCGGTGCGGTCGATATCCAGGCCAAAACACCAAATGGTGAAAACTTAGCGCTGAATGGTGCAGCTGCCTTGTTCTTTCCCGGTCAAAATACCGGTGGTGTAAGAGAAGGTATGAAAGCCTGGGAAGGTGAGCCGAATGCCGATAATCCAGGTGGAAATGACTGGGCAGAAAAAGAACGCCCCGTGGAAATACAGGGAAATGGCTACATCGTGAGTATCCCTGGATTTGGTTACTGGAACATCGACCAGACGTTGAACAGCACAGATCCGCGTACGATTTTCCGTGTAGACCTGCCAGCCGCTTTTGACAATACCAACGCAGAAATCTTCATTTTTTATGACAACTACAGCAACATGCTTTCCCGCATGGATGTATATGTACCTGCTTCATCTTCCTCTCCAAGATATTGGGGTGAACATGGTGGAAACATGAATGTCAATCAGCATGGAACTGTACTTGCAATAGGCAAAGACGCTTCAGGAACTCTTTATGCAAGCTTTACACCGTTTGTAGCTTCCAGTTCACCGATTCACCAGGTGAATGTTACAAGCATGCCTGCAACAACCGAAGCTGCGATCCTCGCAACCATCGCTACTTTGCCGTAAATAGCTTGCGAACCCATACAAAACGAGCCACCAGTTGACAACTGGTGGCTCGTTTATTTTCTGCATTTCTGATCAGGAAATTTCTTTTTCGCCTGGCAGGTCCGGCTTGGGCAGAAAAGGCCATTCCTTGTTCCGCGAAGCTTTCACAAAATACACGACCGTTCCCGTCGCGATCACGACAAGTCCTGTCAGGAACATTTTCAATCCGGTGGAGATCAGGATACCTCCCCACAGGACAATCGCAATGTAAGCCGGCAAAGGGAAAAACGGCATTTTGTAAGGAAACGCACTTTTGCCGCGCGCTTTCCGCAACAACAACAAACCGATGGCCTGGCCAATAAACTGGATCAGGATGCGCATCGCAAGGATCGCACTGATCACATCGCTGAGCTTGAAGAGCAGGCTGAATACAAAAGCAATTCCGCCGAGTACCAACAAGGATATGTGCGGAAATTGTTTCGTCGGGTGCAGCTTCGCAAATACCTTGAAGAAAGCACCATCCGCAGCGGCGGCATACGGAATCCGGCTGTAACCGAGTGTCGCAGAGAAAACAGAAGCAAAAGCAATCCACAATACCAGACAGGTAACAATCGCCGCAGCGGTATTTCCGGCCAGTCTTTCCATGAACAAACTGATCACAAACTCGCTGTCTTTCGCTTCCTGCCAGGGAATTACGCTTGTCACACTGATGTTCATCGCGAGGTACAAAATCGAAATGCCGGTAATCGACAAAAACATGCTGCGCGGAATGTTCTTCGTCGGGTTTTTGATCTCCCCACCGAGGTGACAAACATTGTAATAGCCGAGGTAGCTGTAAACAGTTTTGACGCTTGCAAATCCCAAAGCGGCAACAAATGCATAGTTGAATGTAATACCGTCATGCATGTGGCGCACCGGGGCCGTAAAATTGCCATGCGCAATGCCGCCGGCAATGATCCAGAGGATGGTCAGGATCACCCCTACCCACAAAAGCACGCTGATCTTGCCGATCGCTTCAATCCGGCGGTAGAGCAGGATCACGATCAGGACCACAACGCTCCCGCTGACCAGCTTGGAAGTCCATCCATTCAGCGGAACGAGGTAAGAGAAATAAGTAGCAAATCCAATGGCCGCCGAGGCAATCACCAAAGGTGCCTGGATCATCGTCTGCCAGACAAAAAGGAAACTCATCAGCTTTCCGCCTTTGTTTTCTCCGTAAGCTTCCTTCAGAAAATTATAAGATCCTCCAGCCTTCGGAAAAGCTGCGCCGAGCTCGCTCCACACCGTTGCATCCACGAAGGACAAAACAGCACCGGCGAGCCAGGCATATAAAAAATAAGGCCCGTTCATCATGCTGATAATCATCGGCAACGTGATAAAAGGTCCAATACCTACCATGTCGATCATGTTGATCGCGGTAGCCTGTGCGAGTCCTAAGCGTCTTTCCAGCATCTTCTCTCCTTAAAGCTCCGCATTTACCAATGGCATCAGACGCGTGCCGATCAATTCGATGGCATTCATGAGCTGCGTATGGCTCAGTAAAGCATTGTCCATCTGGAAAGTCAGGCGGGTGATGCCGCCGAGCGCTTCGCTGTGGCCTTTGATCTTCTCTGCCAGCTCTTCCGGACTTCCGACGAGTAATGCGCCCTTCGGACCGTTTTGTGCATCGAAATGCGAACGCGTTACCGCAGGCCAACCACGTTCCCTGCCGATGCGTGTAAAGGTTTCGGCATAACCGGGATAAAAATCTGCGATGGCTTTTTCGGTCGTCTCACCCACGTAACCGATCGAATGCAATCCCACTTTCAGGTCTTCAGGTGCATGTCCGGCCCTCTTACCTGCTTCGCGGTACAAATCCACGAGCGGTCGGAAACGGTGTGTTTCTCCGCCGATGATCGCAACCATCAGCGGCAAACCGAGTGTTCCGGCGCGTACAAAAGATTCGGGCGTGCCGCCAACACCTATCCAGACAGGGAGCTTTTCCTGCATCGGTCTCGGATAGATTGGCTGGTCGTTCAACGCCGGGCGAAATTTCCCCGACCAGGTCACGCGTTCCTGTTCGCGGATCTGCAACAAGAGATCCAGTTTCTCCGCAAACAGGGCGTCGTAGTCGTGCAGGTTTAGTCCAAACAGCGGAAAAGCTTCCGTAAATGAACCGCGGCCCACGACCATCTCGGCACGACCCTGGGAGATCAGATCGAGCGTTGCGAAATTCTGGAATACGCGTACCGGGTCGGCTGCGCTTAATACCGTTACGGCACTCGCGAGCCGGATGTTTTTCGTTCTTGCTGCTGCAGCTGCGAGGATCAACGTCGGCGCTGAATCCAGAAAATCTGCGCGGTGGTGCTCACCGATCCCGAACACAGAAAGCCCGGATGCATCTGCATGTGCGATCCTGTCAATCAACCGGGCCATCGCTTCGGGGTTAGCCATTGTAGTGCCGGCATCATTGCCCGACCTGGCTGCAAAACTGTCAATTCCAATTTCCATGGTGTTCCTTTTATGTATGTTACTTTTGCGCAACAAAATGAGTGATCTGCTGATTTGATGTATGTTACCAATGTTGCGCTGATCTAAGGTATGGATTTATCCGGCATGTCGATGCAATCGGGATTGCAAAAAATATGTGTTGGCTGAAAGACAAATCATTGTCTCGAATAGGTCTGTGAAAAGTGAAACATTAGCTGCCCCGCTGTTCACGGACTTTCTGACCGTAAGCCATAGCCTGCGCATGTCGTTTCAGGATGACCTTGTCCTTGAATTTGCGGACATTTTTCATATCGGAAGGATCTTCTTCAAAGACGGTGAAAGATATTTCCTTTCCGAATTTAGTTGATCTCCGAAATGTGATAGCAAATGGCGTATAGTATTTGCCTGGGTGTATGTCATGACTTTCCTTGTAACAAACACGGTTTCCCTCCCAGATAGAGACCACATCTGCTAAAGGCAAAATGATCTCTCGTTTTCTATCTCTTATCCAGATCAGCTCACCGACGGGATCGTACGAAACTGTATAATTTTTCCCCTGCGTCTTCCAGATAAACAGGGATATACATGTCAAAAAAATTGAGCCCAATATCCATTCCCACTGTTGAAGCGTCAGCAGTATTAAAGCATAAATGAAGAAAAATAATGCAATATACTTATTGTAACCATGCTTGCCCCTGGAAAGAATCCAGCGTTCAGGAGTGGGCGAATTAGTTGTATCCTGATCCATATCCGGGTTTATTTGCAGTAAATTCTTCAAATGTAATTCAATTTCACGAGATAAACCGTTCCTTTACGCCATGCAGGGAACTCTCAAACCAATCGGTACATTTCGCTCGGTCGTCTTCCAGAAGTGTCCGCGGTGCCGGCAAGGAAATCTCTTTCACCGGCCGGGATTGTTTGTATACCTTCAGCCACTCAGCATGCCGGAACATTGCAGCAACTGCGGCCAAAAATTCGAGATCGAGCCTGGTTTCTGGATCGGTTCGCTGTGGGCGAGCTACCCGATTGTCGTAGCGATAGAAACACCCTTCCTGATGTTCGCCCTTTTTGCAGATACAGCGCGCGAAACCTGGTTTTATTTTGGCGGCATGGTCCTGGCTTTTGCGTTCTTATTCCCGCTGATGCTGCGTCTTGGCAGATCAATCTGGGCACATTTGTTCATCCGGTTCAACCCGGGATACTGAACACTGCACCGGAAAGTTTGTGTTTCGATCGAAAGTGTATTACTTTCAGGACATCAAAAATGGAATCGCTCCTGCTTTCCTGCAACATTTAGATTTACGATTATGAATACCAGACAATACGACTTCGACCCGGAAATTACTTACAAAACTAGTCGCAGCGGTGGCGCGGGCGGACAAAACGTCAACAAGGTTTCTACGAAAGTCGAACTGAATTTCGACATCGCCGCTTCGCAATTCCTGACCGATGCCGAAAAAGCGATCTTGCTGGAAAAGCTCGCACACAAGCTCAACAAGGACGGACAATTGCAAATCATTGCGCAAACCGGTCGTTCACAGCTCGAAAACAAAAAAACAGCATTGGCCAAATGTTATGCGCTGATCACGAATGCGCTCATCGTTCCGAAGAAACGCAAGCCCACGAAAGTGCCGCGTGCCGTCAAAGAAAAAAGACTGGTCGAAAAGAAACGCAACGCCGAACGCAAAAAACTGCGCCAAAAGGATTTGTAAAATTCACCCCAAAGAAAAAGGGATCCAACTTCACAGCTGGATCCCTTTTTTATTTCAATATCTCTAAACTACCTGTTGATAATCAGACGCAATACCTGGCTGCTTCCACCGGCCGCAAGTTCTGCCATGTAAACACCATTCGGCAGGTCCATCAGATCAAGGTGGATTTTCTGCTCATAGCCTGTATCCATCACATGGATCAGTTTACCTGCACTGTCATACAGCTTGATTTGCTCTATAAATGCATTTTCCGATACGATCGTGAATTTGCCGTCAGATGGGTTCGGGTATACGGAGAAAGCTTCCTGCTGCACTTCATCTACAGAAAGACAACCGTCGACAACAATTACATGTGATGCGGTGCCTGTACAACCGTTGTTATTGGTATAACTGTAAGTGACCGTAGAGGAGCCAACACCAACAACTGATGGCGTGAAGATTCCACCTGATACACCAACACCAGCGTAGGTTCCTCCGGCAGGCGTTGCACCTGTCAATGGGAAAGCAGCTGAGTAATTACAAGGTGCTGCATTAGTCGTGAAAGTCACTACCGGCAGCGGATGCACAAGTACATCCTGCGGAAGGGACGTCGAAGAACAACCATTCACACCGGTAACTGTTACCGTATAAGTGCCCGTTGTGATCGCCGGGATACTTGCTGATAAAGATCCGTTCGACCAGACAATTCCGGTAGCCGCAGAGGAAGTCAGCGTTACGCTACCACCTTCACAGAAGGTTGTTGGCCCGATCGCTGTTACTGTTGGGACCGGCGGAACCGGCGTTACAGTCACAAGCGTTGACGCAGATGTTGCAGAAGTACAACCCAGCAAAGTAACAGATACGGTATAAGAACCAGCAGCCGTTACAGTGATCGAAGGCGTCGGATCGTTGGTCGACCAGATATTCCCCGAAGGTGCAGAAGATGTCAATACAACGCTACCACCGGCGCAGAAGCTCAGCGGACCACTCGCAGTAATCGTTGGAGCTGGAGGGATCGGGTTCTCTGAAACGACAACGGGAATTGACGTCAGGGAAACACAACCGGATGGGTTTGTATAGCTAACGGTATACGTACCGCTTGTAGTTACAAAAATAGATTGGGACAGCAGACCATTAGACCAAAGGTTATCCGTAGGTGCAGAGGAAGTGAGCAATACATTGTCACCCGTACAGAAGCTGGTTGGGCCGTTCGCCGTAACAACAGGTGCCGGAGGCGTATCTACCGTTACAACAATTGCCGAAGAAGAGTCTGAAGCACAACCGCCGTTCATTTCAAGTACCTTGTAGGAACCGCTCGCGCTTACAATAATCGTTTGCGCAGTTTCACCCGTAGACCATATATTTCCACTTGCAGCTGAAGAAGTCAATGCAACCTGGTCACCGGCACAGAAAGTTGTAGGCCCGCCCGGCGTGATTGTCGGGATTGCAGGAATTGCATTTACCGTTACAACAACCGGCGCTGAAGCAGGTGAAGTACATCCGTTCATATTGGTGTAAGTCGCCGTATAAGTCCCTCCTGTAGTTACCAGGATAGAAGGTCCTATCTCTGTGGTAGACCAGGTATTACCGCCCGCATAAGAAGATGTCAGTGTGACATCGTCTCCAGTACAAAGTGCTATTGGACCACTGGCCGTGATCACCGGTGAGGCCGGAAGTGGATTCACAGTCACAACTACTCCCGCTGAAGGCAGGGAAATACAACCGTTCGCATCTGTATAAGTCACCGTGTAAGTACCTGAAGTATTTGCCAGGATAGAATCATTCGTTGCCGAAGTAGACCAGTTATTGTTGGCGTCGTAAGAAGAGATCAGGAGCGCACTGCCACCGGCACAGAAAGTCGTTGTACCCGGTACAATGATCGAAGGCGAAGCCGGCAATGGGTTCACAACTACTGTCGTGTTTACTGATGCTGCGGAAGAACAACCGGCAGTCACAACTGCAACGGAATAATTACCGCCAGCATTCACAATGATCGATGGGCTTGTTTCACCTGTCGACCACAGGTTATCGCTTGCTGAAGAAGAAGTCAAAGTTACCTGCTGACCGTCGCACAAATTTGTTGAGCCACTGGCTGTGATTGTTGGAACAGCTGGCGTTGCAGTCACAGTAACTGTCGTCCCTGCTGATGGAGCCGAATTACACGTGTTTCCATCTGCAAAGATCAGGCTGTAAGTACCTGAAGTATGTACCGTGATGGAGGAACTTGTCGCTCCTGTTGACCAGGTGTTGCCACTTGTCTCTGAAGAAGTCAGTACAACCGAGTCACCTGTACAGAAAGCCGTCGGGCCGTCGGCAGTAATTACAGGTGCCGCCGGCAATGGATTTACATTGACTGCTACCGGCGAAGAACTCGCAGATGCACAGCCATTTCCATCGACAAAAGCAACCGTATAAGAACCGCTCGCATTCACAGTAATAGAAGGCGAAGTCTCCGTTGTTGACCAGGAGTTTCCTGATCCTTGTGAAGAAGTCAGCACCACACTGCCACCCGCACAGAAAGTCGTTGGTCCACCCGTCGTGATGAAAGGTGTTGCAGGAAGCGCATGTACGACAACCGGAATACTTGAAGAGTTAGAAGCTGGACAACCGCCCGGCGATACCGCCACGAAATAAGATCCGGCCGCACTTACTGTGATCGATTGAGAGGTTTCTCCCGTAGACCAAAGGTTATCGGTAGCATAGGAAGAAGTCAGCACGACATTCCCACCTGCACAGAAAGCGGTTGGACCACCTGCTGTAACTACCGGAAGTGCGTTCACACTGATCACCATCGGTGCAGAAGGAAGTGAAGTACAACCTGCTGCCGTTTGTGTAACCGTATAGCTGCCTGAAGTTGTTACTGAAATTGAATTCGAAACCGCAGTCGTTGACCAGGTATTTCCCGAAGCCGCTGAGGATGTCAGGATCACATTGCTGCCATGACAAACTGTTGTCGGGCCGCTTGCGGTAATAACCGGTGTAGCCGGCAATGGGTTCGCTGTTACGTTGATTGCATTGGAAGGGACAGATGGACAGCCACCCACAACTTGCGAAACGGTATAAGTACCGGAAGCAGTAGCCGTGATAGACTGTGTAGTTGCACCTGTAGACCATACGTTACCCGTTGCATTGGAAGATGTCAGTACGACATTCCCGCCGTCACAGAAACTGAGTGGTCCGCCTGCGGAAATCGTTGGCGTAGATGGTACAGGTCCTACTGTTACCGAAACCGGCGTCGAAGGCATGGAAGTACAGCCGTTTCCATCTGTATATACAACGGTAAACGTCCCTGAAGCAACAACTGTAATTGATGCATTCGTGGAAGTTGTCGACCACGTGTTCGCGCTTGGATAAGAAGAAGTCAGCACAACGCTGCCACCGTCACAGAATCCGGTTGGACCGCTTGCCGAAATCGTCGGCGACGCAGGCAAAGGATTTACGGTGATCACCATCGGTGCAGAAACAGGAGAAACACAGCTTCCGATAGTTTGAGTCACGGTATAGCTTCCGGATGTCAGTACAATGATAGATTGGGATGATTCGCCCGTCGACCAAAGGTTGCCACTGGAAGCAGAAGAAGTCAATACAACTCCGTTGCCTGAGCAGAAAGTCGTGGTACCAGTCGCTGTAATTGTCGGCTGTGACGGAACAGGATTGACGGTAACCACAGTTGCTGTAGAAGCCGGGGAAACACAACCTGTTGCGACATTGGTTTCCGTAACTGTATAAGAACCACTTGCAGTAACCGTAATTGAATTTGATGTTGCAGTATTCGACCAGGTATTACCAGCTGTTGCTGAAGATGTCAATACTACGTTACCGCCGATACAGAAAGCCAATGGGCCTCCAGCCGTGATCGTTGGTGCCGCAGGATTTGGGTTCACAGTAACGATAACCGGTGCAGATGCAGGTGAAATACAACCGCCAACTGTTTGTGTAACTGTATAAGAACCCGCTGTTGAAACCGTAATAGATGCAGTTGCCGGACCGCTGGACCAGGTATTACCGCTCGCAGCTGACGAAATCAGTACAACACTACCGCCTGCACAGAATACGGTAGAGCTCGCTGCCGTAATGACTGGCGGAGCCGGAATGGCCGTAACAGTTACAACCGTCGCTGCGGATGCCGGGGAAACACAGCCTGCAACAGATGTTTGCGTAACTGTGTAGGAACCGCCGACACTAACCGTGATCGATGGTGTAGTTGCCCCGGTAGACCAGGTATTTCCTGTCGCTGCCGAGGAGGTCAGTACAACGCTTCCTCCTGCACAGAAAGTCAACGGGCCATCTGCCGTAACTGTTGGCGCTGCCGGAATCAGATCTACAGTAACAACAGTTACTGCCGAAGCTGTAGAGGAACATCCGCCGGAAGTTGTAGCTACAGAATAAGAACCGCTGGTAGTAACCGTAATGGATTGAGTGAATTCACCATTAGACCAAAGATTACCACTTGCCGCGGAAGAAGTCAGAATAACGCTACCTCCGGTACAGAAAGTCGTAGGGCCACTGGCTGAGATGGTCGGCGTTGCCGGAATTGGATTTAAAGTAATGTTTGTTGGAGCAGAGCTTGCAGAAGAACATCCACCAACATTTGCCGCAACTGTATAAGGACCAGCTGTCGAAACAGTAATGGATTGCGTGGTTGCACCTGTTGACCAGGTGTTTCCTGATGCTGCAGAAGAGGTCAGCACGACATTGCCACCCGCACAGAAAGTCGTTGGACCGCCTGCTGTGATCGTTGGTGTTGCCGGAACTGCCTGAACACTCACAACCGTCCCTGCGGAAAGTGGTGAAGAACAGGTATTCGCATCTGTCTGGTAAACGGTGTAGGTACCTGAAGCACTTACCACTATCGATTGGGAAGTTTGTCCTGTCGACCAATGATTACCTGAAGCCAAAGAGGAAGTCAGCGTAACGCTGTTACCCGCACAAAAGCTCAATGGGCCGCTTGCCGTAATTGTTGGCGCCGCCGGAAGTGGATTGACAGTAACCACAGTCGCCGCTGAAGCTGCCGATGGACATCCCGCCGAAGTATAGTTCACGGTATAGGAACCAGCTGCCGAAACGGTGATCGATTGCGTCAGTGCGCCTGTTGACCAGGTATTGCCTGTTGCTGCCGAAGAGGTCAGCACGACATTGCCACCCGCGCAGAAAGTCGTTGGGCCACCAGTCGTAATAGTCGGCGCTGCCGGAAGCGGGTTGACCGTAACCACAGTCGCCACTGAAGCCGCCGAAAGACAGCCGTTTGCTGAAGTCGTCGTTACGGAGTAAGACCCAGCTGCTGAAACTGTGATCGATTGTGTCGTTGCACCCGTTGACCAGGTGTAGGCAGGTGCCGCAGAAGCAGTCAATACAACACTACCGCCTGTACAGAAAGTCGTTGGACCTCCGGCGGTAATTGTTGGCGTTGCAGGTGTTGGATATACGGTAACAGTAACATTCGCCGAAGCCGGTGATGGGCAGCTTCCGATCGTAACCGTCGTTGAATAAATCCCGGAGCTGGAAACCGTAATGGATTGTGTTGTTGCACCGTTAGACCAGGTATTTCCACTTGGCGCCGAAGAAGTCAATGTTACACTTCCACCTGCACAAAATGAAGTCGGGCCGCCCACAGAAACTGTTGGCGCGGAAGGCGTGACACTTACCGTCACTGGTGTGTTCGCTGAATTGGCTGAAGAACAACCGGCCGTGGTTACATGTACATTGTAACTGCCCGTGGTTGAAACTGTGATTGATTGGGAAGTCGCGCCATTCGACCAGGTGTTCCCTGATGCTGCGGAGGAAGTCAGCACAACGCTGTTTCCCGCACAGAAAGTCGTTGGGCCACCTGCAGTAATTGTCGGCGTCGCTGGTACAGCGCTCACCGTTACCGCAACGGGCGCAGAAGTCGTCACCGGACAACCACCTGCGTTCACAGTAACAGAGTAAGAACCTGTTGCGCTCACGACAATCGATTGGGAAGTTGCACCTGTAGACCAAAGGTTTCCTACAGTTGAATTGGAAGTCAAGGTCACATTTCCACCTGTACAGAAAGAAGTAGGGCCTCCTGGTGTTGCAGTTGCAGTAATGGCACTTACCGTCACCACAGTGGCAGCTGAAGGCACGGAAGTACAAAGTCCAACAGTTGCCGTTACGGTATAAGAACCTGAAGTTGTAACCGTGATCGATTGAGTTGTCTCACCTGTAGACCACAGGTTTCCTGTCGCATAAGAAGAAGTCAGTACGACATTGTTCCCCGTACAGAAATTCAAAGGGCCGCTTGCCGTAATTGTCGGTGCGCTCGGACCTGCGGTAACCGTCACAACGATCGGAGGCAGGGAAGTTGAAGAACACCAGCCGCTTTGACCAGTTGTGGTCGTTACCGTGTAACTACCGGATGCTGTAATATTCGCAGATTGTGTCGTTGTTCCATTGGACCAGCTGTAAACATTCGCCGGCGTGGATTGCAACGTTACGCTTCCGCCGTTACAAAAAGTCGTTACGCCCAGGGCTGTTGCCTGCGCGGTTGTATTGAGGAGGATAGAAACAGATTCGGAAACGTTGTTCACCACAGCTGCATCGAGTCTTCCATCCTGGTTAAAATCTCCGGTAACGATGCCTACCGGCCCCATTCCTGCGGAAAATTTACGCGGCGTCGATCCAAAGAATCCCCCGGATGCGTCCCCCATATAAGCATAGGCAGTACCAGTAGAAGCAGCCGACGAAATGAAAATCGGCATCACATCCAGCTTACCATCGTTATTGAAATCGCCGGTTGCAAGGCCATTTGCATTGGCATCAGATGTGGTGCTGGGCGTACCTCTGGTAAAGGAACCTGAACCGTTATTGATCAATTTAGACAGGAAGCTGCTGGAAGAGTAATTCGTGATCAACAAATCCAGGTTAGCGTCCCCATTGAGCAATCCAACCTCAATCCCGGAAGGATTTGGTGTCCCTACAGGAGAAAATACGTCGTAATTCACAGCTGCCGCATAAGATCCCGCGCCGCTGTTCAGCAAAATACTTACGTTGTGGCTGCCGTAATTCACGACAGCGATGTCTTTCGAAGCATCTGCATTCAACCTCGCAATAACGAGCGCGACCGGGTTCGTACCAACGTTGTAGGAGACAGGAGCGCCGAATGCACCTGTTCCATTTCCGAAAAGCACAGAGATCTGGTTACTTGCAGAATTTGTTACAACAACATCGAGATTTCCATCAGCGTTCAGGTCATCCATTTTGATATGGGTAGGTCCCGTTCCCGCACTGTAAACAGCTCCTGCGGAAAACCCGCCGGCACCATTTCCAAGGAAAACTGAAATGTTGTCAGAATTTTTATTGGCTGTTACGACATCCTTTGAGCCGTCATTGTTCACGTCTCCAGTGAAAACAGCAACAGGCAGCGCACCCGTCGCAAAAGTAGTTGCAGTTGAAAAAGTTCCTGCTACCTGTCCGAGATAAACAGCAAACTGGTCGTCCAGTGAGTTTACCACCACGAGATCAGGATCAGAATCGCCATTAAAATCAGCAGTAGCAATGCCTTTAGGTGAATTTCCTGTTGGCAGGAAATGGCCATATTCGTAAGTATATGAGGCATTCCCAAGATAAACCGGCATACTTGCTCCAATGGCGCAGGATATAGCAATGTCTGCATAACTGTCCGCATTGAAATTGCCAACGACCAAATCTTTGGGCGTATTCAAGGCAGGAGTTTCGGTCTGCGCCAGAAAGGTACCCGAACCAGTTCCCCTGAGGATAGAAAAACTATTGCCTGTACTGTTGGCAATGACTAAATCCTGGATCGCATCTCCGTTCATATCCGCAATCCGCATCCCGTCAGGGGCATTGCCCGTCGGGTAATTGACTGCTGCAGGAAAAAGACCGGTTCCCGGGTTGATGAAAACGGACACCGTATTTCCCAATTCATTCGTTACTGCCAGATCTGCTACGCCATCACCATTGAGGTCTGCTGTTGCAATCGCATAGCTTCCATTACCTGTCGGGTAATTGACTGCCGCCGCAAAGGATCCTGTTCCATCGCCAAAGCGCACAGACATACTATTCGCCGTAGAATTGGCTGTAGCAACATCCTTAAAACCATCACCATTGAAATCTGCCGTGGCGATGCCTCTGGGACCTGTTGCCATCGGAAAATTCGTTCCGCCGGCAAATGTTCCAGGCGTTACAGTACTTCCCAGGTAAACCTGAAAGCCTGTATTCAAATTTGAAACGACCAGGTCCATCGTACCATCGCCATTCAGATCGGCCAGCGATATATCAGTAGGAGACGCATTCGTACTGTATGAAACAGGCGCCTGAAATGTTCCATTGCCATTTCCCATAACAATCGAAAAGGTTGCCCCTGCTGAATTGTTATTCGCAACTGCCAGGTCGAGGTTTCCATCGTTGTTGAAATCAAAAGCCTTGATGTCCTGCGGTCGTGGATTCCCTTCGAAAGTAACAGGAGCTGCAAATGTCCCGTCTCCATTGCCCCTGAGATAGAACATCTTCAGTGTGCCGGCGGTAAAATTTCCCATGACGACATCCTGCTTGCCGTCGTTGTTAAAATCTCCCTTTTCAATACATTGGGCGTTCGAAGAAGCCGGGTATATATTGTCGCTTGGAGAGCTAAAGCAAGCAGCCGCAGTTTGTGCGTAGAGGCTGTTTCCCATCCATGGAAGGGAAACAGCCAAAAAGGCAGTACGAATTAATTTCATAGAGTAGCGCTTTATAATCTTAACGGAGAACACTCACATGTCCTACGTAATTTCTTTTTGTATTCGATGATCCTTCAGCGATATCGATCACCCAGGTATAAACACCGTCCTGTACCTGTGTACCACCGTCTCCACCATAGGTTCCGCTCCATCCTCGCTCGTAATCGTAAGATTCGAAGATGACTTCACCCCATCGGTTAAAGATGGACATGTGGAATTCATTCACAGTTACACCCGGAGGCATTACCGGGAGGAAGAATGCGTTTGCATTGTCTCCGTCCGGCGTGAAGGCGTTCGGTACATAAAGTACGAAGTCATCCGAGATCTTGATCGGTTTGCAGACTTCGTCCACACAACCTGCCGCGGATTCGACTTCCAGGCACACCAGCACGACTTCGTTCGGTTCTGCTCCGAGGAAGCTGACCGTTGGATTCTGCTGCGTCGAGTTTCCGTAAGAAGAGAAAGTCCAGTTATAGGTATCTGCATTCAGAGAGAGATTCTGCATGTGTACCGTAGAATGGATTACGGAAGGATTCGTCGGATTAAAGGAGAATGCCGCTACCGGATTAGGCAATACGCAGATCGCATCTGTGAAAGCACCTGTCAGCGGACAGCCTTCAGCGGTAGTTCCTGTATAAGTCAGGTCATAGCAGCCCGGATCGGTAAATGTTGCTGTAATGCTTGTGCATCCCTGAACAATCTGCCCATCGGAGAAAGTCCATGTACAGTTGGTTCCAAGCAACGCCGGGTTCAGATCCGGAGAGAGTGTAACTGTCAATGGCGTACATCCCTGCTGGAAGTCGACATTGTATTCAAAAGTCGGAATGTTGTAGAAACCAACCACCACTGTATCATTTACAGATACACACTGGTCTGTCACGGTAACGATGTAATTGGTTGTCGCAACCGGTGTTACAGTTACATTGCTCAAAGTGTCGTTGACGCCTGTGCTCCATTGGTAACTATAAGTCGGATAACCGGTAATGATGTTCACGCCGACTGTTGCCGATCCGCCAAGACATACCGCGGTATCCGCAGTTGCCTGGATTTGCAGACCCTGCAACATCGTCAGGTTCGTCGTCACTGTTGGCGATACACATCCGTGTGCATCTGTTGCAAAAACGTTGTAAGTTGTTGGTCCCGCAGGATGAACATCCTGTGTCTGCCCTGTCACTGTAGGATCATTGTCCCAGCTGTAGGTAAATGGTTCTGTACCACCTACCGCAATCGCATACAATGGAACTGTATCTCCAAGACACATCAAGCTGTCTGGTGTTACGAAGATCTGAACCGGCAATGGCTCGTTAATCAGGATACCACCCATGGCTAAACAACCTGCCGCATTGGTTACTTCGATGTTGTAAGCGCCCGCACAAACGTTCGTCAACACGTTGGAAGCAGTAGATGTTGCACCGCCGTCGAAGCTGTAAAGCGCACCGGCGGCAACAATCGTAATTGTTCCATCACAGGAGGTGTTACAAAGCGGTTCGATTGCTGTAATGGAATCGATCACGAACAAAGCTGGCTCAGTCACCACAAAGTTGGTTGTATCGCTGCAGTTATTGTCATCGCGAACAACTACCGAATATGTATTGTCGCAAAGACCTGTCGCCTGGTTTTGAACAGCTGTTGTCACGTTGGACGACCAGATATAGGTATAAGTTCCGGAAATTGCTGTACCACCTGTTACGTTGACGGTTGCCGTTCCGTTGCAATCATCGAAGCAGGTTGCATCGGTAACTGTAACTGCGGTCGTGAGATCCGTTGGTTCTGTTACGACCTGCTGACCTGTCACGAGACATCCATTTACGTCTCTTGCAGCAATATCATAAGTTCCTGCCTGCAGGAAGTTGAAAGATGCGCCTGATCCAAATGGAGCATTGTTGAAGGAATACTGGTAAGCACCGGTTCCTCCCGCAGCAATTGCCTGCACAGCACCTGTTGCATTGTTGAAGCAGGTCAGGTTTGTCGCCGTCGAAGTCAATGTAATTGGTGTTGGCTCGATGAGTGTTATTCTCAGTGTGTCGACACAGTTATTGGTATCTGTAATTGTGAGGAGGTAATTACCTGCACAAATTGCGTTGAATACGTTGGAAGCCTGAGGCCCGGCACCGATGTCATAAGTCATGGCACCCATTCCGCCTGTAGCGGTTACTGTAATCGCACCGTCGCAGGAAGCATTACACAATGGGTCTGTAGAAACTGCGTTTGCAATGACCGGCTGCGGATCATCCACGACGATCGTGTCGAGGGTCACTTCGCAGCTTTGTCCGTCACGAACAGAAATTGAATAGCTTCCGGCAGCAAGTCCGGCAAATACATTCGATGCACCGAAAGTCACGCCATCAATACTATAAGTATACGCTGGTGCAGGAGTTCCTCCGCCGGCAGTTACTGTAATGCTTCCGTTGGAGCGCAAACAAGTTGAGTTGACAATGGTCACTGCAACCGTTACAGGCGCCGGGGCACTAATGATCTGATTGACCGGCGGGTTGGTAACACAGTTGTTTGAATCGCGCACCATCAATGGATATGTGCCGCTGCAAAGGTCTGAGATCGTAGAAGAAACATCGTAGGTAATACCTCCGTCGATACTGTACTGGTAAGGCGTTGTTCCACCAGTTGCAGTTACAACCAACTGACCGTCGCAGATATCTGAACAGGTCGCTGCGTTTGTTGTTCCAGTTGCGCTCAATACCGGTGGCTCAGTTACGAGGATCGATCCTGTGAGGGTACAAAGTGAAATATCGCGTACTACAATCGGGTAAGTCCCGGCGGAAAGCGTAAAGAAATCGCCGCCCGGTGCATAACCCGCTCCCCCATCAATACTGTATTCGAAAGATCCAGTTCCACCGGAAGCAAGCATTTGGATAAATCCGCTGTTGTTGGCATTACAAGTCAGGTTGAAAACACTGTATACAAAAGTGATCGGATCAGATTCTGTGATTTCTACGGTGGAAGTTACGAGACAGTTGTTGTCATCTGTAACAGCCAGGTTGTAATTTCCTGCCGGTAGTCCGACAAAAACAGAATCATCCTGGAAGGTCAAACCGCCATCGATGCTGAAGTGGTGTACACCTGTTCCGCCTGTTACGTTGGTAAATCGGATTACCCCGGTACTTGAGTCATTACAAAGCACATCTGTAATGTCTGTATCGTACATGATTTCATCCGGTTGCTGCATGTCGAAAGGAATCGTGAAGATACAGTTACCACCATCATAAATGGTGATGACGTGGCTTCCTTCAGCCAGGTTTGGGAAGAAACCGCTCAATTGCGTATTTCCGTCGTTGTCGAGCTCGAATGTGATTGGATCCGCACCGCTCACGTTGTCTACTTCAACTGTTCCGTCAAAAGCGCCGTAGCACAATACATCTGTCAGGCTGATCAGGATACCGTCCATCTCGATGTCATTGACACCAAAGAATTCATTTTCCTGGCAACCGAGTGCGTCTGTCGCTGTAATCAGGTAACCACCTGCAACAAGTGGGGTAAACAAACCATCCGGCTGAGAAGGACCTCCGTCCAAAGAATAAGTATAAGCAGGGTTCAAACCGTTGGCCTGAACTTCCAGGGAACCGTTGTTGAATCCACAGTTGGACTCGATCATCTGTACGAGATCAATATCAAATCCCGGAGGGTTCACGAGGTTTCGCGTTGCTGTAAATTCACAACCATGCGAATCGGTAACCAGCACGATGTGGTTTCCGGAACACAGTCCTGTCAGGGTTGAGGCAGGCTGCATCGCGCCACCGTCTACAGAGTACTGGTAGGCTGGTGTTCCTCCTGTTGCGTTGACCGTGATCTGTCCGTCGCATGCATCTTCACAAACCGGGTTCACATTGACATACGTCGCAGTAACAACTGCCGGCTGCGTGATGACTACTGTTGAGTTGGCGAGACATCCGTTGTTATCGCGTACGATGACACCGATCGGCCCGGCACACAATCCTGTCTGTGGGTTTGCCGGTGAATAGCTCGTTCCGTTGTTGCTCGAATATTGATAAGGAGCTGTTCCTCCCGATGCGTTAAAAGTAATTTGTCCGTCACAAACAGCGTTACAGCTTGTAGGCGTTGGTGTGGTTGTATAAACCAGCTGTGTCGGTGTTGTGATCGTAACTGTCGTTGAGGCAACACAGCCATTCGCATCGCGGACGGAAAAAGAATAGGTTCCGGCGGCTAGGCCCGTAAAGCTGTTGGACGCCTGGAACGGACCACTGTTCATGGAATAGGTCATTCCGGTTCCGAGCGGACCTACAAGTACTGCACCATTCAAACCGCCGAAGCAGGTTACATCCTGGTGATTCAAAATCGTTATGACCGGAGTTGCGGCAGAGTTGACAATGGCAGTTACCGTGCTTGTACAGTTATTGGCGTCGCGCACTGTGATCGTGTAAGATCCTGCAGCAAGGCTGCCGAATGAACCGCTTGCCTGGAAAGGACCGCCGATGGAGTAGCTATAAGCGATTGTTCCTCCTGATCCGCTTACCGTAACGGATCCGTTGCTGGTACCGCAGGTTGCAGGCGTAATCGTACCAACTGCAACGCTCAATGGCGTCGGTTGTGTCAGGGTCGGTGAAAGTGTCGTTGTACAGTTATTCGCATCACGTACTGTAATTGTATGTGCTCCTGCACACAAACCTGCGAATACATTGGACGCCTGGAAAGCGCCACCATCAATGCTGTATTGTTTTGTTCCTGTTCCTCCGGAAGCAGTAACTGTAATTGTTCCGTTGCAGACACCGTTACATAGCGGGTTCACCTGTACAGATGTTGCCGTCAATGCCGCAGGCGCAGTAATTGTTGCGGAAACTGCCGCCGTACAACCCATCGCATCGGTAATCGTTGCGGTATAAGTTCCGGCGCAGAGTGAAGAAGCAGTTTGTGTTGTCTGCCCGTTGTTCCACAAATAAGTATAAGCAGGGGTACCGGCTGTCGTAAAGCTGATGGCTGCGGATCCGTTGCACGCTCCGTTACACAAAGGCTGTACAACAGTTGTTGTAGCTACTGGTCTCGGGTTGACAACTACATCCACAAAAGCAGTATCGACGCATCCGCCCGGTGAAGTATAAATGACCCTGTAAGTTCCGGTATGCGGAACAGTCGCCGAAGCAATTGTCGGGTTGGCCGCCGTAGATGTGAAACCTACAGGTCCCGTCCAGGCATATGTACCGCCCGGATAGTTGACCGTTGAAGTAAAGTTGATTGGGCTTCCTGCACAAACCGGCGTTGTAGCCGTCGCAGTCACATCCACAGGGACATAAGTAATGAAAGTCGCGAGTACGCCCTGACTTTGTCCCGATCCTCCGGATGTGGCACCATTTGGTGTAAATTCAGTCAAAGAAGAAGACAATGTGATTCCGTTGGCACCACCTTGTACATTGACAGTCGGCGTTCCGGCAGTAAAGCTGACGAAACCGCCGCCACCACCACCACCTGGACCTTCGCTTTCTCCTGTGAGGAATCCCTGGTCACCTCCTTTACCTCCTTTGGCACTAAGTGTGATTGTTCCTGCTACTGTAGATTTGATAACGAGTGTTCCACCTGCTGCACCGCCTGAAGGGGCATCATTGGTTCCTCCCGTGTTCAGCGCCACCTGGTTGAGGGCGTCTGATCCGTTGGCTGCAATAGTTCCTGAACCTGCGACATTCGGAGCGATGATATATACGATACCTCCACCTGTACCTCCAGGCTGGTTACCTGAGTTATTTGAATCTCCCATTCCGCCGGCACCGCCGAAGAAGATACGGGCTGATGCGATCAGGAGCAAAGGTCTTCCGCCCCATCCGCCGATCGATTTTCTGTTATCACCTCCCCAGTTGGTTTGCCCGGGGGCATCTACAAGTGCATCTCTGTTGTTGGAGCCATAGGTATAACCACCGCGTCCACCTCCTGAAGAGTTGGTTAAGGTTCCGCCATTGGCAATTACAAATGGGTCGAGGTTCCAGGCAGCAGTTCCGGCACAGGCCGTACACATCACACCTTGTCCATTCCACCCGAGTCCGTTGTTGGCATTCGCACCACCACCGCCACCGGCGTTGTGTCCGTTACCACCACCGCCTGCATTGGCAGGAGCTCCACGTCCATAACGTCCGCCAAGGGCATCATATTCTGCACCGAACCCGGCAATACTTTCTCCTTTTTCAGCACTCTGGCTGGAAGAGGTTGTTACGAAGTCGGTGACAATCGGTCCGCCGGCACCCGTAGTATTCTGTTCTACAACTCCCGGACGGAAAGCCATCCCCGAAGCAGCAATAGATCCGTTGACGGTAACCGTTCCTGTTGCATGAATGACAACCAATCCGCCTCGTCTGAATGTACCGGCTTCCTGCCAGGGAAGTGGAACGATCGAACCGGCAGCATTTACCGTCAAGTTGGTATATTGTGGTACTTTGACAATTTGTGTCTTTCCTGCGGCTGAATAGTTGTTGGCCCATGCAGTTTGCACAGTTACAACGTTTCCTGTTACGCTTACTACATAATTGAACTCATACAAACCGCTGCTGTTGTAAGCAGTAACCGCTCCGTACTGGTCGGTGTTGGTCGTGTTGATAGAAGCTCCCTGTGCCTGGTAGATCATCACAAGGTCTCCGCACTGCAGGTTACAGGATGCATTTTGCAAAGTAACCGTCGTAGATCCGCTGGTGACGTTTGCAGTTACAGCAGTATAACAGTTCACAACAGTGTTAGCTGCAGTCACTGTTAAAGCACCATTTTTCCCTGGCTGCGTATAACCGATGATCGGAGAGAGTAGAAATATAAGCGCAAAGAAACATCTTACGCTTATCATGAAATAAGTATTGGTTCTCATAATAATCCTCATAGTTAGTCAATAGTAGAAAAAATTGAATACCTTATAAATCAACAAAAGCAGTTAATAGCCGGGTATAAAACTATAATAAACTCGAATGTAAAAATAAAATTCAACAAAATGTTAATACTATGGTAAAACTAAATAAAGGGGCGAAGCTAACAACAAATAAGTTAATAGTACCATTTTAAATTCTTGTTTTTTCGATATAAATTATACAAGTCTATTCCGGCGAAAACAGACCTTCAGCCCACTTTACGAAAGAGCCATAAAAAGGTTTCAAATACATTATTTTTTAATTCGTCGATCCAAAAGAGGGATTGACGATTAAAAATCATGGTTGGGTTTTCGACTCGTTTTCTTAATCTTCAACTAATTAAGTACTAAATAAACTTGTGTTACGAACAAAGAAAAACAATTGAATTCAATGTTAAAACTGTTAAAAAAAGGATTTCAAGTTGTCAGTTGAATGGTGTTGAAAACCTATTTTAGGACCTGAAAATCAAGATGCCAGGAAAATTTTCAAATTAAAAAATTCAGCAAAAACGGGCTTTTCAGCCGATGATACATTTTTTTTCACGGTTGATTTAACAAATTTTTGCTTAATTCTTGGAAGGCTACGCCCAAAAACAAGGAAAATGTGATGGACATATATTGTTGAACCGACAATATCATGTAACTTGGAGCACTAATTAACTAATTACTTGATTGTGCGCAACATTCTGATTTTATTTTTAATTGGTATTTCGAGTTCTGTAAGCTACGCCCAGGATGTCTGGCTACAGAACTATTTCGCCCCGACCGGGGGATGCAGCCTTTCCAATGGTGAATTGGTCAACGTGCTGATTAACAATCCTTCAGGGGTCGTAATGCCATCCAACAGCGTCCTCGTAAGCTATACGATCGACGGGGCCTCTCTTACCCAACAGTATTTGAGTTCCAACCTGCTTCCGGGAGCTTCCTGGAGTTTCATCTTCAATGTGAACGCGAACCTTTCAGGCTGTGGTATACACACGGTCAAGGTTTGGGTAGCCCGCAGCGGGGATACCAATCAGTCCAATGACACCCTTACCTGGAGTGTCAAGAATGACTGTCCCGTCATTCCCGGAAGTGCAGAAACGGATCACCTGGCCTGCGATCTTGGAAATACCGGAACATTCTCGCTCGTGGGTTGGTCCAACGGTACGATCCTCGACTGGCAGACTTCAGACGACGGCGGCGCCAACTGGTCAGGAACCGGACAAAACACGACCACCTACACGTATACGAACGTATCGCAGCCAACGCGCGTACGTGCGATCATCGATGGTGGCTTCTGTCCCGATGACACTTCGGATTATGCGACGCTCTCCATTACCGGCGCCTCTACACCCGGCATCGTCAGCGGATCTGGATCTGTCTGCACCGGGAGCAATACCGGATCGCTGACAATCAGCGGCGCTTCAGATGCAGTTGATCACTGGGAATACTCCACCAATAACGGTGGCACCTGGACAAATATTGTCAACACGACCAATTCACTGACCTACAATAACCTGAACACCACGACGTGGTACCGCGCGTATACAGATGGCGGCGTTTGCCCTGGAGTTTACTCCAATACAGCAATCATCACGGCAGATAACCTGACCAATCCGGGCCTGTTGCTCAGCACCCAGACTTTGTGTAAAGGCTCTTCTTTTCCGCTGAACCTTGGTGGCTACCTCGGAAGCATTATCCGCTGGGAATCCTCACCGGATAACACGGCATGGACAACCGTTACGAACACAACGCCGACCTACAATGCCACAAACCTGCTCGATACGATGTATTACAGGGTTATCGTGAAAAATGGAAACTGTCCGCGCGACACATCCAACGTGATCGCACTCAACATCGAGGAGCGTCCGAACGGAGGGTTTATGGCCGGTTCCGATTCACTTTGTATCGTAGATGCCGACTCAGGTTGGGTTCACCTTACCAATTACACAGGAGGCATTAATTTCTGGGAAGTATCCAGCGATTTCGGTCTGTCCTGGACCAACGTGCCAACAACCAATGATTCCATGCAATACTTCAACCTTGCAGAATCCGTTTGGTGGTACCGTGTGCGTCTCGAAGGGAACTCCTGCCCGGACATCTATTCGGATACTGCAATCATCTTCGTGAACGATTATACAGACGCTGGAATCCTGATGCAGAACCAGGATATCTGCGAAGATGCGACGCCGGTTCTCTTCTTAACAGCGTTCTCCGGATCGATTTTAGGATGGGAATACTCAATTGGAGGCGCTCCTTGGATTCCTATACAAACTTCACTTCCTTTCTACCAGGAAAATAATATTCTCGATACTACGTCTTACCGGGTCCGTGTTAAGAACGGAATCTGTCCGATCGATACTTCCAACATCGTTACGATCACTTTACACCTGACTCCGGTTGCGAACGCCGGACCTGATTTTGTGATTACCGAAGGAGATACGGCCATTATTGCCGGTGGTGGTGCCTTCTCGGATTACTGGTCGCCCGGAGAATCACTCAATGATTCCACCCTCACCAACCCGTTTGCATTCCCCATTGTAACAACAACGTATTATTACCATGTGACGAACGACATCGGCTGTCCGAACATTGATTCGATGACCATCACGGTAATTCCGGCTCCACCGGTACAGGACGACACGCTGGCCTTCGACATTAAAAATGTGATTACAGCCAACGGAGACGGCTTTAACGATACCTGGATGATAGACGGCCTCGAGGCCTTTCCCGGAACGTTTGTAATCGTATTCAACACCTATGGAAACGAAGTTTTTTCGAGCCCGGATTATCAAAATGACTGGAAAGGAACGTATAAAGGTGCAAAATTGCCAAATGGTACGTACTTTTACTCCGTGATACCAGGAGGAACAGAATCAAAAGTCAACGGATCTATAACAATACTTGGAGATGAATAGGAAAGTATTGCTCATTGCATTCAGTGCACTTTCCTATTTACAGGGGAACGCACAGCAAGTCCCGTTTTATAACCACAACATCATCAATCCGTTTGTGATCAATCCGGCTATGGCTGGTAAATCCGGCTACATTGACACTTATCTTGCCAGGAATCAGCGGTATAGCGGGTTCAACGGCGGGGCGATCAACAACGTGCTTACCATCGACGGTCCTTTCATGCAGGACAAAGGCGGTTTCGGATTGAGTGTCGTGCAACAGACGCAGGGCATACAGCAACAGGTAGGCGGCGGATTGACGTATGCGTACAAGGTCAAAATCAATGAAGACAATGATCTGCGTATGGGGGCAACCTTTGGTGTGCTCGATAACCGCATCGAACTCGCTGCGATCAATGTATCTCAGGACAATGACCCTTACCTGACCGGACTCAGGCCGAATGCACTTTCGTTCAACATGAACGCCGGTATCAGCTACCGCTGGAAAGATCTGCGTGCAGGCGTTGCCATTCCGCAGGTCGTCGGAAACAAAGTGAATTTCAGCGAGCAGAACACCCGTGGTTATTACCGCCTGGCCCGACACATCATGGGTTCCGTGGAGTATAACTTTAATCTCCTGAAACGCCAAAGCCTTATCCTGACACCACAGGCGCTCGTGCGATACGTGCCGGGGGCGCCTTTGCAGTATGATATTTCCGCGCACATCGATAAGCCCGACCTCGGATGGGCATCTGTGACTTACAAATCGGATTATGCCGTTCAGTTCAACTTAGGCTTCCACATTTTTAAACAATTGCATGTGGGGTACAGCTATGAATACCTCATCGGGTCGATCAATACCTATTCTTCGGGCTTCAGTCAGGAATTCCTGATCGGATATACCTTCAAAGGCACCAAGACCGAAGTCGTACGCGTAGAAAAAGTCGAAAAGATCCGTGAAGTGATCAAAGAAAGCGCGACCAACGAAGAGCTGGCCCGCAAGAACAAAGAACTCGAGGAAGAGCTCAGACGCAACCAGGAAGAACAGGAAAAACTGAGGAAAGAGAAAGAAACACTCGAAGCGGAGAAAATACGGACTGAAGAAATGATCAGACAGCGCGAGCTCGAAAGACTAAGGGCGGAGGCTGAAAAACCAAAAGAGCAGGCGAAACCAAACGAGCCCAAAGAGAATATCGACGAGGCGTATCGTTTTGTACAGCTCGACTCCACCGATTCTCCGGATGGTATTTATGTCATTGGCGGTGTATTCTCCAGCAAACGCAACGCAGAACGTTCGTTACAGCAAAATATCGAGGATTACCCGAATGTTTACCTCGTGATGAACAAGAAAAACGGCTTCTTCTATGTCGTGATCCTTTACACACAGGATGCAGAGCTTGCGAAAAAAGAATTCAACCGCTTCAAGAAGAAAACAGGCCTGAAAGCCTGGATCCTCAACTACAAGCTGGAATAGATCTTATTTGAAACACGATACGAAGCGGACTCCCCAGGGTCCGCTTTTTTTTTGGCTGGCTACGGAAATTTGGAGATGAACTGCGCCTCAGCACGCTGTGTCACAAAACTCAATCAAACAAGCCCAGCAACGATTCACGCGACAAGCTTTTCAGCACTGAAGCATCTGTTTTGATCAGGTCGTTGACCAGGGCGCGTTTCGAATCCTGCAATTGCATGATTTTCTCCTCAATCGTATCCGGACAGATCAGGCGCACTGCCACCACGTTCTTTTGCTGCCCGATGCGGTAGCTCCGGTCGATCGCCTGGTTCTCTACAGCCGGATTCCACCAGGGATCAACGAGGTAGACGTAATCGGCTTCCGTGAGGTTCAACCCCGTTCCGCCGGCTTTCAGGCTGATGAGAAACACGCGCACATCGTCATTCTCCTGGAATTCGCTGACTTTTGCCGCGCGGTCACGCGTTTTCCCGGTCAGGTAGGAGAATTTGATCTTCCGGCTCTCGAGCTCTTTCTTGATCAGGTCGAGCATCGATACAAACTGCGAAAAAACAAGGATCTTGTGTTGCGGCGCCTTGCTTTCAATCTGCTCGATCAATACCTCGATCTTGGCGGATGCATCGCCATAAAATGCCTCATCGCTCAACAAAGCGGGTGAATTGCAGATCTGGCGCAGCTTCGTGAGTCCCTGCAAAATGTGCATGCTTTCCTGTTGTAGCTCTTCCGGCGGACGCGACATCAGGAAATCCTGGAATTCTTTTTTGTAGGAATCGTACACTTTGCGCTGCTCCTCTCCCATTTCGCAATAAATCACCATCTCGGTCTTCTCCGGCAATTCAGTCGCAACCTGTTGCTTCGTGCGTCGCAGGATAAAAGGATTGATCTTGTGCTGCAATTCGCGGGCGCGGCGACTGTCCTCAAATTTGTCGATCGGGATCACATACACGTCCTTGAAGCGCTGTTTCGTTCCCAGCAATCCCGGGCAGGCGAAGGACAATTGTCCGTAGAGGTCAAACGTGTTGTTCTCAACCGGTGTTCCCGTCAGCACGAGCTTATTGCGCGACTGTAACAATCGAACGGCTTTGTAGCGTTGCGATTCCGGGTTCTTGATCGCCTGGGACTCATCGAGGATGATGTAATTGAACACATAATCCTTCAGGAAACGGATGTCGGACAACATCGTTCCATAAGAAGTCAGGATGATGTCGTACTGTTCAAAATCAGCCGTGCTTTTGACGCGGTCCGTGCCATAGATCGTCTGTATTTTCAGTGAAGGGGCAAATTTTGCGACTTCCTGCTGCCAGTTAAATATGAGTGAAGTTGGCACAACGATCAGGTTCGGTA
>Ga0247806_10000015_pt1 | contig 101639 bp, 91 predicted proteins | sample UWRJL059202B1_FD_179935 | JGI IMG/M metagenome (GOLD analysis project Ga0247806, IMG submission 179935) | Plant litter microbial communities from Arlington Agricultural Research Station in Wisconsin, United States - UWRJ-L059-202B-1 | ecosystem: Environmental > Terrestrial > Plant litter >... | reverse complement strand
GAAGTACCGTCGTAATAACCGCGGATGCGCAGCTGTTGGTCGACGAGCACAAAATTGTTCGTGTGGATGAAGTCGCTGCCGGCATCGCCCAGATTTTGTGCTTCTGCGGGTTTCAGTACAAAAAAGGACTTGCGGGCAAGGGCATACAAATCCTGCCGCGCGCCGGTCAGGAAATGCCATTTACCGCGGATCGCCCCATGTCCGTCCGCATACATCTTCATTTGCGCAACGGAATCAGTTTCCGGGTCAACCGTAAAGCTCAGGATCTTCACATCCGGGTTTTGGGCGAAAGCCTTTTGCACGCGCTGCATCTGCACATTCATCTTCGGACAGATCGTTCCGCAGGTCGTGAAGAAATATTCTGCGACAAAAACCTGGTTCTTCACAGCTGCCAGCGTGACTTTTTCGCCATACTGATTCAGGAAAGAAAAATTGCCGATCCTGTGTCCGAATCCAATGCGGAGCAGGGAGGAATCCACCATCTCCGCTTCCACATCGATCGGGTTGATGACTTCCAGTTCACGGTGCTTCGGTTTTGGTGTCAACATAAAATAGCCGACGATGATCGCTGCCAGCGCAATGAGCAATGTGAGGAGAACGCGCATGTTTAATTTTTTGGCACAAAGATACGGCCCGATGCATTCGCTGGTGTCGAAGCACGTAATTTATTTCGACATCGAAAAGGCATTTTGCACAACTGACAATCTGAAAGTTTTTTATCTTGTGCTTTTCAAATCAAAAGAGACATGAGCATCGATATCGATTTACTGGCAAGGATCTGCAAAACGCCCGGCGCACCGGGATTTGAACAAAAAGTACGCGCCCTCGTGCTGACGGAACTCGAAGGTCTGGCAGACGAAGTGCGCACCGACAATATGGGCAATGTTTACGCCATTAAAAAGGGTAAGTCCGACAAGCGTGTCATGATCGGCGCACACATGGATGAGATTGGTTTCATCGTGACACACATCGACGATAAGGGATTTATCCGTTTCCATACCTTGGGAGGATTTGATCCGAAAACCCTGACGGCACAACGCGTCATCGTGCATGGAAAAGAAGATGTGATTGGTGTGATGGCCTCAAAGCCGATTCACGTCATGACCCAGGATGAGCGCAACAAGGTAGCAAAACTGTCAGATTATTTCATCGACACCGGCTTGACACCCGAAGAAGTCAAAGACCTGATCAAGATTGGCGATCCGATCACGCGGGAACGCGAATTTATCGAAATGGGACAATGCGTGAACTCGAAGTCGCTCGACAACAGGCTGGCCGTTTTCATCCTGCTCGAAACATTGCGCAACCTGAAAGGGCAGGAAGTGCCTTATGACATTTATGCCGTGTTTACTGTGCAGGAGGAAGTCGGCGTGCGCGGGGCGAATGTATCTGCGCTGAACATCAATCCCGATTTCGGTTTCGGGCTCGATACGACAATTGCTTTCGACCTGCCGGGAGCTGCTGCCCATGAAATGATCACGAAGCTCGGCGCAGGAACAGCGATCAAGATCATGGATGCTTCAACAATCTGCGATTACCGCATGGTGGAATTCATGAAACAGACCGCGGACCGTCATAATATCCAATGGCAACCGGAAATACTAACCGCAGGAGGAACCGATACCGCCGGGATTCAGCGCATGACCCAGGGCGGATCCATCGCCGGCGCAATTTCCATTCCTACGAGACATTTGCACCAGGTAATTGAAATGGCCAACAAGCAAGACATCCAGGCGAGCATCGATTTGCTGACGGCCTGTGTGTCCGAGCTGGATACGTATGATTGGAGCTTTAAATAACCGTTGAATACAACGAAAAAGGATGCTTCTGAATTGGAGGCATCTTTTTAAAATTTCTGTTGTATCATGCTTTTACCTGACAGGTTCACGCAGGATCGTTCTCCACTTTTCAGGCGCCGCTTTATTGATATCCGACAAATATATCTCATGATGTGATCCGTTCTGTTGCAGTTTATGCAGTGCGATGAATTCCTGCATGATGCGGAGGGTTTCAGGTTCAGACTCGAAAGGCCCTACATGGAGCATCTGTACAACTTTGCCTTCATGCATGGGTAGGAGGGAGATGTTTTTGGCCCTGGCAAGCTGTTTCTTTTGCACAACTGATCGGGTGGCTTGTGTTACCTGTTCCCCGGTCACAAAGTCGGGCATGCGGATTAGCAGGGTATATTTCCATGCGCTACGCGGTACATTTTGTGGCGTATCGGACATAGAGAGCTGTTCTTTGCTGTCAAATCCCCACAATCCTTCCAGCTTAGGAACTACAAAATCAAGAGCTTCACTTTTGCACATAAATTTGATGGTATAGGCTGTCGCATACAAGGCCTGCACATGATCGAGGTAATCTCTCCCGGACGGATCACCTTTTCCGGAGATGGACAGGAATTGTACAGGTCCTATTTCCACGATCTCGGGTTTTTTTCCAGCGCTATAGTAGCCTTTATCGGCCTTTGTTAAATCAAGTTTTGCCATGAGCGTTATTTTTGCTGGCAAGATAACGCTGCTCTGTGACAGCCGTATGGCAGCAAGGGTGAAAATTGGTCTGTACCAACAAAAAAGGCCGGCATTACTGCCAGCCCTTCAGGTATTGAAGAAATTCTATTTAGAAATTCACATCATCAGCAACATTTCCGCCTTGCTCTGCTGCGAATTTTTCTGCATATTCTTTTTGCTTTTCCTGCTGATAGTCTGAAAATGCCAGAATGTCTTCCGAGCTCCAGTTCTGGTTTTGCTCCGTCATCCATTGCATCGCCACCGATTGGAAATCAGCGAGGTTGACACCATAGGTTTCGAGGATCCATTGCGCACCGTCCAGGCCATACTCGTAAGCCGCTTGCCGCGCACCGCACAATTCTTCGTAGAAATAACGGTCTGTTTTCAATTTGTCGAGGTTCGCTTGTCCGGCTGCTGATACCGCTGCGTGCAGGTTTTCCAGTTGTGGGATCACAGGATTCTCGGCATAGTATTGTCCGAACAAAGTCGTCACGGTGAACGAAGTGTCTTCTGCCATGCGTTGCGGCCAGATCGTATTGAGCTCTTCCCACACGGCCGGTTCGATGCCCATCGCTTTGCAAACGTCCTGGTAATCGACGCCCGCGCTGATTTTGAGACACATCGCAGTATATGCTTTCAGGGAAATGCCGTGTACCGGTTCCAGGTATGGATTGTTGTCGTCGACCTTCACAAAACCGGAAGTCTGTACACCCCTGTATTTCATCGAATTTGCATGCTCAAAGCGGATCATCTGATCACTATCGGCGCCGGTCCATTCCGTATACACTTCTCTTCGGTAATTGAAGTAAACGTTCTGAACATCTTTATCATCCATCGTTTCTCCGCTGTCGCGCTCTTCTTTGATCCACGCTTCAGCTCTTCTTTCCACTTCTGCGTCAAAATCCGCTACGTCGTAATGGGTGCCGTGCAGTGTTTCCGGATCGTAAGCCGTTTCGCCGGATTCGGCCACAAATTCATCTTCCTGCGGATGTTGTACTTCACCCTGTGACTGATGTGCGTGTGCCTGCGGCTGTGAATCGTTCTGGTCTTTTGCCTTGTCATTGCCGGTAAAGGCGCCAAATAATTTTTTAAACATGTGTGCTGGTTTTAGATTTGTGATTTATAAGGATTGCAATTGATTTGCATACATTTTTTCGTTGTGTTCCTTCAGGTCCGGCGTGATCTTGTTCCATTCGTCATACATCGCGCGCAAATAGGTTTTGTACAATTCCGGTGCATTCCGGATCGCTTCCTGCCGCTGATTTTCGAGTGCGTCCAGCTGTGCCTGGATGTCTGAGAGGACTTTCCGGTCGCCTTCGTGGATCTGGCGCAGACTCAGTGTATGTCTTTCGTGGTACAGATCGCGTTCCCGCTGTTGTGCTGCTTCGTATTGCGCGTACAAATGGGCGGTGCGCTGCTCTGCCAGACCCCGCGCAAAATGCTGCAGGTTCCGTGCCTGTGTGCCTGGCTCGAAAGTATTCTGGGTCTGGCAATGCGGACAGGGCAAATAGACCGTCATGAAAAACAGTTTTTCGATGGCGATGTTCCCGCCGCATTGTTTGCAGTTGAACTTGTTCTTGATAGCCTCGAAATCCGCGAGTACCTGTGCATAGTCAAGCTCGAGGTCGCGCTCCTGCGTTTTGTCCAGCTGATCTCTCCAGTGTGTATGCTTTTCTTCGAATTCCTGGTGCCGGTCACTACAGGCATTCCGGAAATTACGCAGCAGGTCGTGGTGCGGATTTAAAACGGAAATTTCCGCGCTGAGCGTTGCATATACCTCTGCGATCTTCTCTTCATAAGTGTCGCGCGCTTTTTGCCGGATATTTTCCAGTTGTCCGTTCACGCCCGATAAAACCCGGTGAAAGGTCCGCTTGTAAATATCTTCATCGGCCTGCAACAGTTCTTTCAGCTCCGGGATGGAAGCGGCGCAAAGCTCCTCCATTTTGAGTTCCAGTTTTTCCAGGAATACGAACCACCTTTCCTGGGATTCGTGCAATGCGGCATGCCATGCGGGAACCGTTTTGGCTTCTTCCTGTTCTTTCTTTTGATTTCTGCTAAATCCAAACATGCTTGGCTATTCTTTTGAATTGTCTTCCTTCCTGAGGTGGATCCCGTTAGTCAGTTCGGTACCGATGAATTCGAACCCACAATAGGCGCAACGCGTCACGCCATCCTGTTTCGCGCGCCCTGCACCGCAGTTCGGACAATCCCGGACTTCCATTTTGGCTTCGGTGATCTCTGTTTTGCCGCCGTAATTCTCCTGTGCCTGCGCTTTGGCTTTCAGACGTTCCAGGAAGGAACCGATCTTTTTGTTGTCTTCCATATCAGAGCTGGCTTAAGAGTTCAGCTTTTTTGGTCTTGAATTCGGCTTCGTCGATCAGGTCTGCATCAAACAGGGATTTCAGCTTTTGCAGTTTGCCCGTGATGTCGTCCTGTGCAACTGGATGGCCTGTAGCTGGCTGTGATTGCATCTGTTGCATCAGCAGGGTCGTTGCCAACGCGTTCTGCGTCGCATCATTGGCCACCGTTCCTTTTTGGGCGATTGCCTTTGCGGTGTTGAACTGGGTGAATTTATCCATGTCTGTCACCATGTTCATGTTTGTAACCTGGTCATAGTGCGCGGTGACTTCGTCCGGCAACGTAACGCTCGTGATCACAAACTGGGTCAGCTCAACGCCGAGTTGCATGAAATAGGGTTTCAAATAGGGTTCGATCTTTTGACTGAGGGCAGTAATGTTCCCCGCGACTTCGGTCACCGGAATATGCTCCCGGGCCAGTACTTCGCCGAACTTCGGTGCAACAAAGTCGCGCAATTGCTGTTGCAGTTCAAAGATCGTCAGTTGCTCGTAAGTGCCGGCATATTGCCGGAAAAAAACGGATACGTCTGCAATCCGGAGATCGAAACTTCCGAAGGCACGCACCCTGACCTGTCCGAACTGCGGATCATGCAGGAGGATAGGCGCCGGTGTTCCCCATTTGTTATTGATGAACTGATGCGTATTGAAAAAGTAGACGTCGGCCTTGAACGGGCTTTCAAACCCAAATTTCCAGCCTTTCAGGCGGCTCAGCACCGGAATGTTCTGCGTGGATAAAGTATGCATGCCTGGCGCGAATACATCTGCCAGCTGCCCTTCATTCAGGAGCATCGCATGCTGACTTTCCCGTACTGTCAATTTCGCACCGTTCTTGATTTCCTTGTCTTCATCGTGGAATTTCCACATCAGCAGATTCGGGTCAGCCGTTGGAGCTTCTATAACTTCAATGAATGGGATTTGCATGTCGATTTGTATTAAGTGTAATAAAAGTAAGAAAATATCCGCACGGTGAAATAAGTTTTGACTTGCTGAAAAATGACAGGTTTCAGAATTTAGTTCGCAGCTGATACGGGTTGACGGCAGCATGTATTTTTGCTGGTTGACAATTGTATTCATTTTCAATGGATTGATGCAGTTACTGCTTCCTGTCACAACAGCTGAATGCAAAAGCCCCGGAAACAACTTTTCCGGGGCTTTCCAATTATTCAGAACGTTGCTATTGTTTCTATTTCACGACTTTTTGGATCGCCTGTCTGCCTTGTGCGCTGACCTTTAAGAAATAAATGCCGCCTTGCAGCTGGTCCAGTCCTTTCAGTACATAATTTCCACCCGCGAGGGTCGCGCCGTCCGTAACTTCAGATTTTACGATTCTTCCGGTTTGATCCAGCAATTGCATTTCAACCTCGCCCTGTAAAACCGAGCCGAATTGTATCGACAGGGCCGATTTGAAGGGATTCGGGTAAACCTCGAGCGGCAAAGCATTGTTATCGGTTTCAGAAAGACCGCTCATGCTGCAACCTGTAAGCGTTCCCGGCATATTAGCATCGAGCCAGGTCAGCCTGCGTGCAAACCAGTCTTTGAGGCGTTGTGTTTCTTCTGCGTATGTTTGAGAAGGTGCCTGTACTTCCGGCGTTCCCGTCGCTGCGCCGAGGTTTCCCCAGGTTTCGAAATGCCAGGCCTGACTTTCGTGCACAACGTTGGCTACTGAATCAACTTTGGCATACAGGTAATCATTGCTGAGAATAGATCTCCGCAGGTCGTCGTAACGGCAACGCAGCTCATCGCGGAAAGCAGGATCTTCGAGCAGGCGGATGTACCAGCCCGGTGCATGCACATCCTGGTTGACTTGGCCATACATAAATCCGGAGCCGTCTTCGGAGTTCCAGTCGATGTCCTTCAGTGCCCAGTCAAAATCCCACACCGGGCCCGCTTTCAGCTTGCGGTAAGTACCATCTGCATGGTCTTTGTCCTTGTAGAAAAAACGGCTCTTCTTAAACCCGTCGACATTGCGCGCCAGCTCGTTGATGATAAAATAGTCGATGAAAGAAGGAACATGGATGTATTTCCGGTAGCCATCCTCCGGATCGGCAAAAGCAGGGCCGTACAAAGCTTCCTCGAAATTGTAGATGAAATCCTGGATATAGGCCTTCTGCTGGATCATCAGGTCTTCCGGTTTTGGATAATAATAGACCATGTGGATGTCGAGCCCGGGGAAACCGATCGGCGAATGGCTGAGCTGCCAGGAGTTGGAATTGTCCCAGTAATCAATCTTCACAATGTAACCGCCCGTCACATCTTGTCCGGTGATGTCCTCCGGTTGGAGCTTCGCAATGTCAACACGGCCGGAATCGCGCTTGATCTTTTCGCCCAGCAGGTAGATGCCGCGGTATTCGTCGTTGATCACGACATCCACCAAACGGCAGCGGACCGCATAATGGCCCATGGCTTCAAAAAGGTGGAAAGGAATGACGTTGCGCGCAAAGGATTTGTCGTTGTAGCTCGCGAGCAGTACCCAGTCGCTTTCCGACGGCATGCCGAGCAGCGGCGCTTCGATCGACGTACCGTTGACATCCTGCAATTCGATCCCGTAAGGTTTTTGGGGCAAACCGGCCGAATAGTTTCCGCGGATCTCGATGCCAACCTGGCCATTGTAATGGTTCATCGGATCCGTGAGGTGGTTGCGCACGCCCGGGCCGTTGAAGATGATCCCCATGTCGGCGAGTATTTTGGGGTCGTCGACAATTTCCTGGTCATGTGTATTAATGACGATGATCGGCAGGTCTGATTCTGCAAAGCTGAAGAAATCCGCCGGATTGTTGCCGAAGGAAATCGACCAGCCGAGGAAAATCCCTTCATCGCCGCTGGCCTGGTCTTCGACGCGCAAGGTCCAGCTTCCATTTGGGTTTTGTCCGTTGTTGACAGTTCCCATTTGTCCTGTAGGTCGAAAAGTTCCTGTGTAAGGAGCGCTGCCCATGCCCAGTGGGCCGGTTGCATCTGCACGCAGACAGGTATTGGTCATGTTATCCTCCGCGCCGCCGATGTCGTCGATCAGAACCACCGACGTTCCATCCGGTGCGATCAGTAAAATGCGTAAATCACCGTCGTAGCTATGCGTCAGGTTCAAACAAACCTGCTCCAACCCGAAATTTTCGGTGTCTGTTACCTGCGGGGATAACGCTGAAACCGCGATCGGGTAATCTACAAAAGTATTGTCCGCAATCGGACCTGAATCATTCGAAGAGAAAGTCTGGCCGGCCGCGAAATGGTAAAATCCGCCGCAGGCGAGTAGGAGAGGTAATAGTTTTTTCATGTTGACTTAACAATTTGGAAACACAAGATATTCAAAATCCGGAGATATATACGACGGAACCCGAATAAATGGGTCGCTTAAATGGATAAGTTTGTCTAACAGCATGTATGTGGGCCCTGCCAGACTTTTCCGGTCTTCGATTTAAAACTCTGACTTGATGGCTGAGATCAGGTTTGTAGGTCAGATAATTTTGCCTTTTATTTATATTCAACCTTTCGACTTTAAGGCTTTCAGACCTTCGACTTAATCTAAAAATCCGTAAAATTGCACCATGTCAAAGATCCTCCTCAAAAACATCAAAGGCCTCGTGCAGGTCGGCGAATCCATTCCAACCGTGAAAAAAGGCGCAGCGATGGCTGAATTGCCCGTGCTCGAAAATGCATACCTCGCAATCGAGGACGGCATCATTGTCGATTACGGTTCGATGGAAGACTGGGGTGGCATCGTGGACTGGCGCGACCTGGAGATCATCGATGCCGAAGGCAAATACGTGTTGCCCGCGTTTTGCGATTCCCATACACACCTCGTTTTCGCGCAAAGCCGCGAAGAAGAGTTTGTGGACCGCATCAAAGGGCTGACGTATGAAGAGATTGCACTGAAAGGTGGCGGTATCCTGAATTCCGCGGCCAAGCTTGCTGCGAAACCGGAAGATGTATTGTTCGCCGAAGCGATGGAACGCATCGAGCGCGTAAAAGGATACGGAACCGGTGCGATCGAGATCAAATCTGGTTACGGACTTTCTGTCGAAGCCGAACTGAAGATCCTGCGTGTCATCCAACGCATCAAAAAAGAAGCGGGTATACCGGTAAAAGCAACTTTCCTCGGGGCGCATGCTTTTCCGAAGGAATACAAGGAAAATCACCGCGGATATATCGATTTGCTGATCAACGAAATGTTGCCGGCAATTGCAGCGGAAAACCTAGCGGATTACATCGATGTGTTTTGCGAGCGCAATTATTTCTCGCTCGCGGAAATGGAAGAGATCCTGCTGGCCGGGAAAAAATACGGGCTTGTGCCGAAAGTACATGTCAACCAGTTCTCGATCATGGGCGGCATCGCGAAAGCCGTTGAGCTCGGCGCCTTGTCTGTCGATCACCTCGAGGAAATAGACGATCAGGACATCGCTGCTTTGCTGGATTCCGACTGCATGCCGACTTTGTTGCCGGGTTGCTCGCATTTCATCAACATTCCGTTTGCAGATGCACGCCGCATGATCGCTGCCGGACTGCCTGTTGCGCTCGCGAGTGACTTCAATCCAGGGACAACACCTACCGGGAACCTCGGTGTAGCCTTGTCTTTGGCGTGTATCAAAATGAAAATGACACCCGAAGAAGCGATCAACGCATTGACAGTCAATGCTGCTTATGCGATGGGTCTGTCGGAAAGTCATGGGTCGATTACACTCGGTAAAAGCGGCTGCGTAATCCTGACGAAAACCATGCCGTCGTTGGCCTATCTGCCTTATTCCTTCGGGGATAACCTGATTGAAAGGTTGATTTGAGTGGCAGATCGCCGTTGCCTGAGCTTGGTGCTGGGTCTGGATGTCAAAAAAGAAAAAGAAGGATGTATTCTTTCAAATTATTGCGCTATCTTTGAGTAAGCCTCATGATCCCTGATAATAAATGATTTATAAGCAAAAACTTCGCAATGCAGCCTGTTCCACAGTACTGTTTTTTTGCTTGGGCAGTATGTCCGCGAATGCGCAGCGACTCGATCCAGGCAATCAGCTGTTGTGGCAGATCACGGGCAAAGGCCTGACGAAGCCAAGTTATCTTTACGGCAGTTTTCATTCCAACGATGTGCGCCTGTTCCATTTTACAGACAGCATGTGTGCGGCTTTGCTGCATGCCGATGCGGTCGTCCTCGAAGCGGATATCTACAGCATGTTTACCGAATACGATACGCGCATCGGCAACCCGGACCTGAAATACGATGCTTTCGGGAATCCTTATACATCCGATAAAACGGCTTCGCGCACAAAATACGGCGACGAGAATGGCAGGCCACAGTTCCTGGATGCTTATTTCCAGCAGATCGCCTACAATTCCGGAAAATTATTCTTCCCGCTCGAGACAGTCGAAGACCAGCTCGAAGTATTCGAAAACATCAATTACCGCAAATTTTCGGATTTGAGCGTGAAATCGCTGACCCTGACCCAGGAGAATATTTTACAAACCTACCTGAAAGGCGATATCGAGAACATGCGCCAGATCATGCAGTCCCAGTTGTCGATGTCGGCGAATGCCTATGCGCTCCTGATCACGAACCGCAATGAGATCATGGCGGCTGGGATCGACAGCCTTTGCCGCAAGCGCAGTTTGTTTGTTGCCGTTGGTGCCGCGCACCTTGCGGGAACAGAAGGCATCATCTCCCTGTTGCGCGCGAAAGGATTTACGGTGCGCCAGGTATTGGCATCTTATGCTGAAAAGCCAACGGCAGCCGAGTTGAAGCTGCGCCAGTTCAACAGTTACAACTACAGCGATTCCGTATTCCACTTTGCAGCCGTATTCGGCGGGAAACCAAAGGTCGACAAAGATCATTTCGGTACGCGACTGACCTATCAGGAAATGGGCCAGGGCAATACCTTCTCGGTCACGATCGAAAAAATGGACGGCGAGATAGCGCTCAGCTCGCAGATCGACGACCTGATGAACAAAGCCGAAAAATCCGAGATCCGGGAAATCGTGCTGCCAAACGGAAGTACTGCCTACGAAGGCATCGGGTACGAGCTTGATTACGGTCTTTGCTGGAAAAGGATTTTTGTGCATGACGGCCATCTTTTCCGGCTGATCTGTTTCGGCGGCAACAAGTTCATGAATTCCAACCGGCCTAAACAATTCTTCGAGCGCGTAGTGCTCTATTGATAACCCCCTTTTGGAGACTTGACTTCCCGCAAATTTGAATCAAATAAGTGGGGATTTACCGGGATTCTGCTATTTTTGGTCTCAAATAAATACGGATGATCCAAAGACAAATCCAGGAAAAAGTTAAAAATCACCTGATTAACAACAAGATCCTGCTGCTGCAAGGCCCGAAAGGGGTCGGAAAAACAGACCTCATACAAACAGCCGTTCCCGAAGGCGCTTCAGTATTGCTGCTCGACGGCAAACAAAAGGACATCCGCAAATCCCTCGAAAATCCAACTGGAACATCGCTGAAAGCTGTTTTTGGTGACAAGCAGTACATCGTTGTCGAAGATGCACAGTACCTCGTGCACCTGCAACAGATCATCGAAGAGCTGCTTTTCAATGAGTGGGACATCAACCTGGTATTGACCTGTTCTTTCGAGCCGATCCTCGATGAGATCCTGCTGGAAGCCTTGCAGATGCAGGGGCTGGTATTGAGACTCTACCCAATGCTCTTCCAGGAGCTGGCGCAGGCGCAGGGCCTTGTTGAATTTGACAGGAACATCGCGCAACGCCTGGTGTACGGGAATTATCCGGAAGTGATCCGCAACCCGGAACAGGCGGAGACTTACCTGATGGAATTGCTCGACGAAGCAATCTTCACGAACCTGAGTCCGGGGGAACGCATCAACAAAGGCGAAAAGCTGTTGAAAATGCTCCAGCTGCTGGCCTTCGACATGGGCGAGCCGATTTCCTACAACGACATTGGTTTCCGCGCGGGACTGGACAATGAAACTGTGGAGCGTTATATTGACCTGCTTGAAAAAGCCTTTGTATTGATCCGCATCCCATCTTTCTACAATGGGCATAAATATGAATTGAAGAAAACACATACCGTTTATTTTGTAGACAACGGCATCCGCAACGCGATCATCCGCAACTTCAATGGGCTCGATCTGCGAAACGATATCGATGCCTTGTGGAAAAACTGGCTCATCGCCGAAAGGATCAAGTGGAACCAGCTCCAGGGAAATGATTATACCTATCATTTCTGGAGGACACACACGCGGCAGCAAATGGATTTTGTCGAGCTTGGACACAATGGCCGCATCAGCGCTTACAAAACCATCTGGGACAAACGCAAAAAACCAAAGTTCCCGGCGAGCTTCAAAACAGCCTACCCCGAAGCCGGCACACATGCGCTGAACCGCAGTACGTACTGGGGTTTTTTATCTAAGAAATGAGAAGCGCAGCTTCGAAGGAATAAGCGTTAGCGCAATTCCTCAATAGTTCAAGTAGTAAACCAAGTGGCAGCTTCGAAGGAATAAGCGTTAGCGCAATTCCTCAATAGTTCAAGTAGTAAACCAAGTGGCAGCTTCGAAGGAATAAGCGTTAGCGCAATTCCCCAATAGTTCAAGTAGTAAATCAAGTGGCAGCTTCGAAGGAATAAGCGTTAGCGCAATTCCTCAATAGTTCAAGTAGCAAATCAACAGGCAGCTTCGAAGTAAATAAGCGTCAGCGCAATTCCCCACTAGTTCAAGTAGCAAACCAACTGGCAGCTTCGAAGGAGAACGCTTTTTGTAATATCAGAACTGACCCAGGACTTTTCGTTAAATACTTTCCGCTTCAAATCAAGGCACCGGAGACAAAACCAACTGGGTTGCGTCCTGTGGATCCTGGATCAGGTAATAATCCGAATACGGCTGGTAAAATCCCTCGCCGCGCGGCTGTACGCCCTGGAATGGGTTTTGCGCTTCTTTTGGAGTATCTGCGCGGAGTTGCGGCAATTGGTTGCGAAGCTGGCGCGAACCGTCTTCCTGGATTTCATCCAAGGCGATATTACCCGCTTTTTCATAGACCATGTACCAATGGCCTTCATTCCCGGGGAAAACCGTCAGTGGAACTTCATCCATTTGCAAAGGAATTTGCACAAAAGTCCGTCGATCGATCGCTATCCACGCGGATAAACCCGCAGGAGCAGACAGTACAAGTGCGGCTCCGGATTTGGAAAGCACGAAATCCGTTGCTTCATCAAATGGAATGTCCCACGGAACGGTAAGCAGGCCCGCGTGTACATAGCCTGTATCTTTCCAGGTAAACGCCCGGAAGATCAACGAATCATCTTTGTGGACCAGCCAGAGCTGGCTGTTTTCGACGTTGTAGGAATGCAGGTATTTGGCACTGCCGTAAACCGCTGGCATCTGATCGGCGGATTGGGCCCCGGCAGCAACTGCCAGGAACAGCATGTAAAAACAAGTGGCGAGCTCTTTCATGCTTGAAATGTACACAAAAAAGAAATATCAGCGATCCAACACGAAATCCAGGAATTGCTGCTGTTGGTAATCTACCTGCCATTTGGGAACAGTAGCAATTTGCTGGGCGACATTTATGCGTTGTTCCAGGGCCTGGGCGAGTGATTCCCTGAAATCACGAATTTCATAAAAACAGGAAGCCAGTTTGAAATCAGTCAAATCTGCATAGGCGCGGTGCATCAGCAAGGGAATGCGGTAGCCGAAGGCGAGGTTGAAAGCACCGGAGATCTGGCAGGAAATGTTTTGTTCTGCACTCGCCGTACCGGGATGGATCAGCGGAAGGATAAAATCCGTGTGTGCCAGATAAGCATCGAAGCGCTCAGGGGAAATGAAGGTGTCGAAGAAAACGACTTTGCCGCTCAGTCCGCGTTCTGCCAGTTGCTGCTTAAAAGCGAGAATTTCCGTACTGGACGGGTCGCTTTTGCCCAGGAAAATGAAACGTACGGATTGATCTTTTACCTGCAACACAAGGTCTGCAAAGCCGGCAAGATCTTTTTTGCGGTTCTCGACGCCGCCAACGAGCGTAATCCAGGTTTCGGAAGGGTCTTTTTCCAACGGTTGTCCGAAATGCGGGTGTATGAGCGGATAAAAACTGCGGATCCGGATGCCTTTCGGCAGTGTGATCTTGCCGAGCAGCAAATCGCTCAGCACAAAATATTTGCGCACTTTCCGGCTGATGACCTTTTGCGTAAAACTGCCCTGGAACTTGCGGATCGTATGGATGATACCGATGTATTCCACCTGCGTGGATTTCAGGCACAGGTTGCGGATATGTCCGCCCTGCGCGGTGTTCAGGATCGCTTTGCGGATCTGGTTCGTTTCCATATAGCGGTTCACGCGGCGCATCAGCTTGAAATCGCCAAGCGCAGTGTGTGTGAATGCAATGATCTCAAAAACATCGATGTAGGGCGCGAAGTGTGGATTCCTGTCCTTCATTTCCTGTGTGCAGATGAACGTCAGGTGTGCCCCCGCGGATTTCAAGGCGACCATCTGGGTCAGCAGGCATTCTTCGTGCGAATTGCCGATTTCCAGCAGCGCTATTTTCAATACGTTGTTTTCCATTCGTTTAGGTGCTCCGAACAAACGTTGCCTGATTTTCAACATTCCGTTTTTCGTAAACTCGTAGCATACAAAGTAAAGGAAAAACCTTTACATCGTATTTTTGTTGCATGCAGTTTGTCCGTTTAATTTTGTTAATCTGTCTGGTATTTCCGCTTCATTCGGTGACCTTGCGGAAAACAATTGTCGTTTTTATAGACGCAGGACATGGCGGCTCCGATCCCGGACACCTCTCGGAAAGTGCAAAACTGTTGCCCGAAAAAAGTATCAACCTGCTGATCGCCAAAAAATTCGGTGCTTACGTGCAGGAATACCTCGACCATGTCGAGATCCATTATTCCAGAACGAAGGATGAAACGCTCACGTTGGGTCAGCGCGTAGATCAGGCGCACGCCATTTCAGCAGATTATTTTATCAGTATTCACTGCAACGCGAATCCGAAGCCGAAAGTGCACGGCACAGAAAGCCATGTGCACACGATGAGCTCCAAAAGATCGGTCGCGCTTGCCCGCTCCTTTGAAAGGGAGTTCTCGACCCGCGCTGGCAGGCATTCGCGCGGCGTGAAGGACAATTCCGACCGTGAGCACACTTTGCAGGTGTTGAAATATACGAAAATGACAAGTGTACTTGTCGAATGCGGTTTCATGACCAATGTCCGCGAGGCGAATTACCTGAACACGACGACCGGCCAGGAAATCATCGCGTCGGCCCTGTTCCGTGGACTGCGTACCCAGTTGCTACGGAACCATCCGGAGATCGAATTCCTGAAACCCGTGAAGGATGCAGACAAAGAACAGGAGTTCTATGTGCAGATTACCTCTTCGAAAGAAGTCATCGATACCGATCATGCCTCTTTCAAAAGGACTGGTGAAAAAGTGGTGCGCGAAAAGCTGAATACGAAAAGTGCCTACAAATACCGCTATCTGATCGGGCCTTACAAGGTAAAAGCAGACGCCAGGATCGTGCTTGAGCGCGTGCGCAAAAAAGGTTTCCCGGATGCCATCCTGGTGCGGAAGGATTGAGTATCATTTAAAGAATCAGATTTTCATTTGTCCGGACATCCTATTCATGCATTCTGGCGTCCTGTGTACAGCCGGCTGGAGTTCAATGCGAATTGCTATCTTTGATCGGGTAATTTTCGAACCAAACAATGTTTCAACCACGCAGTACATTCCGGCGCTTATGCAGCGCATTGCTCTTATCGCTTTGCTGTATCTCAGGCACACATGCAAATACCGAAGCGCATTGCGATTCGTTGCTGCAGGCCGGTGTTAAAGCCATGCAGGCCGGGAAATATGTCAACGCGATCGAATGGCTTTCTGAAGTGGAGCAAATCGCTGCCGAAAAACGCTGGTACCAGCAACAGTTTCTCGCGAAAAACAACCTGGGATTGACCTACTACCAGATGTTCGACTACGGTGAAGCGCTTAATTTTTACCTCGAGGCCTATACGATTGCGGTCAGACACCTGACTCCGCAGCAGGAAATGATCGTGCTCAACAACATTGCCGTACTCTATTCCAAAGAAAAGAATTTTGACAAGGCGCGCGAATATTTCCTGAAAGCTTATGACATTGCGAAGAAGAACAAGATCAACCTGAAAGTTGGCTTATATGGCGTAAACCTTGGGATTGTGGCCAACGAGACAGGACAGCTGAAAGCTGCGCGGGCTTATTTGAACGAAGCTTTGCTCTACCTCGATGATGTTCCTGATACTGAATTGTCTGCCCGGCTGACGCTCGCAGAAAACCTGTTGCTGGAAGGGAAATCCAAAGCGGCGCTGGCGGCTGCGCAGCAATTGCGGAACGAGGTGGAAACTTCCGGTTTCCGCGATCAACGGATCCAGTTGTTGTCGCTGTTGTCGCGTATCAGTATCGCGGAACAGAATTACCCGGCTGCCTTCCGGTATGCGCAACAATCTCTGGACAGTGCCAATGTGGATGAAGCGGCGAACATGTATGAGATCCTCGCGGAGATTTCGATGAAAAGAAAGGATTTCCCGGCGGCATTGTTGTACAAGGATTCCGTGCTGCTGTTCCGCGATTCGCTGAACCAGATCAAGAATGGCCGTTTGTACGAGAACAACAAGGTGCGCTTCGAATTGCAGAATTACCGGCACGAGCTCGTGCTGAACCAAACGCAGCTGCAAAACGAGCGCCGCCTGTTCTATTCGATTATTGCCGGAACGGTGCTTGTTTTATTGTTCCTCGTCTGGGTCCTGCGGAATTTATCAGCCCGGCACAAGCAGAAAAAGCTGATCGAGGAGCGCAGCCGCCAGATCATGGTCCTCGAGCTCGAAAAAGAGAAGAACGAGCACCTGCTGCTCGAAAAGCAACTCCGCGAGCAGGAAACCAGGGCTTTGCTCGAACAGGAAAGGTTGAAGAACGAAATCGAGTCTAAGAACCGGAAGTTGTCGGCGAAGGCGCTGTACCTTTCGGGACGGAACCAATTGATCGAGGAAATCATCAGCCAGCTGTCGGCCTTGCCTGAGTTGTCGAAAGACAAATCGCTTGGGATGCACATCCGCAGTTTGAAAAACCACCTGAACACAGATACGGAATGGGACAGTTTTATCACCCATTTTGAAGAGGTCAATCACGGGTTTTTAGCCAGCCTGAAAGAAAAGCATCCTGGTTTGAGCGCCAATGACATGCGTTTTATCGCCTATATCTACATGAATTTAAGCACGAAAGAGATCGCATCGATGCTCAATATTACTGCGGAGGCCTGTCGCAAGCGCAAAGAGCGAATCTCCCGTAAAATGGGGCTTTCAGAGGATTTGCAGCTCTACGATTACCTTTCGGAGTGCTAGCAGTCACAATTTGTTGGTCCGATGTCACACTATTTCGGGCCGGTATTTTTGAATTTGGGGTGTTTTTTCAGAACCTTAGGGAAAACTTTAAAACACTTACGAATGATCAAAATCACACTCCTTGCATCCTTGCTTTTTCTGGGCTCCTCCTTACAGGCGCAGTTGAGCTTTGAGGCTTCTAAAGATTACGGGAAGTTGCAGGACATCACTTATGATGTCACAACGGCCAACAAACTATATGCACATACGCATGGCAACCACATCCTGGTTTCGACAGACAACGGCGTGAGCTGGCAGTTGCTGTACAGCTTTCCGAATGAAGGAGCCACAATCAGCAAAATGCAGGTCGCCGGCGGAAACAACGCATTGAGCTTCATCGTTGGGAATTCGGGATCTGCAACCAATGGCATTTACCTTTACAGCCTGGCTTCGAATACGATCACCGATCATTATGTGGCGCCAAATGCAGCCGACAATCCATCCCTGATGACTTACAGCATTTACGATGCGAGCGGCGATGAGGTGATCCTGCACACGAGCTACCAGATCGGCTTTGAGAACTTCACAAAGGTTTTTTACACGGCGGACGGGGGGACTTCCTGGGACGAGATCTATTTCAACGTAGACAATGATTATGTGCACATCAACAATGTAGCAATCAGCCCGGCAGATCCGGAACGCTTGTTCCTGGCACGTTCGCTGGGCCCCAACGATGTGGACGGCGGTATCCTGGTGTCTGAAGATGCAGGTGCTACGTGGACGCTTTCCCTGGATGGCGTTGCGGTAGACCAGATCGCATTTAACCCGGCAGATCCGACTGAAATCCTGCTCGGAACCGGGATCAACTTTGGCGACGCCCCTGAAAACCTGTACCGTTCCAATGACAACGGTGTAAACTGGGACATCATCGAGATCGACTGGACTGACGTTACGCTGAACAATATCACGAAAATCGTTTACAATGCGGGCAATCCGGACAATGTAATCCTGCTCGAGGAAAACGAGATCGCGATCACGAATGACCATGGAAATACCTGGCAGAACATCGTGTACCCGGAAACATCCGAGACGTACTATTATGGCCTGCATGCATCCATCAACCCGTTCAATGACGATGAGGTGTTCATCACCACGGATTATTACCCTCAGTTTTCAACAGATGGCGGGGTGACGATCACCCAAAGCAAAAATCCATTCTGCTTCGTAACGAGTGTTTCTGTCGATGACAAAGTCGGCTCACAAGGTGTTTATTACGGCAGTACAGGTGGAAATTTCTACAAAAACCTGACAACAGGTGTAATTGGAGCCAACTTCGTGGAGCCCGTTACGATCTTCAACCCGGCCTCGGCAAACGTAGTTGCAGATCCGGTTATTTCCGGTCGTGTGTTCATTCACGCGGGCATGGGCTTTTTGGGTTCCAACCTGTATTACAGCACGGATTACGGTGTGACGCGCAACTTCATCATGCAGGCGTTTTCAGACAACATGGAAGCGATCGCGGTGGATCCGACGAACTCCAACATCATTTGGGTTTCCCTGAGAAGTCAGGAAGAATCGATCGTTTACAAGATCAACCTCACGAACCCGAATGAGATCACAACTGAAGAGGTGACGACACCGGATCCGGCAGGCGTTACGACAGGAATCGTTATTTCGGCAACGAATTCCAACCTCATTTTCATCGCGAAAAAAACAGGGTTCTACACATCTACGGATGGCGGTGCGACCTGGAATGCATTGATCAACGGTTTGGACGACCTCGATCCGGAGATGGACATCATCTGGAACATGAGCTCCAATCCTTTGAACCCGGCGCAATTCTCCCTGGCTACGAATGAAGGTGTTTTCAGTACTTCTGATGCAGGTCTGAACTGGGAACATACACTTTCCGGACAGAATACGCGTGTCGTGAAATACTCGCCCTACTTCAACGGTTTGCTGATTGCCGGTGTTTATTCTGCACAGAATGCACAAACTTCGATTTTCTATACCTGCAATCACGGGAACGACTGGGCAAGTGTAACGCCGGCAACGTTGCAATACCTGCAATCCTATTCAATGGATTACAAATTCGACGGTAGAAATGTCGATGTCTATATTGGAACGACTGATCTGGGTGTTGTAAAATACCGCATTGAGAATATTCCGTTGGGTCTCGAGCCGATTGCGAAAGGCGTGAACCCGATCAGCATTTACCCAAACCCGGCTTCTGCAACGGTCAACATCCAGATCGATCCGAGCCTGCAAATTGCTTCAGCGGTCATTTACGACATCGCCGGCAAACAGGTGCTGGAAAGTCAGCAGACAACGATCGATGTTTCCGGACTGGTTCAGGGAAGCTATGTGATCCAGGTAAATACACGTGACGGACAGTTATTTGTGCAAAAATTAGTGAAACGTTAAAAGGATTTTCCTTTCGATTGGAAATGCTGCTGTCCGCCTGTGGATGGCAGCATTTTTTGTATATTTGCAGTTGATTGTCAAAATATTACAATAACAGGTTCATTACAAAACAAAGAAACGATTCATTAACTAAAACTTCATGCTTAGGTCACAGGAGTGACTACAAAAAGCAATTAATTTTTGTGGTATCGGGTTTCTTTGTTAATTTTCATCTCAAAATCAACAGAAATGGCGACGGTATTTGAAACAAGGCTGATTGGGAACATCGGAAAGGACGCAACGGTAAAAAACATGGAAAGGGGCGTAGTAGCCATTAACTTTCCGGTAGCACACAACAAGAACTGGCGTGATAAGCGCACGGGGGAATCGAAGACCAAGACAACCTGGGTAAACTGCACAATCTGGAAGAAGGACGGTGCGAACCTCCGCATCCTCGATTTCCTGAAGAAAGGCGCATTGGTTGAGCTGATCGGAAGTCCGTTCGCAAAAGCCTACAACCAGGAAGATGGTTTCCTGCGTACAGAAATCCGTCTGAACGTTTCGAAAACGAACATCCTGCGTCCCGCTAAGTGCGACGATGTGATCATGGAGGACCTCGTGGACAGCGATGAGAACGATTGCGATGGCGACAGCGATTGCCTGGAATCCTCTCTGGACGATTTCACGATTGATGAAGAAGATTTTTAGTGCTTAATTTTCAATTATTTAGAAATAAATCATTCATTTTTTTTGATTTTTTTACCGGGAACGCTATCTGATTTGATTTCTTTGTGTATATTTGCACACGCATTTCGGAAACGATCTCGCAGATTCCTCCTTAGCTCAGTTGGTTAGAGCATCTGACTGTTAATCAGAGGGTCCTTGGTTCGAGCCCAAGAGGAGGAGCAAAAAGGCTGACAAAACTGTCAGCCTTTTTTGTTTTATATGAATCAGGTCTACATACTACATTCCATGAAACTGGATAGGTTTTATATTGGCTTCAGTACTGATCTTGCTACACGGCTCGAATTCCACGCAAATGCAGAAGCCCGCAAGTTCACTGCAAAAGCAGATGACTGGGAGTTATTCCTTACCATTGAGTGCGTATCGAAAGCACAAGGTCTGTGCATCGAAAAGCACATTAAGCAAATGAAGAGCAAAGTCTACATTTTGAACCTGATCAAATACCCTGAAATCATCGATAAGTTGAAGCTGAAATTTGCGGACTGTTAATCAGGCTCCGAAAGCTTTCGGAGTTGGTTCGAGCCCAAGAGGAGGAGCAAAAAGGCTGACAGTTTTGTCAGCCTTTTTTGTTTTATATGAATCAGGTCTACATACTACATTCCATGAAACTGGATAGGTTTTATATTGGCTTCAGTACTGATCTTGCTACACGGCTCGAATTCCACGCAAATGCAGAAGCCCGCAAGTTCACTGCAAAAGCAGATGACTGGGAGTTATTCCTTACCATTGAGTGCGTATCGAAAGCACAAGGTCTGTGCATCGAAAAGCACATTAAGCAAATGAAGAGCAAAGTCTACATTTTGAACCTGATCAAATACCCTGAAATCATCGATAAGTTGAAGCTGAAATTTGCGGACTGTTAATCAGGCTCCGAAAGCTTTCGGAGTTGGTTCGAGCCCAAGAGGAGGAGCAAAAAGGCTGACAGTTTTGTCAGCCTTTTTTGTTTCATGTCGATAATACCACAGTAGAACGGATTGTTGAAATGGTCTTAATTTTTTACAACCCTAATTGGTTGGCTTTTCAAAGTCGGGGTTTCGATTTCCAGAAAGTAAAGGCCAGCTGTCCCTTCCATGACAAAATCAAACTCATTGGTGTTGAAAAATTGTTTCATTGAAACCAATTTCCCGGATACATCCAACAGGCGTAAGGTAATCCGGCTTTCGGACGCATCGATTTTTACATGAATCAGCCCTTCACATGGATTTGGGAGCACCTTGAATTGCAAAGCGTCTTGCTCATCTATTGCTGCAACAGATTCATCAACCACTTGCACTGTGTATGTAGCAGAACTGCTGTTTCCAGATAAATCTGTTGAAGTCAGCAATACAGAATAGGTTCCAATTGCCGTGAATGAAGAAGGTACTACTGATTGGGTAAAAGTGCAATTATCTGAACTTCCATTGTTCATTTGTGAAGCTGTAATGACGGCAGGATTGGAAATATTCAGATTGACTGTAATTGATTGTCCAATGGTCACAGGTTTGATGGTGTCAAGCACAGAAACAGATACTGGAACTGTCGTAAGATTATTAAATTCATCGCTCACTCCGAATGTAACCTGATTCACACCCAGGTCGGTGCAATTGTAATTGGTTTTACTAAGTGTCATTGATGCAATACTGCAATCGTCAGAAGAGCCGTTGTTTACCTGTACTGCAGACAAGGTCGCCATACCATTTGAATTGAGGTAAATGGTCATGTCCTGTGCCTGTGCAACCGGAAAAACGCTGTCGATTACAGTTACGGTTACGTTCACTGATAATGTATTGCCGTTTACATCCGCAGCAGTAAACGTAACGACATTCGAACCTGAATTTGCACACGTGAATGCTGAGGGGGTAATGTAGATCGTGTCCAATCCGCAATTGTCAGTAGTTCCGTTATCGACGTCACTTACTGTAATCGTAGCATGTCCCGTCTCGTCCAGATAAATACTAACGTCTTGAGTCAGAACCGTTGGAGCTATCAGATCAACTACGGTGACAGTAGAAGCACAACTGCTTGAATTTCCGGCAGCATCAGTCACGGTCAACAATACAGGATTAGTCCCGGTTTGTGTGCAGTCAAAAGTTGTTTGTGAAAGCGTATAACTGGTTATTCCAATGTTGTCGGAACTGTTGTTATTGACTTCGGCATCAGTTAACAACGCCAATCCGTTGTCATTCAGCGGCAATGTTACGTCCGAGCAGGAAGCAACCGGGTCCTGTGTATCGGTAAACGGTGATTCTAATGCCCCACAATCTACAATGTCTTGTTGGATCCTGGTATTGTTTTGAAGGTCCAGTGTAAAAATCTGCGCGTACGTATTATTTCCATAATTAATAGCAGGTGAACCATTCTGCAATGCATAATCATAGGCAGAAGCATCAAAGGGCGCCGAGGAGAGTGTTCCTGGATTCACAAAAAGCGGATTTGCAGTATTTATATTTACGCCGGTTGAATAACCATTTTCAATGATGGAATTGCGTACAGTATTGCCCGCATCAATTTGGGCATTCAGGTCTGAATTGGTATTCCCATAAACAATGCAATTGGAAATAACCATTGCGGAATTGCTTTGGTGAATTGCTTCTGAATAGGGGACTAAACTTGAACTGTTTTTATTGTGACAAATAGTTACATTGGTCAAAGAAGATGAATTAGCATCGTCAGTATAAGAACTGATGACAGATGATCCTGCATCCGCCAATTGATTTCCTGTTACAAGTGAATTGTTCATTTCAAATCGTGTAACGCCATGGTCGATGTGGATGATGTCTCCGCTGTCGGTGTTGGTGTTGCTTGAGATAAAATTGCGTTCCATGATCAATTCATTGCCTCCAAAATTGATCACCACTCCCTGTCTTGAGTTATTGCCTATGAATTTACAGTCGTACAAATAAATATTTGAATTAGAAACATTGGCTGAATAAATTGCCCCACCACCATAATTGTAGGACGAATTATACAAAAACTCACAATTGTTAAATGTGGTATTTGAATTGTCAATAAGCATTCCCCCACCTGAATCATAAGCATAGTTGTTATACAGAATGGTATTTTTGATTGTGATCATGATTCCGGGATTGTTTGACACATAGATGCCTGCTCCTTTGCCGGAGGAAGTACCATCACGGCCGGAAACAATTCTAAATCCATCCAATGTGAAAGGCCCCGTAAAATTTTGAATCTTAACGACTTTATAGGTGTTGTCCGTATTGTCGCCTTGCGCACCAATGTCTCCCGACAAATAGGTTGGATTGACAGCGATGTTTCGTGCAGAAATATTTGTTTCCGTACCATCGAAACCACCAAAAATATCTACACCGTTTTTCATCACAAAAGAAATTGTGCGACTTATTGTTTGCGTTGGTTTATAAGTGCCCGCAGCGACCCAAATATCGTCGTTTATAAATGCGATGCTTAGTGCACTTTGCAGATCCGTGTATGCATTGGTCCAGCTTGTCCCGTTGTTGGCTCCCGCAGCGTTTACATTTACATAAATAATCGCTGAGTAGGCTTTTGTACTTAATATAAAGAGCGAAATAAGTGTAATAAATCTATACATAATTTTATGGCTTGTTGTCGAATCGATTAGTATTTAGCTGTAAATCAGTTGCAATTTACAAAAAAAGATAGAAGAGTTACAATTAAGAAAAGTTTCAATATCAGGATAGCGCCTCACGTTCATGGTTTTTTAAACTGACTGTCGTGACAAAAAAATTTCAATGTCCTCCATTAAAAAGTTTGACACCATTCCCCTTGTGTGGCCATGCCTGCCATCAGTTTCGGCTTTGCAATTGGTCACGACAAAACGTTTGTTGCCAGTTGTTTTAGGATTGTGTCACACCGAATATTTCCGCATAACGTTTAAAGTCAACCCTGTTTTTTCCTTTCCAGCCGCCCAAAGGCAAAATGATGTCCGAGCGATGTGAGGTTGTTAAGCTTTCACTCGCCTTCCACAGCTCTTTCTGACTCGTAAATGCTTCGTATTTGGGTTTTACAAATGAATTCGGTAAAATGCCGCATTCAGCGAGTGTTTGCAAAATTCCATACCGCTTATACTTATCTGTTTGCGGTAAAATCTTGTTTGCGGCGAGCCTTTTTTCCAGTTTTCCCGGTGTTTCTTTCTCGTCTGCCTCTGCAATAAATGTCAATAATCCGGTTAACTTTTCGCTATCCGTTTTTGTAATTTCCGGTTTTTCAAAAGTCAGCGCTTCTTCCAATTCAATCAAGAAATGCAAAGGCTGCTCATTCCAGGAATGTCCGAGGTAATACGTGTACAGCGCATGTGTTCTGTCGGTTGTTTCAGCTTTTGGTAAACCGCAGATCTCACAATTGTCTTTCCCGGCAAAAGCATGTCCGGATAAATGTTTTACAAACAGATAACTCATCAACGGTTGTCTTGCCCGTGGCAATTCTCCTGTGATGCCTTTGACAAACAGCGCAGCAGCAAAATCCAGGGTTAATTTTTCATTGTCCCGAAGTTTCAATAGCCTGTCTAAAGCATCGTCGTGATCAAAGGCCTCAAAATTGTTGGGCTTTAGTCCTTTGCTGTCCAACCAATCCAAATCTGCCTGCGTGACTGTCGCCGGAATTGTATGTTCCTGCCTTTTTAGTTCGGCGTTGTAATATCCATTTTCGTGGAAGTATACTTTTTTAAGTATTGAAAGTGTCTTTTTATCCATTTCATTTTGTTTTCCGGGAGTCCGTATATAGCTTCGCTACTGCGTGGTTTCAGGCGTAAAAATTGAAGCACAGCACCTGATCCGCATTATTGTAAAACAATACGGTGTCATTGCCGTCCGTAAAAAATTCAAAGCCAACGGTCTTGCCAATCACTTCGAACGTACCGATGTTTTCCATTTGTGGCCGATCATACTGGCTCAACGTTTCGTTCAGCGCGTCCGTAGTTTCACAGTAAACAACTGGGCTTTGTTGCTCATTTTTGGGCCAGCCATCCATCACCTTTCTGAATGCGCCAAACTCATTGTTGATTTCGAAATTCAATCTGTTAATCGAAAACTCATAAAAGGTTTGCAAATAGTAATCGGCATCCAATTCGCCATCTGTTGGTAGTTTCAGCCTGCGTTTTTGATTTTCAATGTAATCGGCTGTTTGCATTTTTGTTTCCAAATAGCCTTTTCCTTGTTTCTCAAAGTCTAATTTCAAATCTTCAAAAATGGCTTTTGCTGTTTCAAAACCTTTGTAGAGCCTGATATCTCCGTTGAATTTGTATTTATTGGCTTCCACATCAAATAAGGTATATCCAAATGTGTTGTCTTTTGTTTCGTAATTTTCGGCTATCCAAAGTCCGTTTGAAGAGACGAAATGAAATGTGCTATCCGGATATTTGTCAAGCGTCACGCTACACAGCGGATAAAACAGTCCTTCAAGTGTATTGTCTGCAAAAACTTCGTTAAATTCCGGGTACAGGCTGATATTCATTTCTTCTTTTATTTATTTTTCGCATCCTGGCAATCGAATTACAGTTGTTCAATTCGGTACTCCGGCCACCTTATTTTTTGTTCATACTCTTTTCCAATTGCGCGATCATTTCTGAAATATCCGCCAGTGTTTCGGATCGACTTGCGTCGTCCAGCATTCCAAACAAAACAAATTTACCGGGATTGCCGTGAATGTGTGTCAATGCGCTTTTGAGTGTTGCCAGCTCTTCTTGCGTTATTTCAAAAGTCAGTGTTTTAGAACCGTATGCCTGCGTCAGGTCCGCGCTTCCATTCGATTCGCTTTCGGCAACAATGGCGGCCAATGCAATCACAGCATCTTCATAATGAACAAACTGTTCAAAGTCAGGATTTTCAAGCTGTACATTGTTGTCTGGCCTTTGATCCAGCAAGTCTGGCTGATCCAAATACTTTTTCAGGTCACAACGCGCATATACGTGTGCCAATCGTAACTTATCTTCCGGAATTTTCTCCAAAAAGCTTTGAAAATCGGCGCCATAATCACTTCCGAATGCGGTATCTTTCCATTTTTCTATCAACATGCTTTTTCAGTTTTTTAGGATTAAATCTGCCAATGTCTTATTCGTTTTTTTCAAAACTCCCAAAGGAATTTGATTCCTAATAATAGGCAGCATACAAATCTGCAACCCACTTATTTCCTGTTTTATTCAAGTCGTGTTGGACTCATTGCCCCCACGTTTTCATCCAGCTCAGGTAGGCTGTTGTGTATTCGTTGTCATTCAATCTTTTGATGATGTTTTCCAAATCTCCCATTTCGAATTCATAATCAGAAACTGTAAAAGTCAAGAACAGATCTTTTCCAACAATCGATTTGAAAAAGTGCTCATTCCTGAGTTTTTCCAGCACAGCTATGCAGGTTTCATAAAGCTGACTTTGAAACTTTAAAAACCACCCTTCATTGTATTCACCATCGCTCCGAAATTCATTTTGCGCAAGCGCTGCACTTAACTGTTTGCTGATTTCATCAAATGCCTGATCTGCGCCTTGCATTTCATACCTCCATTCGACAGGCTCAAACTTGTGATATATCAAATCATCCTGATCGACCGTCGTCAAATGCTTCAGGGTATTTGTTGAAGGACACACCGTCATAGCCCCTTCGTCGCTGTACAACGCAAACCCGTAGATTTCATCCGCGCCATGCTTCTCAAACATTTCAATAAATGCTTTTCGGGTTGCATTTTCAATATCCTGTCTTAAGATCTCCCAATTCATGTCTTATGCCTTTCATTACGTTATTTTACATATTGCGTGTACCAGTTAAAAAATTCATCCTCCGAATTTTCGTCATCCATTGTTGCCGGATGCCTGACAATTTCCAGGGCCGTTTTTGGTATCTCGACCTGGAACGATTTCCTCACCCAGTCCTGAAATTCCACATTCGGCTTCACGACAAAGCCATCACCATTTTCATTTGGAGGAAAGGGGAAGTTCTCATCCCAACAGATCTCATCATAGCCAATTGCCAAAAGCCTTAAGAAGTCTGTAAAGTTCTCCGCCAGAACACACGATAAGATGGAGCCTGAGCCAGAACCCATGTGCACCACTTTGACCTGTCCGCTGTCTGATAACCACAATGCGCATTCCGATCCTTCTGCTCCACTTTGCGCAAACACACAGAGCCTTTTCTTCACTGCTTCATGGTCGTCCCCGCCGAACCAATATTTCAAATTGTCAACGCCACCGGCGAAAAACTCAATCGTTGTTCCCCCTGCTCTTTCCTGGTCTGTCCAACTTGCTTTCAGCTCCTTCTCCGGATAAAGGAATCCAAATCTTTGTCCATCCTTGTTGTCTATATAAAGCGCATTGTCCTCAATCCATTGGTACAATCGTATTAATTCATCCGGCAAAGTCATTCCATCCGGAAGCACTTTTTCTAATTGGAATAACAGTCTGTTTTTCATTCTTATACTTAAAATGATGCATAAATTTTGTGGCTTGAAAAGAAACGTCTGATGAAAATCCTTTCCAGTCCTGTTCAACTTTTCCCCAATAGGTGTGCTCAATCGGCTAGTTTAAAATTTCAGCTACATTTTCCCAATCTGCGTCATCCTGGATTTCGCAATCAAACTCAACGAACCTCTCTACATCGACTTCGAGCTCATTCAATTTGGCGATTGCATTTTCAACATCGTCCACGTAGAGCTCTAAATTGATCCCATTGTCGGTTGTAATTCTCGCCACAAGGTGACAAACACAAACGGATCTCAACTGTACAGTAAAATAATTTTCAATGTCTGCAATGTCCAGCTGTGGTTTCGCGGAATTAAAGTCGTCCGTTAAGTCAACCGTGATCAAGCAGTTGAACATGCATTCATTTTTGTACGGATAGTTTTGATAGGCTTTGTCCACCCAATGCATAGTCGGTTTTCCACTGGCTGTATCCATGATAAAAACGGTGATGCTGGTTGCCGGATAAACTTGCTGGTTGCTTGCTTTTATTTCTTCCCAATTCATAATTTCTATTTTGATAATCTGCTTTCTTTGTACCTGAACTTTTTTTGAGTGGTGTCGATATATCTATGATCCTTGCATCTGTCGGCAATTCCGACAAGTCAAAGGTCGCAGAAACCGTCGCTTCCAAACGCCTAATATTCCAATGCATGTGCTGGTTCGTTATTCATGTGTTTTCAGAAACGCCTACAAAATACTGCAAAAAAAAGACCGGCAAGATGGTTTTTCTTTAAAATCACCAATTTTTTCGGATTTAGCATTGATGCGCAAATTAGTTTGGCTTTCACGTCAACCTCACTGTTCTGATATTTCTATAAGCCAAAATAATTATCCTTCCTTAAAAGGTCCTTTATTTTTTCTGTTTTCGCACATGGTTGAACTGTTTAAAAACCCAGATCTGTTTTTGACATGCCTGATACCGCTTTTTAGAAGAAGTACAAACATTCAAAAAAAACATTTAGTTAGGTTTGCAAAGAGCGAAAGTCAATGAGGACTTTCGATAATTAAACTACCTTTTTTAACCTTACAACATGAAAAAATCATTCATGCTCGTGCTGGCATTGCTGGCACTCAACGGAGGATTTGGTCAGACAAACCTGATCTCCAACGGAAATTTTGAAAGCGGAACCCTGCCGACAGCACACTATCAACTCAGCAATGCGACGGGCTGGAGCGGAGGATGTGCGGAGACTTCTGCAGGTGTCCTGGGACTATCTGACCTCATCGATTCCCGGACAACCCATCACCTCACAGAGACGCCGATGAGTGGCCACATTAATCCCAGGAATGTTCCTGGAAACAACCGTTTTGCTGCATTTAGCGGGAAGCCAGCACCACTGTACGGAAGATCGATCAAGGGAACTATCACAAGTCCACTGACAATGAACAGTGCCTATACGGTTAGTTTTTATGCCGCGCTCTGGAATTATCCATCGAGTCTTATTGATGATCCCATATTCCAGATCCAGGTACTTTTGAGAAAGGATGACGACTGTACAGCGGGCAAAGTTGTGTATACTACTTCCAACGTTGCAGTTAACAACCGGGGAGACGTTCCCACTGCCAACTGGACCCAGTATACCAATTCCTTCACCCTTACGCAGGTCGACATCAATGCGGGATACAATAGGTTGGAAATCAGAGCGACTGACAATACGGGCTGGCTGCGTCTTTGCATCGACGACGTTTCTCTGACTGCCGCTACTGCCTCTTTCCAGTTTGCCAATGAAGGACAGACAACAACCAATCTCAGCTCCTTGTATGGTGCGCAGCAGGTGACAGAGGCTTGTCTGCCCAATATCTCCATCAACGGAGCGTCTTCGACCAACGAATCCGGATACCACATTTATGTAGCACCTTTCAACCTCACTACCTGGACAGCTGGCACCCCAATTTACAACCAATGGGTATGCACATCAGCTTCCGGATGCCAGGTTCCAACCGCAAACATTAACCTCACCACTTTGTCAGGAGCAAGTTTCGTTGCTGGTCAGGTGTATATTGTGACCCTTTCCGTAGGGCCAACATGGGTGTCTGAAACACGCTTCATCCGTCCGAAAACATGTACTTCCACGGCATCTTTCGTAATTACAAGCCCTGGAAGTGTCAGTAATGTAAATTCTCCTTACGGACTACAACCTGTGAAGGAAGTTTGTACACCTAACGTATTCATCAATGGTTCGGCCAGCATGAATGAGAGCAACTATTACATTAGCATCCAAAAATTTGACATCGCGTCCTGGACTTACCTCGGACCTGAAATTTATGCGCAGTGGGCAACACCTGCAGGACCTGTACCAACGGCAGACATCAATCTTGCAGCACTCCCTGGTGTTTCTTTCGATGCGAATTCAACTTACATTATTAACCTTTCCGTAGGTCCCGATTGGAATTCAAAGACGCTTTTTGTACGTCCGGTGACTTGTTTTGCGAAGTCGGCCGAAGCCACAACCGACGAAATAACTGTTGAGACGCAAATAACGGTCTTCCCGAATCCTGCCGACGATGTGATCAATTTCACTGTCAGTACCGGTGATGAACTGCTGTCTGCACGCATTTTCGACATGAGCGGTAAGGTTGTGAAAACAGAGCGCTTTGCGCCTGGAGCAGCACCTGCCAAACTGGATATCAGCCAGCTGATTGGTGGGATGTATGTGATCGAAACGACGACTGTGAATGGCGACACTGAAAGAACGAAGATCACAAAAAAATAAACAATAATTAAGTGTTAAGGAGGAGGCTGTCTATTTAGACAGCCTTTTTTATGCCTGGTCCCCAACTTTTGAATCCACCAAAAACTCCATAAAAGAAAAAAGCCTCAACCCCCGAAGGAATTGAAGCTTCTAACTTCTTGTGAGCTGGAAGCGCCCACTTGCGTATTTACCTCCCGACAGGGAGACCCGGATTAGAGAAATGTCGAACTTTTTGGTGGAGGATTTGAAAATGTTGGGTTAAAGTCTTTTGGGTACTGGGATTGATTCATCTATTTCGTTGAAGTGTTTTATCATATATGAACGTTATCCTTAATTCTATTACGATTCAACTATTTATGGATTTGGCCGGTACGCGCTGAAAACAAAAAAGTCCCGACTCGCGCCGGGACTTTATCATCTTCTTGAGCAGCATTTCCGCTGCTTGCAAATCAGTTCTTTTGAAATTTAAAGCTCAGATCCCCTGCATAATAGCTGGTGGAATTCGTCGAGGGAAAAAGCTGTTCATTGCCACTGGAAAAACCATAACCGGTAATGCTGAAATCACCCGAGGTTACGGGATAAGTTGCGAATGAATTATCTGCCTTGGTATAATTGTACCAGTCATTGCTGTTCATGGAGATCATATATTCTGTCCCTGCCGTCAGGTTCAGCGGACTAATGGTCTTCATGATATCCACGCCGGAAGAAGTGATCTGCACAAGTTCGGTGCGGAGGATATCCGTCGTGGCAGCATCCCAGATCGTTACTTTTACATTGGTATTTACATCGGGGATTTTTACAATGATAGCCGTCATTTTGCCACTTACAGCAGGGATGAATTTGAGTCCAAATTCAAAGTCTCCCCCATTGACCACTGCATTCGTGTCCTCGTCAAAGCCACTGGCCGACAAATATCCCGACAACGGATTTTGCTCTGCAACAGTTGGCGTGGAATTATTACTTGGCTTTTTTTCTTTCTTACAGTTCGTAAGCGTAAGCATCAGCCCCAAAGCGGCGGCCAGCATAAAAAGATTTTTCCCTCCGGAAATAACAGGTACTCTCATAGTGTTTTTAAAAAAGTGAATAATAGTTTGACTGTAACACACACGTAAGCTTTCGCTATACGGTAGCACGCATGTTAAATCAGGGGCAAATATAATAGATTTTTGTTAAATACCTATAAGTGAGACAGCTAAAGAGATTTGGTGGTAAGTACCTCTTTCATATGGGTAACACATGTCTGTAGTTTGAGGTATCCCTTCATTCTTTCATGTGATGTCAGGTTATTGAGTTCTCCGTTTGTTTCTAATGCACGAAAAAACCCGTGTTAGCGGTTCGTACTTTTATTTCAAATATTCTACATGTATATATTTTTCATCAAAAGAAGTCCTTGCTGCTCCCTTATAACCCGCATCAGCAAACATTTCTTGTACTTCGTCAAAATTTAAGAACTTGTACCCCGTTACATCTTCTCCTAATCCGGGATAGTTGAAATGTTTTTCGGTTTGTAATCTCTCACCCAAATTATGCTCCATTATTATTCTATGTGGTTCAAAATATGATTTCTGATAAATTGAGCGAATAGTATATCCATTGTTGAACACCAATAGCCTTGTGTCGCCTGTTGTAGTCTGCTCGTATCCAGAAATAATAATTGTCTGGTGGTCCTTTGATAAATTTTCCAGAAAATTATCGTGTTCCTCAATTGACGTGTTAAAATCAAATTCGATTTCCGTCCAACCGTGTATGTACGCATCAAATAGTATGAAAACGGAATTCATTTTGTCTAAAAAAACTTCTCGGTATTCATAGTCAAACTCCGCTGTTCTACCGATTTTGTAACTACTTCTAATTATTTCAGAAAGCGTTACTTTGTCTATGTTCTTAATTAATGTTCGTCGAAGTGTCCCCATTTAGCATATAGATCGTTAGCTGGTCGTTGTTTTTCTTTACGCATTAAATTGTCTTAAATGGTGGTCGTTGTGTTTAAATGCAAAAATACCAATTTGCTCTTTTGTCATTTTGCCAAAGAAGTCGTGAATGAAATGGTCATTTGAAAAGTGTTCGTAAGCTTTAATTTGGTCTATCCAATTTGATTTTTGAGGAGAGAGTTTCCCAACAGTTTCTTTAACTGTAAATGCTTTTCCTGAGGGCATACCTTTACCGATTGGCTTATCATCTTTTGTGTTACTTTTCAAAGCCATTTTGCCAAATATTTTGCCAGGGAATCCTTGTTTGTACACAAAATTATTTTTGCCTAAAACCCACGCGTTCCAAATTGTACAATGTTTGCTCATTTGATAAACATTCATCTTGCCCCAAACGGGTTTGTTGTCTTCATTAAGTGAATTAATTCGTTGAACCAACTCATCTCTGGTTGATTGGTCAAATATTGTTTTCATTGTCAAAGTTGTTTACTGGTTGTAATGAAAAGTAGTTGCCCGAATCATCTTTAAACAATGCTTCCGTTCCGTAAAATTCTTTTGTTGGCGGCTTGATAAATTCTACCCCTTTTTCTTTCAGTTCTTCGTATGTAGCGAAAATATCATTGCAGGTCAATACACCACAACCAAATATTCCTTTTTTGATAAGCTCAATTAATGATTCTGCTATTTCTTTGGGAAACATTTTGCTTACCTTAACTGGAAATAATACAAGCTGTAAGTCTGGTTGTTCAGGTGGTGAAACTGTCAACCAGCGTGAATCTGGTCCCATGGGAATATCATCCACAAGTTTGAACCCCAATTTGTTTATATAGAAGTCATAGGCACTATCTTGGTCTATTACATGAATGTTTGTAACTGTCAATTTTGTTATCATTGCTTTTCTTTTAAGTTGTTAAAGTGTAAAGATCAGCAATGATTTATTTATGCTCATCTTCAAAATTGCTATTCTTTGCCCAACCGTGCATAAATGAATAACAACCTGGTATAAAAGCCAATGGCGAAATTTCAATTTTCGTTTTTCTTTCTTTGTATTGGTTTGCGTAATCAGAAGGTGTTTGGCCAACAAGCCTGGTAAAGAGTGCGCTAAACGTGCTTGCACTATCAAAACCAACCAAAAAGCACACATCCTTGACAGATTTGTTCAGTTGTAAATGTTGTTGCGCTTTTTCAATTCTTACTGTTGTGAGATATTGATGTGGCGTTCTTCCGTAGATAGATTTGAATAATCGTATAAAATGAAATTTGGAAAAATAGGCTTCGTCTGAAATGTTATCCAGGTCAATTTTTTCAAAGTAGAATTTGTCAATGTATAGTTTTGCCTGGACAATCCGTCTGTACAAATAGATTTTTGGATATTGTTCTGTTGTCATTTTCTTGTCAATATTTATAAGGTGTCGCTTTACAATGACCGCGAACTTATTTACACCCCCTCACTAAACCTGAATTAACACGCAACATGTTGTTGTATATCCGCAATAGGCATTAGGGTGTTTTGAACACAAAATAAACATTATTCATAAATCGTCAAACGGACTTTTGATTTGTTGTAGACTTTTGTTACGCACTTGCGTGCATATCTCCTTGGTTCTGCTACTGCTGTGTCCTACTAATTCTTGATTAAATGGTAGATCCGTTCCTCCTTCTGGCAGATGCATCACATAGCTATGTCTTAGCCAATATCAGGGTAACAGGCTTCTGCATGTTTGCTTTTCTGATAATTTGCTTCAAAATGTTTTCCAAACGGCCTTGTCAGGATTAAAGATTCTACTTCAAAGAGTTCAATCCGAGCATAGAACCCGTCAGCTGCGCAGCAGCTGACCGATTTTCCTTTCATGACCCAAATGAGAGAAGTTTCGAACTATTTGGTGGGAGATTTGTATAGGCTTATTTCAGGACGGGACATTTGCTCATATCCTGAATTATGTCTATGTATGCGCTCATCAAGATTTGAAGTCAATCCAACATAGATATAATTTCTGCATTTACTGGATATTGCATAAACGGTATACATGTAGAAAGGGTATTATGAATAGTTGTATTAAATATACAATTTTGCACTAATCCGCAAAACAAAAACTCCATAAAAGAAAAAAGCCTCAACCCCCGAAGGAATTGAAGCTTCTAACTTCTTGTGAGCTGGAAGCGCCCACTTGAGTACCTAGGGCGGGAATCGAACCCGCACTCCACTACAGAACAGGATTTTGAATCCAGCGCGTCTACCAATTCCGCCACCTAGGCATTTGGACAGTAGATACTGATCGAAATCAGTATAGCGGGGCAAAGTTACAGCTTTTATTGAATTTTCAAATCATTCCGGCTAAAAAAATTGAAAACGTGTAGCGCGAGCTAAGTCGCATGCATGAACTACAGCCGATTATGCGTAGTTTTGACCTTTCAAAACATCCAAACGAAGCCGGCAGTTCATGTCCTTATCCCCGAAATCCAATCCAGAAGAAAAAACAACGTTGCACCCGCGCAACAAACACCGCGAGCGCTATGACCTGCAATTGCTGCTGACGAATCTGCCCGGACTGGCGGCTTTTGTGAAAATCAATCAATATGGCGATGAATCGATCGACTTTTTCAACCCCGAAGCGGTCAAAAAGCTGAACAAGGCTTTGCTGAAGACGTATTACGGCGTGGAGCTTTGGGATATTCCTGCGGGCTATTTGTGTCCGCCGATCCCGGGCCGCGCGGATTATGTGCACCACATCGCTGATTTGCTCTACGGCAAGTGGTATGGCAAACAGGCGCCGGCTGAGAAGATCGTATGTCTGGACCTCGGCGTTGGCGCCAATTGCGTGTATCCAATCATCGGCTCACAGGAATATGGCTGGTCGTTTATCGGTGCAGATGTCGATGCTACTGCACTGGCCTCAGCACAGCGCATTGTTGCTGAGAATCCGTTACTGGCCGGGAAGATTGACCTGCGACTGCAGTCCAATCCGAAAGATTTCTTCCGGGGGATCCTGAAGCCGGGAGAAAAGATCGACCTGACGATTTGCAATCCGCCTTTCCATGCATCCGCAGCGGAAGCGCAGTCGGGTACGCTGCGCAAGTTGAAGAACCTGAAAAAGGAACGCGTCACGAAACCCGTATTGAACTTTGGAGGACAGAACAACGAGCTGTGGTGCGTTGGCGGTGAAGCCCGTTTTGTGCGCGACATGGTCTTCCAGAGCAGGCAATTCAAAAATTCCTGTTTTTGGTTCTCTACGCTGATCTCTAAACAGACGAACCTGAAAAGCACGTATGCTGCGCTGAAGGAAGTCGGCGCCGTGGAAGTGAAAACCGTCGAAATGCAGCAAGGGAATAAAACCAGCCGTTTCGTTGCGTGGACTTTTCTCAGTCGCGAGGCGCAGGAACAATGGATGCGGGAGCGTTGGCAGTAAATAGCAGGATAGTTCACAAACTAATATCCTGATTTTTTCCATTTACCGTTTCAAACCTAAATTTTATATGTCCTCCAAAGACCTTCACGCAACGCTTGCTTTTCTGAAAGAATCCTGTGGATTCCAATGCACAGTTCCGGTTGCAGAAGCAGAAAGTGCCGATTATGCTGCGCATACTTTTCACCTCAATGACTTATTCGTTCGCTACCGGGCAGCGAAGATCACGCCGACAAAAACGGGTCAGTTCGTGACCTTGTGGCAACGTGAGGGTAAAGGGCCGATCCAGCCGTTGGATTGGACAGCTGCGCCGGATCTTGTGATCATCAGCGTGCGCAACCCGGCCCATTTCGGACTATTCATTTTCCCGAAATCCGTGCTGTTGCAACAAAAAATACTGTCGGGGCCAGGTTCACCGGGCAAGCGCGCGATCCGCATTTATCCGCCGTGGGACGTGGCGAATAATCCGCAGGCACAAAAAACACAACGTTGGCAAGCGGCTTATTTTGTGCCTGTTTCAGCTGTTTCCACGGAAACAGCAATACAAATGGTGCTCTTAAATTTTGTTTGACATCCTTTTCAGGAACTTCTGTTTTTGTGCTTACTTTTGAAATGTTTCCCCAAAACAAAACTTTATGACCATCCAGAAATGTCCTTTCCCCCGGCAATCAGTACTTATTCGGTCCGACGTCAAATACCATTACACCGACAGCTATCAGGGAACGGTCAGCGATGCACACAACCAATTACAGCCTGCGGATCTGGGCAAAGCTTTTTTCTCCGCCGGTCCGCGCTGGATCCCGGCCTTGTTTAAGATCAGGAACAGGATCGTTGCTGTCTTTGGACTGAAAACGCCGGACAGGATCACAGACCGGCAGCAACAGCTCGACAATTTCAAAGGTGAACCCGGCGAGCAGCTCGGCTTGTTCAAGGTCTTTGACCGGACTGCCGATGAAGTGATTCTCGGAGAAGACGACAAGCACCTGAATTTCAGAATTTCTTTATTGTTGCGTCCCGATGATGCGCTTGGGCGACGACAAATTGTTATTTCAACGACCGTTGTCTACAACAATTGGTTGGGCCGTTTGTATTTCCTGCCCGTGCGCCCTTTTCACAGTTTGATCGTGCCTGTCATGCTGAAAGGAATGCTCCGGGATTTGGAGAAAAGCGCAGCTGTGTGAATGGCGAAAGTGCCGTGCACAAGTTTATTTGGATTTCATGCTGTAAATTTCATTGCTTAAAATATCGATAATCAACGGTTTAAATATTTAAGTGTAAAATTAACACTAAGAAGTATTGGTACTTTGAATTTTAATTCTACCTTCGTGTCAAACAAACACTAAGAGAATGTCCGCAACCCCACATCCTAAACATCAGCCCGTCTCGCTCGCAACAGACTGCGTGATCTTTGGTTTCGACGGCGGTGAGCTCAAGCTGCTGCTGACGGAACGCGAGAAGGAGCCTTTCCGCAACAAGTGGGCTTTGCCGGGCGGATTTGTCTTCGCCGAAGAAACCACAGAAGCCTGCGCACGCCGCATCCTACAGGAAAAAGCCGGCGTAGGCGAAGTATTCATCGAACAGCTGTTTACTTTCAGTAAAGTCGACCGCGATCCACGGGAACGCATTGTTTCAGTGGCCTATTATGCGCTCGTCAATAAACGTGAATACGGACTGATTGCCGGCCGCGACACCTTGCGGGCAGATTGGTTCGAGATCTCGCAGTTGCCCGACCTCGCTTTCGATCATGCAGATATCGTGGCGATGGCTGTTCAGCGGCTGAAGGGAAAACTGTCCTACCAGCCCGTGGGTTTTGAGCTGCTCGATGAAAAATTCACCTTGTCGCAACTGCAATCCCTGTACGAGGCCATTCTCAGCAACCCGATCGACAAGCGGAATTTCCGCAAAAAAATCCTGGGCATGGGTCTGCTGACCGGACTCGATGAAAAAGAAACGAACGTGGCACGCAAAGCCGCGCAATTGTACAGATTTGATAAACAAGCTTACCAGGAACTGACCCAAAAAGGGTTTCATTTTGAACTATAAAAACCAATTATTATGATCACGATTTCCCTCTTTGAATCCAACGAACAAGTCGAACTGAAAAAATTCGCCGGTGGCGAATGCCACGTAAAGTTCCTGAAACAATTCTCCGAAACAGACCGGGTTCGCCTGCACATCCGCCTGAATGCTTCGGATGACCTCATGAATCTCTGTCTTGCGGTCGATGCCTTGCGCAACATGGGTGTTGCCTACATTGAAGCGTTTATTCCGTATGTGCCTTACGCACGCCAGGACCGCGTCATGGTGCCGGGAGAACCGCTTTCGATCAAAGTATTTGCGCGCATCCTCAACAGTTTGCAGCTCGATAAAGTATTTGTGTTCGACGCGCACAGCGATGTGTCTACGGCGCTGATCGACAATTGCCGGAACATCGCGAACTACGAAATGGTGCAGTTCTTCCTGAAACAGCTGAATTTGTCTGATTTTGTACTCGTGTCCCCGGACCTTGGCGCTTATAAGAAAGTCGACAAGCTGGCCGAAAAAGTCGGTTACAAAGGCGAGATCGTTACCGGTATCAAGGTGCGCGACCTGGCAACTGGACAGATCATCAAAAGCGATGTGAATGTTACCGACCTGAACGGCAAAGCCTGCATTGTGGTCGATGACATCTGCGATGGCGGTCGTACTTTCATCGAGCTCGCCCATGCCCTGAAAGCGAAAAATGCGGGGGATCTCTATTTCATCGCTTCCCATGGGATTTTCAGTCACAATGCACTGGAGCGCTTACAGGAAGTCGGCTACAAAAATGTCGGCAGCTCCAATTCGATCAGTGAGCTGGAACAGAATGATTTTTACAAAGCTTACAACCTGTTTTGAGATGAAATACGATGTACATACGATCCAGTCCCAGCCTGGTAATGAATTCCTGTTTTTCTGGGGGCATCAGCCTGCACGTGATGGCGCAATCATTAAAACCTGCATGAGCCAGTGGTGGCCTGCGGAGTTCTCAGAAAACGGACACAATTACAAAACCGCAGAACATTACATGATGGCCGGAAAAGCATTGTTGTTCGGAGATAACGAGACTTTTGAGCGCATCCTGCAAAAGACTTCTCCGAAGGATGTGAAAGATCTGGGCAGACAGGTGCGGCATTTTGATCCGCAGGTATGGGAAGCACATAAATTTCAGATTGTTCGCCAGGGGAATTTATTAAAATTCACCCAAAACGAACCACTAAAACAATTTTTAATACAAACAAAAAATAAAGTGCTCGTCGAAGCAAGCCCTGTCGATCCAGTCTGGGGGATCGGCCTCGCGGAAGACCATGCAGATGCGCTCAATCCCGCCGCCTGGCGCGGAGAAAACCTGCTTGGTTTTGCGCTGATGGAAGTGCGCGACGTGCTGAATACGATTTAATTTACGATGAAAAACGCCAAACAGATCAGCAAATTCCTGAGTCTCATCCTGCGCCACAAGCCGGAAGAGATCGGGGTTTCCATGGACAGCAACGGGTGGGTCAATGTGGATGAGCTGATCGAAAAAAGCCGCGCTAAAAATGTCCACTTCGATTTTGAAACACTTGAAGAAGTCGTGGAAACGAACGACAAGCAACGGTTTGCGTTCAATGAAAGCCTGACGGAAATACGCGCCAATCAGGGACATTCCCTCGCTGTGGATGTGCAGCCCGAAGCGACGGTGCCGCCTGCTTTTTTATACCACGGAACAGTTGGTCGTTTCCTGGACAGTATCCGGCAGCAAGGTTTGCAAAAGATGCAACGGCAACACGTACACCTGAGCAAGGATCTCGAAACAGCCATCAAAGTCGCAAGTCGCCGCGGCAAACCGGTGATCCTGAAAATACAGTCAGGAGAAATGCAGCAAGACGGACATATATTTTACCGGTCCGCAAACGGAGTCTGGCTCTGTGAACAGGTTCCGGCCGTATACATTCAATTTCCAACCGATGAAAAAGCTTGAATTAGGAGAACAGATGAAAACCATGAAAGCAAGAAAACTTGTCATCGGAGATATTCACGGTGCTTGCCGGGCACTCAAAGAATTGATCGAAAACCTGGAGGTATGTGAAAGAGATACGCTGATTTTCCTCGGGGATTATGTCGACGGTTGGAGCGAATCGAAACAGGTGATCGATTACCTGATAGAACTGGAAGCTTTGTGCACCTGCATTTTCATCCGCGGGAACCACGATACCTGGTGCGAAGAATGGCTGCGCGATGGAATCGCAAATGAAACCTGGCTGCTGCATGGCGGAGCTTCAACCTTGGAAAGTTATGCCAGCATCGATCCGGAAACGAAAACAGCGCACCTCACGTTTTTCCGCAAGATGGAGAACTACCATATCGATGTAGACAACAACCTGTTCATCCATGCCGGTTTTTCATCCATGCACGGCCCGGAAAAGGAAATGTATGCATCGAACTTCAGCTGGGACCGCACGCTGTGGGAAATGGCCCTGACGATGGACAAGCGGATTGCAAAAGATTCAAAATCATATCCGAAACGCCTGAAATTGTTCCGGGAGATCTTCATAGGCCACACGCCAACGCTGAACTACGATGTCGATACCCCGATGCACGCCATCAATGTCTGGAACATCGATACCGGCGCAGCGTTCTACGGCAGATTGTCAGCACTCGATGCGGACAGCAAGGAATACTGGCAGAGCACGGTTGTGCGGGAATTGTACCCCGGTGAGCACGGAAGAAATAAAGCATAAAACAAACGAAATTGACCATGAGCACGATCTATCCACCCCATAAGACAACCGCTGAAGCTGATGAAATCACCGTTTTCCTTGCAGGTTCCATCGAAATGGGCCTGGCAGAGAACTGGCAGCAATAGGTGGAAAGCGCGCTCGCGGGTTTTGAAAATGTCTGCCTGCTGAATCCGAGAAGGATCGATTGGGACGCCAGCTGGAAACAGGAAAAACGCAATCCGCAATTCAATGAGCAGGTAAGCTGGGAGCTCGCAGGTCTGGAGCAGGCGGATGTCATTGTCTGCTATCTCGCACCGGGAACAAAATCGCCGGTCAGCATGCTGGAACTGGGGCTTTTTGCGCGGAGCGGGAAACTGGTGGTTTGCTGCCCGGAAGGCTTCTGGCGGAAAGGAAACATCGACATCGTTTGTGAAAAATACGGGGTCAGGCAAGTCGGTTCACTGACCGAAATGGTCCGATACCTGGAATCGACAATTACTACTTTACAATATAAAAATGAAAAATAGAAATACGATCATAGCCGAACAATCACTGGAAATCATCCGGTGCGGCAGCTATGAGATCGACGGACGTATCACGGATGTCCGCGAAAAAATAGCCGGTTCCGTTGCGCGAACCAAAACAATGACGCCGGAAGCACTGGATGAATTGATCCTTCAGCCTTTGCCGCAACCAACACAGACAACTGAATTTGTCTTCCTGAACTGCACGACGATGGAAGCGTTCATCGGCTCGGAAACCAAACTGAAAACCGCAGCACTCAATTTCGCTTCGGCTAAAAATCCGGGTGGTGGCTTTATCGGTGGCGCTTCCGCGCAGGAGGAAAGCCTCGCGAGGTCTTCATCGCTCTATGCCACGCTGATCAAAGACGAGACGATGTACCGTTTCAACCGGGGGAATGATTCTTACCTGTATTCAGATTACATGATATACAGTCCCGATGTCTTATTCTGGATGGACGATGCAGGCAATTACCTCGATGAGCCGGTTCTGGTCGATGTCATCACGTCGCCGGCGCCTAACAAAGGCGCGATGTTGCAAAACAGGCGTCCGGAGCAGATCGCTCAGCTCGAAGCTGTTTTCCGCAGGCGCATCGACAAAATGCTTGCACTGGCGCTTCAGGAAGGTGTCGAATGCCTGATCCTCGGCGCCTGGGGCTGTGGCGTGTTCCGCAATGATACAGAAGATGTTGCGCGTTATTTCCGGGAGATCTTCGATGGGAGATACAAAAATCAGTTCCCGAAAATTGTATTCGCAATTGCAGGCACATCGAAAGCGCAAAACACGTATTCGACTTTTAAAACTAAATTCGGGCAATGAAAACGGAAGCCGATAGCTTCTAAAAATAAATTTAAACTCCTAAAATCAATAAGTATGACAACCAATCCTTTGATGTTAATCGACTTTTACAAAGCAGATCACCGCAGACAATATCCGGAAGGGACAGAATTGGTCTATTCCAATTTTACACCGCGCAAATCCCGCCAGGCCGACAATGAAAACCTGGTTTTCTTCGGATTGCAGTACCTCGTGAAGGAATACCTGGTGAAGCAATGGACGGAAGGCTTTTTCAACCAGCCGAAAGAGAAAGTTGTTGCCGAATACAAGCGCAGGATGGACAATGCGCTCGGCAAAGATGCTGTGCCTGTCGATCATATTGCAGAGCTGCACGACCTTGGTTATTTGCCGCTCGTTGTGAAAGGACTTCCGGAAGGAACGATTGTCGCACCTAAAATTCCGGTCGTGACGGTTTACAATACCTTACCGCAGTTCTTCTGGCTTACCAATTACCTCGAGTCCCTGATGTCGGCGATCCTCTGGAAACCTTGTACAAGCGCGACAACTGCTTTGCAATACCGCAAGACTTTCCAGGAATACGCGCTTTCAACAGTTGGCGATACCGACATCGATTTCGTATACTGGCAAGGCCACGATTTCAGCTTCCGCGGGATGAGCGGAATTGAAGATGCATGCATCAGCTCGGCGGGACATTTGTTGTCTTTTTACGGAACGGATACCGTGCCTGCAATCGATTTTCACGAGGAATATTACCAGGCAGATTCAGACAAAGAGCTGATCGCAGGAAGCGTGCCGGCGACTGAGCACTCGGTGATGTGCATGGGAACGAAAGACAATGAGATCGGCACATTTGAGAGACTGATTTCCGACTTGTACCCGGCTGGAATTGTGTCCATCGTTTCCGATACCTGGGATTTCTGGCAGGTCATTACCGAATATTTGCCAAAGCTGAAAAGCCAGATCCTGGCGCGCGATGGAAAAGTCGTGATTCGTCCTGATAGCGGCGATCCGGTGAAGATCATTGTTGGCGATGCAGATGCTGTACCGGGATCTCCTGAATTCAAAGGGGCGATCGAGTGCATGTGGGAAGTATTTGGCGGAACAATTACGTCCAAAGGATATAAATTGCTCGATGCGCACATCGGACTGATCTACGGAGACAGCATTACGTTAGCACGCCAGAATGCGATCCTCGAAGGGTTGAAGGAAAAAGGTTTCGCGTCATTCAACGTCGTGCTCGGGATCGGTTCTTATACCTACGAATATGTAACGCGTGATACCTACGGTTTCGCCATGAAAGCGACCTACGGGGAAGTAAATGGCGAAGCGCGCAACATCTTCAAAGACCCGAAAACGGATGACGGCACGAAGAAATCGGCGAAAGGCCTGCTGGCTGTTTTTGAAACCGAGAAAGGCTTGTTGCTGAAAGACGAATGTTCCTGGGATGAAGAAAAAACAGGAATCCTGCACAAGGTTTTCGAAGACGGGAAAGTGTTGAATGAGCAATCGCTTTCCGAAATCAGAAGCAGGATCAATGCACAGATAGCAAAAGAAGTGGCCATTGCGGATGTCTAGAAAAGACCGAAAGCATTACCTGCCTGAACCTGTAGGACGCCATTGTCAGCGCTGCCGATTTGCCCCATGGCATTGCGGTGGTGCTGGCTCGGCTTTTGCCGGGTAAATATACACAGTTGTCTGATTGAATTTTAACAGCATGGAATCTCAAGTTCTTACACAGCGGAACACGGTTTTAAACGGAAATTAAAATCCGAAGCGAGAATGGGCCTTAGCAACTGTGCTTGCGCAGGCGCGCTGAAACCCGCTAAAAATGGAAGAAGCTCGCAGAGATCACTGACATTTTCGGGTTTCAGAAGCATAAGAAAGCTTAAGTTGCGTAGCCCCTAAGGCCGTTTTTGGTTCCTTTTTTCGGCCTGAAAAAAAGGAACAAAGATACTTTTAAGTTGGAAGATCTCTACTTTAAAAAGGTAAGCACCCCAATTGCAATTCTTCTCCAGAGTCCGTTATATGTGGATACACGACCTAAAAATAATTTTCTCCGGACAACAGTAGATAAATATATAATTAATAAGATGAACAAGAAAATAACTTTATACAGACCTGTCGGAGAGCTTGAACTGAATTTAATCAAAGATTCAGGCTACAAAGCTTTCCCGGCCAGATTGTCCTGGCAACCGATATTTTATCCCGTGCTCGACTATGAATATGCTTGTACCATTGCGAGAGAATGGAATACAAATGACGATGAAAATGGCAATGTAGGCTATGTCACGAAGTTTGAGATTCCTTGGGCATACTTCGAAAAATTTGAAGTTCAGAATGTAGGAGGAGCCAATCACAATGAAATTTGGGTTCCGGCGGAAGAGTTGAATGAATTCAACGCGGCGCTGACCGAAGAAATACAGGTTGTGAAAGCTTTCTATGGAGAGAAATATGTGGGGGAGAAAGTCTATGAGTGAAAAACTAGATAAATGCAAAGGCGCTTTGTTAGGCTTAGCCGTTGGCGATGCTTTGGGAACAACACTGGAATTCAAAACTCCGGGAACCTTTGAGCCGCTTACAGACCTGGTTGGTGGCGGTCCTTTTGGTTTGATTGCCGGACAATGGACGGATGATACGTCGATGGCCTTGTGCCTGGCTGCAAGTTTGGTCGAAAAACAGCAGTTTGATGCCTTCGATCAGATGGAGAACTACCGGAGTTGGTACAGACACGGCTATAACAGCAGTACCGGCGTATGTTTCGATATCGGCAACGCAACCCGGAAGGCATTGGAGCTTTTTGAAGATTCAGGGCAGGTATACTGCGGGAGTACTTCTCCGTATGCAGCGGGAAATGGTTCCATCATGCGTTTGGCACCCATTCCGATTGTATTCCATGCGGATGCGGAGCAACTCAATTTGTACGCTGCGCTCAGCTCTAAAACGACGCATGCTTCCCCGCAATGCATCGATGCCTGTGTGTACATGTCCAATGTCGTGGCAGCTTTGATCCGCGGCGCGTCCAAAGAAGAAGTCCTTACAGCTTCTTTTGCGCTGATTGCCAATTACTGGTCTGAGAATCCATTGGACCCTGCAATGGAGGAGGTGATGCAGGGTTCTTTCAAAACCAAAGAGCCGACGCAGATCTGTGGATCGGGATATGTCGTAAAAACATTAGAAGCTGCCCTGTGGGCCTTTTACCATACCGCCGATTTCGAAAGCGGCGCGCTGAAAGTCGTGAATCTCGGAGATGATGCGGATACGACAGGTGCCGTTTACGGACAAATAGCGGGAGCTTATTACGGCCTGGCAGGAATTCCGCAGCGGTGGCTTGAAAAACTGTACCGCAGGACGCAAATAGAGCAACTTGCAGAGCAGTTATTTCAAATGTCCTAAAACTGATGCTGGAAGTAATTACTTAAAAAGAAAGCTGTAAATCCCGGTTGGAACCCTCCAGCCGGGATTTTTCAGGTAATCGCCTCGCCGGTTTCGTTGACCGGGAATATTTCGCGCGCCGTGGGCTGAGCTGTTTTCTGTGCATACAATTCAGCGCTGTGCTTCAGTCGGGATGCGATCTTGCCAACCAGTCGCCGCGGACTCAATACCTGGAGAAATTCACCGAAACCGAGCAATTCGCGCTCGATCTCAAAATTCCAGCAAACCTCGATCGAAAACAAAGTGCCGGCTGCATCTGCTTTCAATATCTGCTGGGAAGCATGCAGCGGCTTCGTGATCAGGTACGGCGCATGTGCCGGCACGACCCGGAACACGATGATTTGTGGCCGTTGTCCCGGACCTTTCGAAACACCGATTGAATCGTTGAAGTACGTGTGTACATCAAAAGGAGCTTTCATATATTTTTCCTCCGGCAGTACACGGAAGCTTTCAAAACGGTCGAGTGCCAACACCATCGTGACTGTCCGCTTGCGGTGTATGCCCATCAGGAACCAGCGGTTGCGGTATTCTTTCAGCAGGTAAGGATAAAATACCAGGTTTTGTGGCGCCTTGGCCTTGAACGACTGGTAACAGATCTCGATTGTCTGCTGTTGTAAGATGGCTTTGTGCAGCGGATCGATAAACTTCAGGCCCTTCAGCAGCTCGTTTTTTTCAAAGTCGATGAATGACTTGCCCTTGTGGGTTTGCTTGTAGAGTTTGTCCTCCAGGCGCGTCACCATGCCGTTCAGCTCTTCGAAATAGCCGAATCCCTTAAATTGTTTCAGCACGCCGAGCACTTCGTTGAGTGTGCCGAGGTCCTGCTGTGTCAATGGCGTATTCGTGATGCTGTAGCTGCGGTCCTCGTAGCTGTAGAATTTGCGGTCGGTCACAACAATCGGCGCATTGTAGCCGAGCTTTTCGCTACGCATGTTCTGAATATCGAGCTGGATTGTTCTCCTGCTGATGCCGTTCGTAATGCCTTCATATTCATAAATGGCATCTGAACAAGCTTCGATGAGGTCTTCCAGCGTCCATTTCCGGAAGCGGTTCTGCAAACAATTATCGATCGTTTTGTAGCGGATCAGGGCGAGTTTATTGATGGACATCGCGTTTTTAGGTTTAAAATGGTTGTTACAAAGGTAGAAAAGTTGTGTGGCTGCGCAACCTATTTGCGTAGGTTGATATTTTCAGTCTGTTTTTTCAAAGTTTACTTTTTGAAAATCAGCATCTTGAAAAATAAACGGGTAGATTTTTTTGCTGCGCAAGTGTATTGCGTAGCATGGATTGAATCTTTGTGAAGTCGGAAGGGCTAGCACAAATGAGCCTCCGGTCAGTACACAAAGTTAAACATAAAAACACACAACATGAAATTCAACATCCTCACGAAAAGCGTTAGAACGATCCGCAACCATCAGGGCGCGAAAGCCTACCGCATGACGCCGGAAACTGAGCTGTATACAGCTGTCGTAACTGCCGGGATGAGCAACCGTTTCTATGAGAAAAACGATACCCGCATAGAACGGATCCGCGCATTGATGTTGAAGAATGATCCACAGTTTATTGCGCAACTGGCGGTATATGCCCGAACGGAAATGTACATGAGAAGCGTGCCGCTTGTACTTGCCGTAGAGCTCGCTAAAATCAGCAAGGGAAATGACCTCGTACAAAAAGCTGTTGGAGGCGTTGTCAGACGTGCCGATGAGATCACGGAATTACTCGCTTATTACCAGCTGGCCAACGAACGAACAGGAACGAAAAAGCTGAACAGTCTGTCCAAACAAATCCAGAAAGGATTGGCAACCGCCTTCAACCGGTTCGACGAATACCAGTTGGCGAAATACAACCGCGCAGCCGAAATCAGGCTCAAAGATGCTTTGTTCCTCGTGCATCCGAAAGCGAAAGACGAAGCGCAGCAAGTGCTATTCAATAAGCTTGCGAAGGATGAACTCGCAACGCCTTATACCTGGGAGACCGAATTGTCGGCCCTCGGACAAAAAGCTTATGGGATTGGTGAAAGAGAAGCTGCCCGCAAAGCGAAATGGGAAGAGCTGATCGACAGCCAGAAAGTAGGATACATGGCACTGATGCGAAACCTGCGGAATATCATCGAAGCCAACGTTTCGGTGGAGCACATGGCCAAAGTATGTGCGTACCTGGCGGATGAAAACGCAGTTGCACAGTCGAAACAACTGCCGTTCCGTTTCCTGGCTGCTTACCGCGAGGTCAAGGTGTTGCAATCAGCCTGTGTAACGATGGTATTGAACGCTTTGGAAAAAGCCGTTGTCGCAAGCGTGAAAAACCTGAAAGGGTTCGACCTTTCGACCCGCGTACTGATCGCCTGCGACGTCTCCGGATCGATGCAACAGCCTGTTTCGCCGCGCAGCAAGGTATTGCTGTATGACATCGGACTGATGCTCGGCATGCTGATGCAATCGAAATGCACGCAGGTAGTGACCGGAATGTTTGGCGATACATGGAAAGCGATCAACTTGTCGAACCAGCAGGTACTCGCCAATGTGGATGAATTCTACAGGCGCGAAGGCGAAGTAGGCTACGCAACAAACGGCCACCTCGTGATCGACGATCTGATCAATAGACAGATCGTGATGGACAAAGTCTTGCTTTTCACCGACTGCCAGTTGTGGAACAATGGAATTGGTAAGGCAGCGATCGGACGGTCGTGGGAAAAGTACAAACAAATCGCGCCGGGCGCGCAATTGTACCTGTTCGACCTCGCAGGCTATGGACAAGCGCCGCTGGATCTCCAACGGAACGATGTACACCTGATCGCCGGTTGGTCCGACAAGATCTTCGACGTGCTCGAAGCACTTGAAAATGGTACAGATGCGGTTGCGAAAATCCGCAAAATTGAATTGTAAACCGCGGACTTCCTGTCAATCCGGGCGGGAAGTCTCCAAAACGTTCTTTGATAAAATGACCGGCATGCCGTAGCAGGGTGATACTTCGCTCCAATAAGGGGGATAAGGATCCGGTAGCAATACCGGAAGGGGTGCAAATCCCCATAGCAAGTCCCCAATCTCCCTGCACCTTTTGCTGCCGATCACATGTAGGAACCTCCCGTCAATCCGGATGGGAGGTTTTCCAATCGATCTTTGAATACATATTTAAATCCGAAAGGTGAGAAGCTTCGCTTCGAAGGAGTGCCGATACTTATCGGCATTAGAGCAGCTCCCCAATAGTTCAGGTGTGGTAAGCGATACTTCGCCCCAAACAAAAGACGCTTATCACTTGCTTGCTCTTTCAAAAACAGTGTCGTCTGCAAGCGATACTTCGTCCATAAATAATGTGTCGCCGGTTCGAATCCGTGCCCGGTTTGCCGGTAGCTCAGTTGGTAGAGCAGTTAACAAGACGTTTGCAAATTTTAACCTGTTTTTCAAACGGTTCGTAGCTCAGTTGGTAGAGCACCGCCCTTTTAAGGCGGGAGTCCCTGGTTCGATCCCAGGCGGATCGACAAAATAGAATGGTGCCGTAAAAAAGCAATACTTCGTGGCTCTGGAAGTTGTAGGTTCGAATCCTGCTGCTGTTGAATCTTCTTCAGCATGGTGCAAAATGGATAGCACACCAGGTTAGTGGCTTTTTGATTTTTGCCCATGCTGTTTAATTAAAAAGTTCTTTGATTAATCTTGAAAACAGTGCCGTCTGCAAGCGATACTTCGTAACCTGAGTCGTTGGTCTGCTGAAAGGCAGCCCGGCACAGTTGACTGCTCCTGGGCAGGATACATCAGGAAAAGATGCTTGCAGCCTTGTTGCCTGCTTTTGTAGTAAATGAAAGCTGCCGTAGGTAAGCGTTACATCGTGGTTAACGCCGGTTCGAGTCCGGCTCCCTGACTCAAATATGAACAGGGATTTCCGCTTGCCGCGCTATTGCGCTTTCTAAAGATAAACAGTGCCGTCTGCAAGCGATACTTCGTTTAATTTATATCTCGCCGGCTTGTCTACCGACAGGTAGATAACTCAGCTGGTAGAGCAGTAAAAGACGCTTGTAAAATTCATTGCCTGTTTTTTTAATCGCGGAGCGGAATCTGCTCCGCTTTATAAAATTCAAGATAAACCACCACAACAAACCAGTAAAGTGCCGTGCGGCAGGATTACTTCGACTGAAAATTGAACCGTTCCCTGCCAATTTGATTGCCTTTGCGCAAAAGGTGCCGTTGCAAACAGTTACTTCGCTTCTTACGCAAAATCTAAACTGTTTTTATTTTTTTGCCCTTTTGTTTCTATTAATTGCCTGCCAGGCAACTGCGCGCTGTGTTCTGGAACATAGCCAATCTAAACGCCATTGAACTGCAGGCACATCGACCTTTTCTTTCCATCTTTGGAGCGCATGATCAGCAAATGGGAAGTGCCAAAGGTTTGGGAAGCACATGCAGTGGAATATGTTTTGCATGCCAAATCGTTGTTTTTCAGGATTTTAAAAATTAATTCGCAACTGATTTTTCACTGCGCAATTCCTTTGCGCAGTAGTGCCTCAACTTTGTACCAGCAAATAAGACAAACATGAACAAAATCAACATCACAGGAGCAAACCTGCAACAAATAGGATTTCCACAAAGCAAAGTAATTGCTACGGCGATCCGCGTGATCGAAGAACATTACAATTCCGCGCAGCGGGAAGATATATTGGATACATTAACCGCTGTAGTCAACCAACCGGAGGCTTTTGTGGAACATGCATTGCTGGCTGAAATCGCGCAAGAACTAATCGCATGGCAGCTGAAAGCACTGGATCTGCCAATTCCTTTGAAAGAAACAGCCCAACCCTACGCCATTTTCGGGGCCGAAAACATCGATGAAGGCGCGATCCGCCAGATGGAAGTAGCGATGCGTTTGCCGGTCACAGTAGCCGGTGCCTTAATGCCGGATGCGCACCAGGGCTACGGTCTACCGATCGGTGGTGTGCTCGCGACAAAAAATGCGATCATTCCGTATGGCGTCGGTGTCGATATTGGTTGCCGGATGGCACTGACAGTCTTCGATATCCCGGAAAGTACGTTCGTGGCCAACGAAGCGAAGTACAAACGCGAGCTGATTGCCTGGACGAAATTCGGCGCGGGCAATGGTTTTCGCGGACAGTACCGCGCGGATCACGCTGTACTGGAAAATGACGGTTTCAACGCGACACCTTTTATCCGGAACCTGCACGACAAAGCGTTTGCGCAACTCGGATCATCCGGTGGAGGGAACCACTTCGTGGAATGGGGGATCATCTCGTTTGAAAAAGCAGATGAAGCCTTACAAATTCCTGCCGGGAATTACCTGGCACTGCTGACACATTCCGGTTCCCGCGGTTTCGGGGCGACAATTGCCGGTCATTATACAAGGTTGGCGAAAGAAATCTGTAAATTGCCGCAGGAAGCAGCCAACCTGGCGTACCTCGACATGAACAGCGCCGAAGGTCAGGAATACTGGCTCGCGATGAACCTCGCCGGAGACTATGCTTCTGCCTGTCACGAAGTCATCCACGAACGTTTGACGAAAGCGATCGGCGGACAAGTCCTGGCAAAGGTCGAGAACCACCATAATTTTGCCTGGAAAGAGATCTGGAACGGCGAGGAAGTCTTTGTCCACCGGAAAGGCGCAACGCCTGCCGCGAAAGGTGTGATGGGCATCATTCCGGGATCGATGACTGCACCCGGGTTCCTCGTGCGCGGAAAAGGGGAAGTGAATTCGATCCAGTCTGCCTCGCATGGTGCCGGTCGACAGATGAGCCGGACACAGGCCACAAAGAGCATCACGAATGCCGAAATGCAGGAAGTGCTGAAAACGCATGGCGTGACCTTGATCGGTGCAGGATTGGACGAAGCGCCAATGGCTTACAAAAACATAGAAACCGTCATGGCGGCGCAGCAGGACCTCGTGGATGTAGTCGCTAAATTTACACCCAGAATGGTCCGCATGGCGGAAGATGGAAGCCGCGAGGATTAAGAACAAATTGAAAAGAAAATCATGGAACAACTTATACAGCAAAAGCTGGCAGAAATAGAAGCAACCAAGGGCATACAAATACTGTTCGCCTGCGAGACGGGTTCGCGTGCCTGGGGTTTCCCATCGCCGGACAGCGATTACGATGTGCGCATCATCTACCGCCACGGGCTGGATTGGTATTTGTCACTGTCGGATCAAAAAGACACGTTGGAGGTCATGGATGGCGACCTGGATGTTACCGGCTGGGATATCAAAAAATCCCTGAAGCTCCTGTGGAAATCGAACAGCGCATTGTTGGAACGCATCCAGTCGCCGATCGTCTACCGGGAAGAACAGCAAATGGCTGCTTTACTGCAAAGCTACGCGGACAAGTGCTTTTCGCCGGTCGCTGCGATGTACCATTACCAGGGCATGGCGCACAATACCTTCGCTGACGTGGATGGCCTGGAAGAAGTGAAGCTGAAAAAGCTTTTTTATGCCTTGCGCGCAACCTTGTGCTGCAAGTGGATCGTGGCCAAAGATAGCATACCGCCAATCGTATTCCGTACGATGGTGGACGAGCTGGCTTTCGACGAGCGCCTGAAACAGCGGATACGCGAATTGGTAGTGCTCAAAGCAGGTAAATCCGAAGGGTACATGCATCCCGCGGAACACGGGCTGAATGCATTCATCCGGGAAGAGCTGAAAAGCGCATCGGCAGCTGCCGGATCATTGCGCGGCAGCAAAGCAAAAGGAACCGATCTCGATGCATTGTTCAGGGAGATCCTAAAAATGAATTGAAATGGACTTACAGGACATACGGAATAAACAGCTATTGCTCTTGGACTGCGTCAGCGGAAGCCGCGCCTATGGATTACACACCCAACAGTCGGATACCGATCTGAAGGGTGTGTTCCTGTTGCCGGAGGCAGCTTATTTTGGTTTGACCTATACCGAACAGGTGAACAATGCAAGCAATGATGAGGTCTATTACGAGCTGAAGCGCTTTGTAGACCTGCTGGCCAAAAACAATCCCAACATCCTGGAGCTGTTGCACACGCCGGAAGATTGCATCCGGTACAGGCATCCGGTCATGGATGAATTGAAACCTGAAATGTTCCTTTCGAGGTTGTGCTATCAGACATTTGCCGGGTATGCGCAGGCGCAGATCAAAAAAGCCCGCGGACTCAAAAAGAAAATCGTTAACCCGGTAAAGCCTGAACGAAAATCTGTGCTCAATTTCTGTTACATCGCGCAAGGTCAGGGTTCGGTTGATCTGAGCCATTGGTTGCAAGAACGAGGCTGGATTCAGGAAGATTGCGGACTCGTCAGCATTCCGCACATGCGGGAGGTATATGCGCTTTTCCACAACGATCAGTTCGGTGAAAAGTGCCTGCGTGGGATCAGTTCGGGCATCGAAGCCAACGACGTTTCTCTCAGCGCTGTGAAGGCTGGCTACGAACCGCTGGCCATCCTCAGTTTTAACAAAGACGGATATTCCGGCTACTGCCGGGATTACCGCGAATACTGGGATTGGGTGGAGAAGCGAAATGATCTGCGCTACGAACAAACACAGGAGCATGGCAAAAATTACGACGCCAAGAACATGATGCATACATTTCGCCTGCTTCACATGGCAGAAGAAATTGCCCGCGAAGGGAAAATACGCGTCAGGCGTCCCGACCGGGAGTTTTTACTGAAAATCCGTTCGGGTCACTTTGCGTATGCCGAACTGCTGGAACGTGCCAATGAAAAAATAGCAAGTATGGAAACCCTTTACAAACAGTCGGATTTGCCTGAAATGCCGGATGTTGCCAAAGTGGAAGAAATACTCGTGCGCATGCGGCAAAGAATGTATAGAAGAATTGGATAGGCGCCAAATGTGGAATTGCCAGGAATATGCAGTAATATTGCCCCAGGAAAATCCGCGACCTTAATAACAGGAACCATGACAAGGGCTGAAACTAAAAAAGCAATTTACGAAAGTATTTTTAAAGAAGGGAAATCCCATCAGTTGGCGTTTGACACGCTGCTTGGTGTTACAGATATGCAGCCGGAGATGTTGGCGAAAGCAGTCTCGATGATCCCTTCCAGGGCAAAAAGAGAGCAGTGGCGGATTTGGAATTACATTTATATCGCTTTATTAGGTGCTTTCTGCCTGTTGAGGATGCTGACATTTTTCAGCTGGGGATTTCTCGGAGAGATGGCGATGAGCCAAACACTTGTATTGATCTTATTAAGTGTATGGGTGCCGTATCTGGGCATCAGGGCTGCACTTACCGCGCGAATGGAATCATATCACACTATCGGAATAGTACTGATAATCAATGTTTTTCAATCTTTTAAGATAATCCTCTTGGCTGATCCTACTATTTGGACCGGGACCATATTAGCATTATCCATCATCTTTTTATCTTTTTTCCTGCCATTTAAGTTGAAAACGCCTTACAAACAAGTTGTTGAAGCGGGAACAACGGGAACAATGACTACAACCTATGTATTCGATGAGCAATCAGGCATCGCTTATGGAGATTTGCTGGATGATTTTAAATCGGAGAACTGATTTAAAATCTGTTTGAAGGGGAAATCACCGGACTAAAGTTACATATCCCTGCATTCCAGGGATCTTTTCAATCCCGTAGATTTCAAACCTCCAGAAATAAACCCCTTCCACACAAGCTCCGGAGTCAGCGTTCCCGTCCCAACCGGGCTGGAGCTGTGCTGTCTGGAAAACCACATTTCCCCAACGGTTGAAAATGGTCAGCAGGCCTTGCGGCAAAGGTTTTTCCTGTAGAAGCGGGAGAAAGAAATCGTTGCTGCCGTCGCCATTCGGCGTAAAAATAGTCGGAAAGCTGATTGGATCGGGTTGAATAACTTCGACCGGTGGTCCTGGACAATCATTCCAGGAAACGACAATGCTGTCGCGTACTGTTCCGGAACAATTCGTAGCTTCCACCCAATACGTCCCCGGCAAAGTCGTAAGCAAACGGGGATTGACACTCCCGTTTTGCCATTGATAAGCCAGGTAGCCGGCAGGCGCATCCAGTTCCATCGCCTGGCCCGGGCACATCACGGTATCCTGGCCGAGACTGAATGCCGGGGGTAAAGCGCCGTTGTCGATGTATGAGATTTCCAGCCGTGGCTGCAGCAGCGGATTCGGGTGATCGCTCGAACAAAAGTTCAGTCTTCTTTGCCCGGTTTCAGTCGCCAGTCGCAACAGGAAACCGAAGCTGTTTTCAGGATCAGCGAGCATGTCCTGCACCAGGGTGGTCACGGATAAAGTGTAGGTCTCGTCCGGGCTGCCGGAAACAGGCACAGCGACTTTGTGCAATTCAGTACTTGCGGGTTGTGTTTGCCAGGTCACGGTATGTTCGTCCCAGTAGCTGGTAACCCGTTGTAGCCATGCATTGTTGAATCCACCGAGTCCGGAATGTTGTCCGAGGCCATTATTCGAATCCCAGGCATACAAAGTCAGTACAGCATTTGTTACCGTTGCGCCGGGAGGAATTGCTGAAAAATCAAATTGGATCAGGCCGCGCACCGTTCCGGGAACGCCGTTGAAAGTCCAGCTGGTAGCAGGCAACTGCTGTTGATTTCCGAAATTAACCGTGTTTTGGGAGGGCGATCCATGCAGCAAGGCGTCTTTGCCACAGTCCCCATCCGGCTGAAGGATCAATGTTTGCTGACCATGGAGCAACAGTGGCGCACAGAAAAGAAAAACCAGGAATGGCATGCAGCTCTGAGCTTTGGAGTATAAGAAAAACCGAAATAGTGCCGCCATCGGCCTAAATGTAAGGAAATTCTATACAGTGGATGCCGTCACAACTGTGAGGGTGCAACACCATATCGTTTCTTGAAGGCAAAAGAAAAGTGGGACAGGTCCTCAAAACCAAGCTCCAGGTAAACATCCGAAGGTGTTTCTCCCTGTTCCTGGATGCGGTAATGCGCTTCCTGAAGCCGGCGTTGCAATAGCCAGCGACTTGGCGACAATGCAAAGATCTTCTCAAAATCGCGCTTGAAAGTCGCGAGACTGCGGCCTGTGAGATACGCAAAACGTTTGAGCTCCACGTTGAAATGAAAGTTCTGCTGCATGAATCCCTCGAGATCGATCTTCCCCGGTTCGGCGAAATCAAACAGCACATCTTTGAGCTCGGGATGCGTTTGCAGCAGGATGAGTACACCTTCGCGCAGTTTCAATTCCTTCAGCTGTTCCGGAATGAGTTGACCTACCTGTTCGTAAGGTGCCAACGACTCAAAATAGCTTTTTAACAAGGGATCGGGGCGCAAACCTGAAAATGCAGCTGCATCGCCGCGCTTTTCAGCTTTATAACCATATTCAAGGCTGATTTGGCGCAGCAGTTCCTGGTCAAAATAGATCGAAATGGATTTAAATTCCCCGTCCGCAGGTGGCTGCTTCAGGAATTTGGCCAGCCGGTTCCGGTGACAAAACCGCATTTCGCCCGCCTCGAAGGTTTGGGACTGCTGACCGTCATGCATGTAAAACGACCCGGAGATCTGGTAGCTGATGATGTGTTCCGGAATAAATTGCTCACCTTCCCTGCTTTTGGAAAAATAGCAGGAATACAAAATGGGCTGCAAAGATGTGTCTTCGGATGACTGCATGTTCAAATGTATGAAATAATGGAATTGCGACGGCACGCCGCCGCAATTCCGGGAAAAGGAAATGGAAAACCGATTGTGTTCGGTTAGATGAAGAGCTGTGAATCACGTGGGAACTTGATAGGAATCCGTACGAATCTTAGCGGAGTCTTATGGAGATCATATCCCACGTCAGAAGTTCTACATCGCGGACGCTGGATCAAAGAATTATTGCTTTCGCCTCGAGGTATGCTTCCAGGCCCATTGTGCCATATTCCCGGCCGATGCCGGATTGTTTGAATCCGCCGAAAGGAGCAAACGGATCGTGACTGATCCTGTTGATCTGCACGCGACCGGCCTGCAATTGTGCGGCTACACGCTGTGCATTTTCCAGGCTTCCGGAGCTCACATAGGCCTGTAATCCATAAGTGGTGTCGTTGGCAATCGCGATCGCCTCGGCTTCCGTTTCGTAAGTCAGGACCGACAACACGGGCCCGAAGATCTCTTCGCGGGCAATGCGCATGTGGTTGTGCACGTTGACAAAAACAGTCGGCTTCACAAAGTTCCCGGCTTCAAGTCCCTCGGGCTGATGAAGTCCACCCGTCAGCAATTCGGCACCTTCTTCGATACCCATGCGGATGTATTCCTGCACGCGTTCATACTGTTTCTCGCTCACCAGCGGCCCGAGGGTTGTATCCGCATCCTTTGGATCACCGGGTTTTACCTGTGCAACCGCTTCCAGCAGGTGTGCTTTGACTGCTTCGAGCTGATCTGCATGGACGAGCAAACGCGTCCCTGCAATGCAGGCCTGTCCATTGTTCATGAATGCAGCTGCAACCGCGATGGGGATCGCTGTCGAAAGATCAGCATCGGGTAGCAGGATGTTGGGTGATTTTCCACCAAGCTCGAGTGTAATGCGTTTCAGCGTATCCACCGCGCCGCGGGCAATTGTTTTGCCGACAACTGTCGAACCCGTAAAGGAGATTTTCGCAACATCCGGATGGCGTGTCAATTCGGCGCCAACAACATCGCCGCGGCCATTAACTACGTTGAAGATTCCGGCAGGAAGTCCCGCTGCATGCAGACATTCGAGCAGGATCTGCGTCTGGATCGCACTCATCTCACTGGGTTTGATAACAGAAGTGCAGCCTGCCGCAATCGCTGCTGCGAGCTTGTTGCAAATGAAACTTGCATTCGCATTCCAGGGCGTAATGATGCCGACAACGCCAACCGGTTCCAGGTAAACCTGCGAGCGGCCCATTGTACGCACGAAATCAAAGTCTTCCAAAGTTTTTTGAGCCTGCAGGAAACCGGCTGCGGCCATTTGTACTGTCGCTGCCGCACGGGAAACCGGGGAGCCGTATTCTTCGATCGATGCGGCGATCAATTCGTCGATGCGTGGCAGCACGGCGTCGTGCAGGCGTTGCAGATAAGCGATGCGCGTGGCTTTCGTGGATTTGGAGAAATCTGCCAGTGCCGCTTTGGCGCTCGCAATGGCGTGTTGCGCATCTTTTTCGTCGCCAAGTGTGACCTCACCTATGACAGTGCGCGTGGCAGGGTTAATGAGTTGGAATTGCTGTGTTCCATGCGGAGTCACAAATGCGCCGTTGATGTAAATTTGATCGATTGTTCTCATGATGTAAGAATGGATGTATAATTGAATACGACAAAGTTACAGCTGATCTGTCCGATCCATTTTGTTGAAACGCTCAAAGTTGCTTTGTTGAAACGCTCACATGGTAAAAGAAGCCGGTTTGTGTAGTTTGTTCTTCCCAGCCCAGTTAAATACACTTAAAATAGCACAGTGATCCCTGTATTTTCCGTTATTTTACAGCTTCGTAAAAATCCATCAGGCACATGTCAAAAGCGCAGGACGACAACCGTAAAAAAGCATTTACGGGTTTCATAACCGTAAGAGGGGCGAGGGAGCACAACCTCAAAGATGTAAACGTCGACATTCCGCGCGATGCGCTGGTCGTTTTCACGGGTGTTTCCGGTTCGGGAAAATCCTCGCTGGCTTTTGGGACCCTGTATGCCGAAGCGCAAAGACGGTACCTGGAATCCGTCTCGCCTTATGCCCGCAGGCTTTTCAACCAGATGGCCGTGCCGGAAGTCGATACGATTGAAGGATTGCCGCCGGCAGTTGCATTGCAGCAGCAGCGCGGGGCTACGAGTACCAGGTCTTCTGTGGGCAGTGTCACAACGATTTCCAACCTGTTGCGGATGCTTTATTCCCGTGCAGGCGATTATCCCGAAGGCCAGTCCATCATCTATGCAGAAGCTTTCTCTCCCAATACACCCGAAGGCGCCTGCCCGGAGTGCCATGGGCTTGGCAAAGTTTACGAAGTGACCGAAGCATCCATGGTTCCAGATCCTTCGCTGACGATCCGCGAACGTGCAGTAGCTGCCTGGCCAAATGCCTGGGCCGGACAAAATCAAAGGGATATCCTGACCACAATGGGCTACGATGTCGATATCCCGTGGCGCGACCTCCCGAAAGAAACGCGCGACTGGATCCTCTTCACCGAAGAACAGCCCATTCTGCCGGTATATGCGGGTAAAAGTCCGGAGGAAGTGCGCAAAGCCATACGCGATAAAACGCCACACGATTACATGGGTACTTTTACAGGCGTCAGGCGGTATGTCATGCACACGTTCGCTAATACCCAAAGTGCATTGATGAAGAAACGCGTAAGCCAATACATGCTCAGCAATGACTGTCCGCTTTGTAAAGGGAAAAAGCTGCGTACGGAATCACTCTCCGTAAAGTTTGCAGGCCTTGATATTGCAGAGATGGGCAAGCTTCCACTGGAAAGGATTGCTGAGATCTTCACTCCGCTGGCAGTGCCTAAAACTACCGGGCACTCAAAAGATGAAGCTGCACACCCTGAAAAATACATGGTGACCCGTCGCATTGCAGAAGATCTTGTGGCCCGGCTCCATGTAATCCTCGATCTCGGGCTTGGCTACCTGACCCTCGAGCGAAGCTCACCAACATTGTCTCCCGGAGAATTGCAACGACTCAGGTTGGCAACACAGGTGCGCTCCAATCTTTTTGGGGTTGTATATGTGTTGGACGAGCCTTCCGCGGGACTGCACCCTGCAGATACGGAAGCTTTGCTACGCGCGCTCGACAAGCTGAAGGCTTCCGGCAATTCGATTTTCGTTGTAGAACACGAGATGGATGTCATCCGCCATGCGGACTGGATCGTCGATGTAGGGCCGGCAGCAGGAGAAAATGGCGGACAGGTACTGTACAGCGGTCTGCCGGAAGGTCTGCGGGAGGTCGAAGCTTCAGTAACCAGGCATTACCTGTACGACAATAGGCACGCCGGAGCAACAAGCACGGCGGATCCAAAAAGCTGGCTAAAGCTGGAAGGCGTAACCCGGAATAACCTGAGAAATCTCGATGTAGAATTCCCGTTGGGGGTGCTGACGAGTGTGACAGGCGTCTCAGGTTCGGGCAAAAGCAGCCTGGTGAGCCAGGTACTGGTAGAGTTCGTTGCCGCGCACCTGGGGATGTCGGTGCAGGAGCAGGAAGAAACAGATACGGAGGATCCGTTGACACAGACAAAAGTGCGGACAGAAGGCGGGGCAATCACTGCTGGTATGGAAGCCATCAAAAGACTCGTCGTTGTAGACCAGAAACCGATCGGCAGAACGCCGAGGTCCAACCTCGCAACCTACACCGGCCTTTTTGATCACATCCGCAAATTGTTTGCAGCCACGAAATTGTCGCGGTCCCGGAAATACGATGCCGGCAGGTTCTCTTTCAACGTGGCGAAAGGCCGCTGCCCGCATTGTCAGGGCGAAGGGTTTGTCATGGTTGAGCTGCTGTTCCTGCCCAGTGTATATGCACCCTGTCCAACCTGTGGCGGAGCGCGTTATAATCCGCAGACGCTCGAAGTAAAATACAATGAAAAGGACATTGCCGAAGTATTGGCCATGACCGTAGATGAAGCCCGGGAGTTCTTTGCGGATGTACCCACCGTCAGTCATGCGCTCGATGTGTTGCGCCAGGTAGGACTCGGATACCTGCGCCTGGGGCAATCTGCTACAGAGCTGTCCGGCGGCGAAGCACAGCGGATCAAATTGGCCACGGAACTGCAACGCACGCAGTATGGAAACACCTTGTATGTCCTCGATGAGCCCACGACAGGCCTGCATCCTGCGGATGTCGAAAAGTTGATGCTGCAGCTCAATGGACTGGTAGAATCCGGAAATACGGTGATCGTTGTCGAACACGACATGCATGTCATTGCCGCAAGCGATTGGGTAATTGACATAGGTCCCGGCGCGGGAAGCAAAGGCGGGAAGATTGTCGCTGCCGGCACGCCAAAGGCTGTATCGAAAGTCAGGGAAAGCCGGACAGCTGCGTATCTGAAGACTTACGTCTGACCGAAGATATACCTGATTTCTTGCTGGATTGAAATATGGGTCCTCGTAATCCGGCTTTTATTTTTGGGGATGACTGCGGATGTATTCCACCGTTTCTTCGATCCAGTCTTCAGACGTCAGGAAGATATCCGGTTTCACACCTTTCCCTTCGATGGAAGTGCCGTTGGTCGTTTCAATCTCGCAGATCGGGATGTAAGCAAAGAAATTCCCGAAGGTGACGATGGTCGAAGGATTTCCGGCTCCGGCGGTTGTGTTTCCGAGTACAACACCGCGTTTCATTTCCTGCATGATCAGCGCAAAATATTCGGATGCCGACGCTGTGTGCTCCGAGACGATTACATAAACAGGGAGGTCATAGAGTGCCGGGCCATTCGTGTAATTATAGGGAACCTCGCTGACAGACCAGCTCTTTTCCCCGGTGCAGCGTTTCTGAAGCAGGTTTTGATAGGCATCGCCTTCGAAAAGATGGCGGTGCATGAAACTGCCGATCCGCCCGTCCCCACCTGGACAGTGGGACAGGTCGAAGATCAGGGCCTTGCATCCTTCTACAAATTGCAGGGCTGCGATGGCTTTTTTGAAAGATCCTTCATCAACGACGAAGGCATCCCACCGGATATAGCCGATGTTTCCTTCCAGGATCCGCACCTGCGAAAATCCACCGTTTTTATGCTCTGCAGATGCATCTGTAACTTCGCTGATGATCGTGGTATCCGCAGGCTGATTGACACCCAGGTAGAAATGAATGTCGTGGGTCATCTCCCGCATCAAAAGCGAGATCCTGTCGGTCAGCTGTGTTACATTGTAAAATTCTCCGGCTTTCAGTTTTTTGCGAAGCGTCCGGGTGACGTCCCGCGCCTTCTCCTGGTTGAAATAAGTTTCGTTCAGCACCTCGCAATACTGAAGGATCAGGCTGTCTGTCTCCTGTTTGGACAAAATGCCTGTTGGAAGTTGCGCATACACAGGATGTATGAGAAGTGATAAGAAAACAGATGCGAAGATGTTTTTCATTCGTTGAAAGCGTTTTATAGACAGACGTTTGTTTTGGAAGGAGGTTGAAATGCAGCATGCGTTTCTAATTGAAATGAATGAGGATTGGTAATCACACTTTAGGTTCCGGGCTTTAGACTTATTTTCATAAATTGCACCTGGATAATCACTTAAACGGAAAAACATGTCACAAAAAATCACGCCTTTCCTGTGGTTCAACGACCAGGTCGAAGAAGCGCTCAATTTTTATACGTCCGTTTTTAAAAATGGGAAGATCGTCAGCCTTTCCCGGCAGGGTGATAACGGGCCGGTGTTCTCAGGCGTTTTTGAGATCGAGGGACAACGGTTTTACGCGATGAATGGCGGTCCGATGTACCAGTTCACGCCGGCAATTTCCTTTTTTGTGAATTGCCCGACCCAGGAAGAGATCGATGAAATGTGGAACAAGCTGACTGCGGACGGAGGCAAAGAAAGCCGTTGCGGATGGCTGGAGGATAAATACGGGCTTTCGTGGCAGATCGTTCCGCCCTTGTTGGGCGAGCTGATGCAGGACAAAGATCCGAAAAAGGTCCAGGCGGTCATGCAGGCCATGATGCAGATGAACAAGCTGATCATCGCCGATTTGCAAAGAGCTTATGAGCAGGCATAATCCTGTTTCCCCAAAAAACTGGCAGCAATATTTCGACCTGCAGCCCGAAGCATTCCGTGAGGTACTCGAAGAGCTGCGCCTGTTAATCCTGTCGATCGTTCCGGATGCGACGGAATCCATCAGCTACCAGGTACCCTGTTTCAAATACCTGTACATGCTCGTCGGGATCGGCGTGAATAAGGATTTCGTCAGTCTCTACACGATGAGTCCGGCACTTGTGAAAGCAATGTCGTCCGAGTTGAAAGAGCTCAAAATCTCCGGCGCAACGATCCACTTTGCACCCGGAATGCCTTTGCCAGTAGAATTGATCCGCCGGATTGTCGAAGCACGCGTGGAGGAAAATAAAGAGAAGGCAGCTTCCGCGAAATAGCAGCGCATGCAGGGAGTTTTCAGCGAATCAAAAAAGCGGCTTAATAATTGCAAATGAACGGATTTGATTTTAAATTGTACCTTGGTACGTTAATTAATTTTACTATGAAACAAAGATTACTCCCCGCCCTGTTCATTTGTTTAACAGGCGCTGCGTTTGCGCAGAACAGCAACACCAGCTCAACGATGGCCGACTGGAGTCCGCAGGTTTACCAGGTAGGTAAAATGTATCCCGGTTACATCATCAACCTCGCAGGAGATACCGTCAAAGGTTTCCTGAAAGCCGACACGCGTTGTGCGATCAGCGGCATTGGTAGCAGCAACCAGAATTCGGCTGCGTTTTACCTGAATGAATCAGACAAGAAGCCGGTCGACAAATACAAGCCGGACGAGTTGAAAGGCTACAAAATCGCCGACAAAGTCTATGAGTCGATCACCTACAGCGGTGGACTGATGAAAAAGCCGAATTTCAACCTTGTTGTGCAGGATGGCGCGATCCGCACCTATGAATGGTACTCGACCGTTGAAAACTACATGACTTTGCAGCAGCAAAGCGGCGAGGACTGGAAAGCTTTTGATGCCAGAAGGTTTGAGACGAAGCTGATCCTGGCTAAAAACCCGAAAGAACCGATGGAATATGGAATGCTTGGCATGCAGTTCGCGAAAAAAATGCCGGACCTGATCTCTGACAACCCGGAAATGGCCCAGAAAGTAGCCAACAAGGAAAAAGGATACAAGTTCATCGACATGTTTGCAGTGATTGAAGAGTACAATGCCTGGGCAGCGTCTAAAAAGTAAGCAGATGAAAAGAATCGCTACATGGATGGCCGTCCTCGCCATAGGCGTTGCGCGGTCGCAGGTAACAGTCACAAGCTCTGAAGAATATACCAACAATATGCCGCTCGTAAGCTGGACAAAAGCGCTGGGGCAGGATGAAACCGGTTATTACCTGCTGCGCGAAGGAGGGACAACCAGTCAGCCTGTACTGATGCTTGAGAAATATTCACCTGCGCTGAAACTGATTTACGCCCAAAACATCGAGTCCACAAAAGGAGTCATGGGCAATTCCGAAATGCACCGCCTGACAGAAATGGATCATGGCCGCATCCTCGTGTTTGTCGAAGGCTGGAACAAGGCCGAAGGCAAAAACTCTTTCCTCGTAAAAGAAGTACGGGAAGATGGAACGGTTGCTGAAAAAGGCATCCTGCTGGAAACAGAGCCGGCTACAGGTTTGCTGAAAAGTGCACGCTATTCGGTGAGCTTTTCTCCGGATGGAAGTAAATTGCTGGTACTCACGCAAAAACCATTTGCGAAAGACGAGAAAGAAAAAATCCGCCTCCAGGTATTTACAACCGATACATACGCATCGGTCTGGAAACAGGACCTGACGCTCGAAAATGAAGCCGACCGCGCTCCGTCCAATGACATCGCAGTCGACAATGCAGGAAACGCCTACGTGTTCCAGAACATCAAAATAACGATGAAGGAGCGCCAGTTCCGTTTGATTACTGCCAATGCAGAACAAGTCAAAACGACACCGCTGGACCTCCGTACCTACCACCCCGTATTTCAGAAAATGCAATTCGATCAGTCCGGAAAGCTGGTGATCTGCGGCATGCTCGCCGTGCTGGGCCAGAACAACACAAACTGGCAGGGAACATGGTACCTACTGGCGGACAAGCAGGGAGAGATCCTGCAAAACAAGGTCGAACCTTTGGGGGCAGACCTGCTGAGAATGGCCGGAATTTCTGAAAAAAGAGCGGCTACGGAGAATTTCTCGCTTGACAATTATGTCCTGAAGGATGTTGTCCTGAAACCATCCGGAGGTGCCTGGCTGATAACCGAAGAATTGCGGAAATCCTCGAGCGTGGTTGGACAAGCTGTTCCACCGGTGTACGAATACATGTTCCAGTATGGTGGCATCATGACCATCGCGATGGATGGCGACGGCAACCGGCAGTGGACCAATTGGCTCGAAAAGCGCCAGGAAGAAAGATCACTCGATCCGAACAGGCATTATGGCTCGTTCGCTTACCAGGTGAAGGACGGCAATTTGTACTACATCTGGAATTACATGGCGATACAGGCGGATCCGCCCTTGTATAAATACCGGTATTGGTACGACAAAAGCGGTGCGAAGATCAACATCGACAACATCTTTGGGAAGGAGGCTTTCTATCCGACAATGCTCACAGTGATCAACAATGATGGGACTTTTGCTTATGCAGATCGTTCCTTCAACGCATTGCCGCTGGAAGAAATCCAGAAGCCGAACGCTTTTCTGATGGCAGCAGATCCCGGCTTTTTCTTCCCGACGAAGGATGGCATGGTAATCCTGTCGCGCATGCCGGGTATCGAAACCAAACGCTATAAGTTCAATACGATTAAGTATTAATCCAATCGGAAAACACTTTGCATGGCCCGGGTATCTGAAAAGATGCCCGGGTTTTTTATTGGCCTGCGTTTGTACCGGATGAGATTTGCAAATTCCGCAGATAAGCTTATTTTTGTAAACACGCCATTCCGGGAGGATTATAAAATAACAATGCTGATGAAAACAACCAATTATTTCGATACTTTCATTGAAGTTGCCGCAGATTGTCCTGCGTCCAAAGCAGAGATCCCGCCGGTGAAGGAAAATGCCAGAACGGTGGCCAACATCCATTTTGACATGGTGGCACATGCACCTTATACATATACGTCTGATGATGTCGTGTTTGGTACGTATGCAGCGAAAAATGAGGTGGCCGACCGGGATAGAACAGAAGCACGCGAACAGTTTTTCTCGAAGGGACAACCTTGTCTGCGCACTTCGCCGCTCGCGAAAAGATATGGCTGGGGAATACACAGTAACGCCGCCGGCAAAGTCGCGATCTATCCGCTTGAATCGAAAGAATACAAACAGTTCGCCGCAGATGAAAAGCTGGAGCATGTGCGGGCGATGCGCTCCAAAAAAGCCTGATCAAAAAACGCAATTCTGTATCGAGCATGAGCCCATACTATTATACCGACCAGCTCGAATCTCCGCGGCTGCTTACACGCTGGCTGACAACAGCAGATGCCACCGCCTGGAGTACTTTCCTGGCCGATGAGACGATTCTAGAATTCTTCCCGAACCCGGAAATCCTATCTGCCGGAGAACGTGCACAAACATGGATCACGAAGCAGATCGAACGGTATGCAGACAAACGGTTCGGTTTGCAGGCACTCATTGACAAGCAGACGAATGTTTTCATAGGTCAATGCGGCTTGCTTGTGCAGGAAGTCGATGGTCAACCGGAAATAGAGGTAGGATACCATATTTTCAGCCAATACCGCAGGAAAGGTTATGCAACTGAAGCGGCAAAACTCTTTTTCGATTTTGCCATTCAGCACCGGCAGGCAGATTCGCTCATTTCAATCATCAAAACAAGCAATGTCAACTCTCAGAAAGTAGCAGATAGAAATGGCCTGGTACGCGAAAGGCAAACTGTTTTCAACGGGTCAGACGTTTTCATTTACCGCCTGGATCCTGACAAGACAATGGATAAATACGATGGTAAATAGCGATACATTCCATGCCCTTGCGCTGTCTTTTCCAGAGACGGAGATAGTGCCACATTTCGAAAATACGGCCTTTAAGGTTGGCAAGAAAATCTTCGTGACCTGGTCTGAAAAAGAGAATCGGGTTTGCCTGAAACTTTCACCTGTCGAACAAACTGCATTTTGCGCCTGGGACGAGACAGTAATCTATCCGGTGCCTAACAAGTGGGGACGCAAAGGCTGGACCTTCATTATGCTTGATCAAGTACCCCGGGAAACTTTGCAGGATGCATTAAAAACGGCATGGCGCGGCGTAGCTCCGAAAAGACTGGTGAATAACCTGGATGCAGCAGCCGAAATACAGGGGCCTATAAAAAGAAGCTGAAAACATGCAAAATGACATAAGCCCACTATTTGCCCACATCCGCAGGTTTGTAGCGCTTGACCCCGCAGAGGAACAGCTACTGAGCGATCATTTTCAGTGCCGGACGATCCCGCGCAAAGCATTTTTGCTGAAACAGGGAGAAATCTGCCACAACTATTGTTTTGTGCTGAAAGGATGCCTGCGCATGTACCTGAATACCGACAAGGGCGTAGAGCAGATCACACATTTCGGCATCGAGAACTGGTGGATTGCCGATTACATGAGCCTGATGCAGTCGAGCCCTTCCGATTTCAACATCCAGGCGGTCGAAGAAAGTGAAATTGCGTGCATCGATAGCCAGACACTCGAATCCGTTTTTGTGCGTATCCCAAAACTGGAACGCTACTTCCGGATCGTTACGCAACGCGCGTATGGTGCGTCGCTGATGCGCATCAAATATATCTATACCTTTTCCGGCGAAGAGCGGTTCCGGCATTTCGAGCGGTCTTTTCCGGAGTTCATACAACGCGTCCCGCAATACATGCTGGCTTCCTACCTCGGGTTCACGCCCGAATTCCTGAGCAAGATCCGCAGCAAAAAAGAAGCGCGGTGATTTTCCTTTCTTAATCCACATTAAGTTTTTTCTGAGGGCAACTCCGGAACTTTGTAGAAACAAAAACAAAGTACCATGAGCCAAAGATTAAATTTCTTTCAGACCGAACCGGAAGCCTACAAGGCCATGCTGGCATTCGAAAAATACCTCGAAACAACGGATATTGATCCATTGCACAAAGAACTGATCAAAATCAGGACGTCGCAGATCAATGGATGTGCGTTCTGCCTGGACAAGCACACGAAAGATGCCCGTAGACTCGGAGAAACGGAACAAAGACTGTATACCTTATCCGCATGGAGGGAAACGCCGTTTTTCAGTCATGAAGAACGGGCGATCCTCGCTTTGACCGAAGAAGTAACGCTGATCAGCGAGACGCGTTTATCAGATGAAACCTATAACAAGGTAATAGCTGTGCTTGGAGAGAAAAAGTGCGCACAGGTCCTGATGGCCATCATTGCGATGAATGCCTGGAATAGGATCGGCGTGAGTACACGCCTGATGCCGGCCTGATTTCAGTTGACTGGTTATCAACTGCAACTTTCTTCCAACGTTTTGGGAGGGGTCGCCGTTAAGCAGTAAACCAAAAACAAATCTTATGCATAAAAACTTACTGATTTTAACGCTCTCTTTGCTGACCTTCCAGACTTTCGGGCAGAACTATTATGAGATCACTTTTGAAGGAACCGGGATCAACGAAAACAATGGGGATGAATTCCACTACAGCCTGTATCGGGATACAGTTGCAAATCCAGATAACAGCTGGCAGGTGGGGGCTCCGCAGAAGTCGGTCTTTACGGAAGCGTATTCGGTTCCGAATGTGATCGTAACAGATACGACAGATGCTTATCCTGTGAATGATACCTCTGCATTTATCATAAAAACAATCGGTACCGGCGGCGGCTTTCAATACGAGCACACCGTATCTATGCACGGCATGTATGCGGTCGACTCCGACAGTTTGATGGATTTCGGAAGGATCGAATTTTCTCCCGATAACGGGATTACATGGATCGACCTGCTGGGTGCGGAATATGAACCTTATATCCAGATGTCGGACGGTAGCCGGCCGGTACTTACCGGGCGTTCGTTCGGGTGGAAGCCCTTTCAGTGGAATATTTCTTCGCTGCGCAATGTGCTGGAGATCGGCGATACAGTCTTGTACCGTTTCTCCTTCATCACAGATGGTGTGCAAAACAACCGGGATGGTTTGATGTTTGACCAGCTGCGGATGGATGATTACGTGGAAGGCATCCAGGAAGTAGGGAATGAGAACCTCATAGCGGTTTATCCAAATCCTGCTGCTGAATGTGTGACGTTGGAAAAGCAATCGTCGGGAAATTCAGCCAGTCTGAAGATTCGCAATGAAGCTGGCGTGCTGATTTACGAAGATCCGGCATTCAGCCAGACAACCATCGATACAGGAGCACTTAGTAACGGGATTTACTTCCTCGAATACAAAGCGGATACAGGTTTCTGTGTAAAGAAATTAGTTGTACAGCACGATTAACACAAGCGTGCTGAAATTAAAAAGCCCTGACATATGCTATGCCAGGGCTTTTTTGTAAAATTTGAATCAATGTTGGGACACCAATCGGCCGCTTTGTACAAGCTGATTTGTTCCTGTGATTGTATACAGATAAATACCTATTGGGAAAGAGATTGCAAGGGTGGTGCTGGAATGGATCAGTGCCGTTTCAAGCAATACTTTTCCAAGTACATCCGTGATACGCAACGTGCTGCTATTAGAAGCTGTAGCGTCAGGTAAACGGATCGTCAGGGAAGTATTCCACGGGTTCGGGTACAGGGAAGCTGTCGTTGCAGCGGAAAGCGCGTCAAGGCCAACAACCTCCGTACAGCCTTCCGTGATTGTCGCGGTGATCGCGGCAGTTTGCATGGCTCCATTCGTGGTCAGTTCTCTTCCTTCGAGCGTAGCGCCCGTTCCAAGGCTGCTGATCGCACCATTGTTGCTGACAATCGTGCCTTTGAAGCTGGAATAATCGTTGATGCTGACGGCGCCCTCAATCTTCCAGAACACGTTTTTGGCCTGCGCCCCGTTGATGAGCTTCACCTGTGCATACGTACCGGTAGAAAGTGCGCCGTTGATCTGGATCACAAAAACGGCGTCTGCATTACCTCTGGCATTCAGGAAAACCGTATCTGTAAAAGTTACCGCTTCGTCCAACAGGTACGTATGTGGCGTCAGCACAAGACTGTTGCCAAACTGGGCAGGGTACAACAGTTCGATATCCGGTGACAGGTTATTAAGTGAAGTATATACATCGGCCAGGTCGCTCGCAGCAGTTGCTGTGGAAACATCCGGAGAAGCGTGGATCGTACCGGTAACATCCGTACTGGTATAACCGGTGGTCAGACCATTGTTGGAACCGATATCCCCGGTAACATGGGTTACGCCGGTATTGGTGACCGCGCCATTCGCGGAGAAGATCGCATAACAGGCAGTAGAACCGAGTTCGGGAGCAGTAGGACCTGTGAGAATCGGACTTCCGCAGCCGGTGGGCAGGTAAGCGGAAATACCGTCAATTGTTACGGCGCCTGTCGTTGAAAGCGCTCTTCCTTCGAGCAATACACCGGATTGCATGTCAATAGCTGCATTGTTCGCAATAATGGTTCCGCGCATCTTCGTGCCGCTGGCCAGACTGACAAGTCCTTCGACTTTCCAGAAAACATGACACGCAGCAGCGCCGTTGATCAGTTGGACCGATGCAGCTGCATTGGCAGCAAATGCCCCGTCGATCTGGAAGATAAAGGATGCATTCGGATCGTTCTCTCCGTTCAGGATGAGCTGGAGGTTTAAGGTTGCATTTCCGCTGATGGCATAGACGCCCGGTGTAAGGATCTGACCATTGCCAAGGAGAGGTGCAGGGAAAAAGGCAGGAATAGCTGCATCGAGTTCATCATAGGCTGTAAGCAGGTCGCTCATACACAATGCACTCGCACCGTCATTGTCGTGCATCACGCCATCTACATTCCCGAAGGCAGTACTTGCCCCGTTATTGGTGCCGATGTTTCCCGTTAAGTGGGAAATACCGGTATTGCTGACAGCCCCGTTGGAGGAGAAAAGCACGAAATCGGCTGTGGTTCCCAGGTTGGGATCCTGCGCCAAACAGGTTTGCTGGAAAGAAAAGTAAGTAATAAGGGTTAAAATAGGTACTAATTTATTTTTCAAAGGATTGAATTTACGGATGAAAATAGTTTCACCGCTGCAAAGGTGAGGAGATTTGATGTCAGATTGTTACACAATACGGGCGAAGTGTTACATAATGCCCACATTTTGAGCCAATTTATCACATATTTTCGAGGTTGTTCCTGCGTTTTTGCTTCAGCTGCTTGTAGAAAGACGGGGAAAGTCCGGTGACTTTCTTGAATTGAGTGGATAAGTGAGCCACGCTGCTGTAATGAAGTAGTTGCGCAATTGCTGTCAGGTTAAGCTCATCATAGAGCAACAGCTCTTTCACTTTTTCTATCTTATGAGTAATGATGAATTGCTGAATGGTAGTACCCTTGACCTCGGAAAAAATGTTGGCGAGGTAGGTGTAGTCGTAGTTGAGCTTTTGGCTGAGGTAACTGGAATAATTGAGTTTGGGCATTTCACCGGAATGCTGGATCAGCTCGGTGATCACCGTTTTGATCTTCTCAATAAGGATACTTTTTTTATCGTCCAGCAGCTCCAGTCCCGATTGAAGGAGGTTTTCCCGGAGTTGTTCGCGCTCAGGAATGGTCAGTGCCTGCGCAAGCTCTACCATGCCCAGGTCGATAAATACATAACGCAGGCCCAGCTTTTGAAGCTCAGCCTCGACCATCATTTTACAACGCAGGCTCACCATGTATTTGATATAGAGCTTCACTTCTTCGGATATGCGTGTAAATGTAAGTACAATCGCGGACAATTAGAGGACAATCCCATTGGAAAGTAGGGGGCAGAAACAATCTGCCGTATCTTTGCAGTGTACAGAAAGCAGCAGGAATGGAGGGCAACAAGCAAATCAGGGCGATTATTACCGGGGCGACCGGCATGGTGGGAGAAGGCGTATTGTACGAATGCCTGCTGGATCCACGGGTAGAAAAAATATTGCTGCTCAGCCGCGGACCTTCCGGGTACACGCATCCAAAATTGCAGGAGATTATTCATCCGGACTTCTGGGACATTACGCCGATCGCCGATCAGCTGACGGATTACAATGCCTGCTTCTTTTGCCTCGGGGTTTCCTCCGTCGGCATGAAAGAAACGCCGTATACGTACCTCACGCATACGCTGACCCTTCACGTAGCGGGAATCCTCAGTAAACAAAATCCCGACATGACCTTCTGTTATGTCTCCGGGGCCGGAACAGACTCAACTGAAAAAGGGCGCAGCATGTGGGCCCGTGTGAAAGGGCGCACTGAAAATGACCTCCTGCGACTGCCGTTCAAACAGACATTCGCCTTCCGTCCGGGTTACATGCACCCAACGAAAGGACTGAAAAATGTACACCCGTATTACAAATACCTCGCCTGGCTCTATCCAATTGGCAGATTACTGTTTCCGGGCGCTTTCTGTGCACTCCGCGAACTCGGCCGCGCAATGATTAATGTCGCGCAGCACGGAAACGACAAAGTCATCCTTGGAAGCAGGGACATTATCCGCCGGGCGAATAAATAGTACATCGGCCTTTCCGCTCGATTCGCGATTGACCTTTGCTTCTTTCAAACCCTTTTAACAATCTTTTGGCCTGCAATCATTGATTATCCCACAGGGCTGATCAAATTTTGATATATTTATCCACTTATTCACTTCAATACAAAACAATGGCGCTGGAAATCCCTTTACCGGAAGAAAATCCTGTTCAACACAGCTGGACATACAAAGTACTTACAAACCTGACTTTCTGGGTGCTGATCGCGATCATTGCCGGGATTTTTGTCGGGCATTATTTCCCGGCCATTGGCGTGAAAATGGAAGTGCTCGGAAAATACTTCGTGGAACTTATCAAACTATTCATCGGCCCGATCATTTTCCTGACGATCGTACTCGGCATCAGCAGCATGGGCGATCTGAAAAAAGTAGGACGTATCGGCATCAAATCCCTGTTGTATTTTGAGATTGTAACCACCTTTGCATTGGCAATCGGGATCACCGTTGCCCATTTTTTGCAACCGGGTAGGATCGATAAATCAGGCGTTACCTTGCAGGATCCGGGGGAATATATCCAAAGATCTTCCGAAAGCTTTAGCTGGCTGAATTTCTTCCTGCACAACTTCACGCTACAGGTGTTGTTGCTGGCCATCATTGTCGGCATCCTGTTGAATTTCTCCAGACACCGTGAAAAGGCGGTACATTATCTCGGTATCGGCTCCAAAGTTGTTTTCACCGGGTTGAAATACGTCATGTACCTCGCGCCAATCGGTGCATTCGGGGGAATCGCCTATACAATCGGTAAATTCGGACTGCATACGCTGGTTCCGCTTGCGAAGCTCATGGGAACGATCTACCTCACGATGTTCCTCTTTGTCTTTGTGATCCTCGGTTCGATTTTACGCTATTACAAAATCCGGATGATCGATCTGCTGAAATACATCAAGGAGGAATTGCTGCTGGTCCTCGGAACTTCTTCTTCGGAAGCAGCCCTGCCATCCATCATGCAAAAGCTCGAGCACATGGGTTGTAGCAAATCTGTTGTTGGATTGGTGATCCCGACCGGCTATTCGTTCAACCTCGACGGTACGTCCATTTACCTGTCGATGGCGATCATTTTTCTCGCGCAATTATATGGTGTCGAACTCAGCTTCTGGGAAATGGCCAGCATCATCGGTATCCTGATGGTTACGTCCAAAGGTGCGGCGGGTGTAACCGGCAGCGGATTCATTGTACTGGCCTCTACATTGACAGCCATCCATAAAATTCCAATCGAGGGACTCGCGTTCCTGCTAGGCGTTGACAAATTCATGAGCGAAGCGCGTGCGATCACGAACATCATCGGCAACAGTGTCGCAACGATCGTCATTTCTAAAAGCGAAAACGAATTTACGGAGCCAAGGCTCAAAGATTTCAAGCCGATAGCCTAGTCAGGATCCAAAACATGCAAAAGAATTACAAAGGCAGTTGTCAACGGGGGCAACTGCCTTTTTTGTGCTACTGGATTCTCATTCAGCTGATCGGCAGCCGGCAAGGGATACAGCGCTGTTAAAAAAAGTTAACCCCAGGCGATAGGCGGCGCTTATCCGTTACTTTAGTTCAAAATTATTTTTGTGCGTAAAATTAGGATCAATGTAATCGTTGTTTTGGTCAGTACCGCTATGGTGGCACTGCTCCTGATCCAGTTTTTCCAGACCTTGCAGCTGTATGACCGAAAATCTACGCAGTTCAAGGCAAAAGTATTGACTTCCCTCGAGCGCATCGCGATCCGCCACGAGAAATCAGATGCGATCCGCCGATACATGCAGGTCGTTAACAAAGATTTCAGCGGACAATACAAAGACATCCTGAAACAGGAATTCCAGAACCTGCTGGCCGTACAGGAATCGATCGCAATCAAGGACACGACGATCCTCGAAGAAGGCGAATTGCAGAACTACCTGATCATCCAGGGGAAATCCTTCGACTCGCTGACCGGTACGACCGCAGAACACCGGGTCATGGCACGTGATGTGCGCCAGCTGCGCCAGTTGTTCAACCGAGAGTCCGGTAATTTCCCGAAAAAAGATTCGATGTCGCTCGCGATAGAGCTTGATCAGCGCGTCATGCAGCAGATTTTTCGCAAATCGAAGTATGTCAACAACCTGATCCAGGAAGCCTTTGGCGAAAATGCTTACGATGTTCCGGCCAGCCGCATCGATGTTGAATTCCTCGACTCGGTGATCGCGCACGAAATGAAGAACGATGAGCTTCCGTCCGATTACCAGTTCGAGATCGTGGACGAAAACGGTGAGCCTGTGCGTTTTGAGCATCCGACGACGAAATACCGTACCGATCTCGACACGAATAAACTGGCACGTACTTCACTTTTTCCTTCCGATATCCTCGGAGAGAAACTGGAGCTGTACCTGTATTTTCCCGGCCGGAGCAGTTTCCTGTTCCGCGAGATGGGTGTATTGTTCTTTGTCAGCCTGGGATTGGTCGTGCTGATCATCATTGCGATATCATTCATGTTCCGGACGATCCTCACCCAAAAGAAGCTCGGGGAGATGAAAAACGATTTCATTTCGAACATGACACACGAGTTCAAAACACCGATCTCCACGATTTCGCTCGCCTGCGAAGCCATGAGTGATGTCGACATGATGGGTGGCAATATATCACACTCCGCACCGTTTGTTAAAATGATCAACGACGAGAATAAAAGGCTGAGTGTCCTGGTGGAAAGAATCCTGCAAAGTGCCGTCATTGACCGGGGTGAGCTGAAAATGAAAAAAGAAACCCTGAACCTGACAGAGCTCGTGCAGCAGGTCTGCGACCATGCGCGTTTCCGCATTGGCTCGGGAGGTGAGTTGAAGGAATCTTTTCCGAAAGAACAGTTATTTATCATTGGCGACCGCGTGCATACGACCAACGTCGTTTCCAACCTGATTGATAACGCGGTGAAATACAGCAAGGAAAGACCGAAAATTGAGGTGACACTGAAAAAAGAAGGCACACGCATCACCCTTTCGATCGCAGATGAAGGAATTGGAATTACAAAAGAGCATATCTCGAAGATTTTTGATAAATTGTATCGCGTTCCGACAGGTAACATACACAATGTGAAGGGTTTTGGGTTAGGCCTGAGCTACGTCAAAGCCATTGTGGAATTGAACAACTGGAACATGCAAGTGAAAAGTAAACCGGGAGAAGGCACAGTATTTACGTTAATAATAGCAGATTGATATGAGTAGAAAACTAAATATTTTATTGGCAGAGGACGACGATAACCTCGGATTATTGCTGCACTCCTTTTTGAAGACAAAAGGTTACCAGGTCGAATTGGTACGCAATGGAAAAGCGGCTTTCGAAAGGTTCACAGCAGGCACATCTTTCGATTTCTGCATCTTCGACGTCATGATGCCAGAAATGGATGGTTTCACGCTGGCCAAGGAAGTGCGCGAGATCGACCGCAAGGTGCCGATCCTGTTCCTGACCGCGAAAGCGATGAAAGAGGACAAGCTCGAAGGATTTTCGATCGGAGGGGATGATTACATGACAAAGCCTTTCTCCATGGAGGAATTGCTCGCGCGCATGGAAGCGATCCTGCGCCGTTCAGACATCAGCGCTGAATCCGAAGAGGAAACCTTTATGATCGGCTCCATCAAATACGATCCGCAGTCGCGTTTGCTGTTTACGGGTGAAGAACCGAAGAAGCTCACAACGAAGGAAAACCAGTTGCTGAAACTGCTCTGCAAGAATCAGAACGAGATCCTCGACCGACAGGCGGCTTTGCGTGCGATCTGGGGCGATGACAACTATTTCAATGGCCGGAGCATGGATGTTTACATCGCGAAGCTCCGCAAGCTATTGAAAGACGATGAGCGCATCGAGATCATGAACGTGCACGGGAAAGGTTTCCAGATGCTCGTGAAATAGAAAGAAAAAGCTTGCTGAAATCTTGTTCCGGCGTCAAAAAGAAGCAAATCCCTTGTTTTTGACGCCGGAGCGAAGCATGTTTATAAATGTGTCAGACAGTATCCGACTCCGGCAAATGCCTGCGGTACATGTCGTAGATGATGCCATCGGGCAAACCGATCTTGGGAACATAGAATTCCCGGCACTTCAGCTCCTTGAGCACAAATGCAAAAATATCGCAGGCCGGCACGATCACATCGGCACGGTCCGGCTTCAATTGAAATTGGTCAACGCGTTGCTCAAGCGTCAGCGCATTCAGGTCATCCCTGAGTTTGGTCATTTTCCGCGTGCGGATCGGATCCGAATGCTGCGCCCCCAAAATCTTATGTACTTTATTGATATTTCCACCTGTAGCGAATACTTTGTGCGCAATGCGGAGATCGACATTTTCCCCGATCCAGCTGCTGATGCTTTTCCAGATCGCCGGATCTGTTTTGCCCTGGATGAGTCGGACGGTACCGATCTGGAACGATTTCGATGCGACGCGCGTACCGTCTTCGAATACGCTGATCTCTGTACTTCCCCCACCAACATCGATGACGAGAAAAGGAGATGATTTGTCAAAATCGAGCAGGAAAAAGGTCCCAAAGATCAGCTTTGCTTCCTCTTCGCCAGAAATCACTTCGACTTCTACCTGTGTATGCTCGCGGATCTGGCGCACGATCTCATCGCCGTTGGAAGCTTCCCGCATCGCGGAGGTCGCACAGGCACGCAGCTCGCGTACATCAAATATTTCAGCGATCAGGCGGAATGCCTGGATCGTCTTGACGAAATCACCGGCTTTCTTAGGTGATATGATGCCGTTGTTGAAAACGTCTCCACCCAGGCGCAGCGGGATCCGTGTATAGGAAATCTTTTTCACGAAGGAGTGGTTGCCCTCGTGGCAAACTTCTCCGACCAGCAGCCTGGCGGCATTGGTTCCTATATCAATGGCTCCGAATTTCATACGACATACCTGGGTTGATCCTTTTGCAAGGGGATTTGTGCTTCCGAAGATAGAAAAATTGCAGCAAATCTGGCTGTTTACTTCAATTTGTTGCGGTAATGCTCGTAAAGTGCTGTCTGTGCGCGCACAGTTTCGTCGCCGGGAACGATCTTCCGGTATTTATTGCGTTGTTTCTTGTCAATGATGCGCGTTTTCTGGTTGTCCTTCCACTGGATTTCGAAGATTGTGCGGAATTCCTGTTGGATATCCGGATCGAGGATCGGCGTACCAACTTCTATTCTTTTATCCAGGTTGCGCTCCATGAGGTCGGCAGAAGTCATGATGTACTTCGGATGTCCGTTATTCTCAAAGATCATGAAGCGTGCATGCTCCAGGAAACGGTCTACAATGCTGACGACCTCGATGTTTTCGCTGCGCTTTTTGACGCCCGGAACCAGGCAGCAGATGCCGCGGATGATCATGCGTACTTTCACGCCTGCTTCACTTGCCTGGTAGAGTTTTTCGATGATTTTCGCGTCGACAAGGTTGTTGATCTTGATGCTGATCGCTGCCGGATGTCCCTTTTGGGCATGGTTGATCTCGTGCTGGATCAATGCGGTAATTTTGCGCCGGTTGTTGAAAGGCGATACAAGCAGCTGGCGGTACAGGCCGCGGTCGATATTGTTCTCAAGCAACCTGAAGATCTTGCGCACTTCCTGGCAAATCTCCGGGTGTGCAGTGATCAGTCCAAGATCGGAATAAACACGTGCCGTTTTCTCGTGGAAGTTTCCCGTACCGATAAAACTGATCAATTGTTCCTTTCCTTTAGATTGGCGCGTAATCTGGATCAGCTTGGAATGTACTTTCAGGCCCTGTACGCCATAAATAACGCGTGCGCCGTGCTCTTTCAGCCTTTCGGCCCAATAGAGGTTGTTTTCCTCGTCAAAACGCGCCTGTAGCTCCAGGATCACAACGACCTCTTTTCCATTGCTGACAGCATTCAAAAGCGCATTCATGATCTGCGAGTCCGATGCAACGCGGTACACATTGATCTTGATCGATTTGACCTTCGGATCGATCGCCGCTTCGCGCAGCATGTCCACGACGTGGTCGAAACGCTGGTAGGGAAAATGTAGCAGGATATCTTTCTCGATCACGCTTTTCAGGTAGCTTTTCGTATGCTCCAACGCTGGATGCGCGAGTGGAGGCATCGGATCGTAAACGAGCTCCTTCTTGCCGAAATCAGGAAAACGGCTGAAATCCTTGAAGTTGTGGTAACGTCCGCCGGGAATGGCATTGGTTCCGGACTTCAGGTTCAGGGATTTCAACAAATAATTTTTAAGGTCTGAAGGCATCTTCTGGTCGAATACAAAACGGACCGGCTCGCCTTTCTTGCGCAGCTTGATGCTTTTTTCGATCTTCTCGATGAAAGAAACAGACAAATCGTCGTCGAGGTTTAGTTCGGCATCGCGCGTGAACTTGAAAGTGTAAGCTTCGACGGACTCAAACTCAAAGATCGAATAGATCGATTCAAGGTTGAGTCGGATGATGTCGTCAATCAGTATAAAATAATGGCTGCCTTCGTTCTCGATGCGGTAGAAACGCGGATAATTAGGCGGGATCTCAATCAATGAAAAAAGGACCTTGTGTTTGACTGCGGTCTGGATGCGCACTGCGAGGTAAATGCTTTTGTCGCGCAGCTTCGGGAATGGCGTCTGCACATTCAGGATGATCGGAACGATCGCATGTTTCAGGTCGTTGTGGAAATAGGCATTGAGCTCAGACTGTTCAACCTGGTTCAGGTTCTTTTCCTGGAGCTGGAAGATCTTTTCGGCGGCAAGCGCTTCTACCAGTGACGCATAGCAGGCTTCAAACTGCTTCTGCTGTTCCACAACGATCGTCCGGATCTCGTCGAGCAACTCGTCGGCTGTACCGGCAAAACCTTGCACGCTATTGTTTCGGATCGAAAGAATGCGGCGGATGTTGGCCACGCGCACACGGAAAAATTCATCCATGTTGTTGGAATAAATACCGAGGAAACGGACACGTTCTACCAAAGGTACCTTGGGATCGAGGGATTCCTGCAAAACCCTTGCATTGAAAGACAACCAGCTGATCTCCCTGTTAACTAACTCCATATTTAAATATTGCAATAAAAACCATACGTTTTTTGTAGCATCAACAAGATAAAAAGAAAAATTCGGAAACGAAATAATTCCCGAATTTTTCAAAAAACTAAAACTACTTTAAAAACTCACTTTACGGGTGCAAGGTTAGGGATTGTGTGTTACCTGAATATAAACACCGGGTTATTTTAATTAGTTGCCGACGCTTCGAGCCATAAAACAAGTTCTTCTTCACTGGCAGATTGAAGTACAAGGTCGGCCCGGATGTGCTGTTGTTCGAGAAATGCGGCTGTCGTTTGTCCCCACGCAACGACCTGACTCCCTGGTGGAATGGTGTTGGAAAGGAGAAAGCCTGCAACATTGGAGGGACTTGTAAATACCAGACAATGGGGAACGGAATTAAGCGTCATGGGTTGCAGCAGTGTTTTGTAAACAATGATGGCTGTAAACTGCGATTCGGGCAAATCCTGCAACATCGAACGGTGACTGTTGGCCGCCAGGGCGATGTGCAAATGCCGGTTTCCGAGCCAGGATTTCAAGTCGGATGCAACGGATTCCGGGTCTCCAGCCTTTTTGCCGGTAAAATCGACGCTAAACCCGAGTTGCTCCAGGTGCTTTTGGGTCGCCTTGCCAATACAGGCAATTCGGGAGTCCGGTGGAATGGCGAATTGCATCCGGTAAAAATCAACCGCATTTTTGCTGCCGAAAAAAAGTACTTCGGGCGCTTCGTGCAGGACTGCATCCACCCGCTCAAAGCGGATAAACGACTGCATTTGCAGCGGAATAGCAAGCGCCGCGCAAAACTGTTGCAGGACACTGTGTGGTTCCGGCGATTTCGTAATGAGAATAGACGTGATCACGTGCTCCGGTTAATCGGCGTCTTCATCATCCGGTATGCCTGAAAGCAAGTCTTCCACGATCAGCTCCGCCATGCCGTCGGTATCGTCGAATTCATACAGGAACCAATTGGCACCCGATTCCCAGCTGTCGGTGTGTGAAACATATACCTTGCCCGGACTTGGGCTATAAACGCCCAGCGGAAGCTGGCAACCGCCTTGCAACAGGTTGAGTACCTTGCGCTCAACACTGATTTTTTCTGCAACTTCGGCATGGTTCAAGGCCTGCAGGATTTCAGCCAGTGCTGTATCGCTTTCGCGGATTTGCAAGGCAAGTACGCCCTGTGCGGGAGCAGGTACAAAGATCGTTGGATCGAGTACCTGTACGTGGAAATCGCTGAGGTCGAGCTGTAACCTGTCTACGCCGGCTTTCGCGAGCAGGATGGCGTCGTATTGTCCGTCGCGGAGCTTCTGGATGCGCGTGGGCACATTGCCACGCAGGTCGCGGATCTCGAGATCCGGCCGGTAGCGCACAACCTGTGATTTCCGGCGCGCGGAAGAAGTGCCGATAATGCCTTTGTCAACGACGTTCCAGGTTTCGGCCATATCGGCTTTTTCTTTGCGGATCAGCAGCAGGTCGGACGGATCTTCTCTTTCTGAAACAGCTGCAATGATGAGTCCTGCGGGAGGCGTTGTTTCGAGGTCCTTGTGGGAATGTACGGCGAGGTCGATGCTGCCGTCGAGCAGCGCGTTTTCGATCTCTTTCGTGAAAAAGCCTTTGCCTTCCAGTTTGTCAAAGCTGAGGTGCTGTATCGCATCACCCTGTGTAACAATGATTTTCAGCTCTGTCTCGTGCCCGAGGTCCTCCAATTGTCTGCGTACATGGTGCGCCTGCCACAAAGCAAGGTCGCTGCCGCGGGAACCGATTATAATTTTTTTCATGATTGCGCGTAAAAGTGCATGCACCAAAGTGCCGGCCGGTATGAATTATTTCAACAGGATTTCTTTAGCGAGCTTCATCGGCATGCTCATGTACTTTTTTTCCATGTAGCCGATGATCTTCTCAAGGACATCCCTCGAACTTTCGTCCAAAGATAATAATTCATGCTTAAAAACCTGGTTAACCGCTGTGGAACGGATCTCTTTCACCATGTTGGGAACAGCACGCATCGCAATTTCTACGGTGCGCTCGCGGTAGAGCTGCTGAAATTCATGCAGCGCTTCCAGCAGGATCTGCTCAACGTGTGTGATCTCTTTGGAGCGTTCTTTCAGGTTCAGGTCAGATATTTGCTGCAATACGTCCACCGAGATGTGCGTCACCTGGTGATTTTGTACGATCTCGGCGTCGAGGTCATGTGGTATGGCGATGTCGATCACAACCTTGCGGGAAGTTTCTCCCTGTAGCAATTGCTGGTAGATCGCCGGTGTGATGACGTGCTGCTCAGACCCCGTGCAGGAAATGATAATGTCAAAACCTGCTGTATAGCTGTTGAGCGCCTCGAGCGGAAAAGCCTTTCCGTTCAAGTCTGTAGCCAGGGTTTCTGCCTTCGAAAGCGTCCGGTTAAAGACCGAAAAATTGCGGTAGCCGTGCTTTTTCAGGAATTTGCCCATGTTGGTATTCGTCACGCCGGCGCCAACAATCAGGATACGGGCGTCGAGTGCGATGTGCATATCGCGCAGCGTATGGTAAGCCAGGGAAACGACGGAAACAGGTTTCGTGGCAATGCTGGTCTCTGTATATACGCGCTTCGCAGTTTCGACGGTGTGGCGCATCAGCAAACGGATGAAATCTCCGGTGAGCCCCATTTCGCAGGAAGCGTCGTACGCATTGCGCACCTGGGTGATGATCTCTCTTTCGCCAACGATCATCGAATCGATAGAGGAAGCGACCTGGAGAATGTGTTCCACAGCGCCGGTACCGGAAAAATGCTGAACGGAATTCACGAATGCAGCGATCTGCGTTTCATCGTACTGTGGATACAAACACGCGAAAAAATCAGTCAGGAAGGAAGGAAAGATGTGTGTTTCCGTACAGATCAGGAACTCTACGCGGTTGCACGTAGACAAAAACATCAGCTCGGAAAGTCCAAGCTGCGCCTTGAGGCGGGTTAATCTTTCTGCCTGAAGATCAGGCTGGATGTGTAATTTTCCGACTTCACTGACATCTAAGTTCCGGTGTGTAAATCCTAAGATATGAAATTGTTCTGGCATAAGCGTGCGTGCATTCGGTTACAAAGTTGTAGATATACGAGCGATGCTTTGTCACAGTTTTGTCAAGGGAGTTAATTTAGAATTGTTTTAAATAGCGCTGCAGCAGCACAAAAGCAAAAAGCCGCTCCTTACAGGAACGGCCTCTCTTGACTGTACTTATTGTTGCTACCTAAAAATTATAACTCAATCCGAAGGTCAAAGGATATACCTCGGCGGTTTTGTCTGTGTCAAATAAAGGGAGGAGGCTGTAGCTGGCGAATAATCCCCAGTCATTGTAACCCATCCGCACAAGGCCGTCCAGCTTGAAAGCATTCAGTCCGTAGACGCCTTTGATTTTTTCTTTTCTTTCGAAATTCTCTGCATCCGATTTGCGTTTTACGCTGGAACCGATGCGCACACCACCAACAACACCCGCGGCAAAGTAGAAGGAATGATCTTCATCGGCGGAGGTATTGAATTCGAGCAGCAGCGGAACCTGTAAATACGTAGCACGCAACTTGTTTTTGGAATAATCGTGCGTTGTATCTTTCACAACCCACAGCGAATCCGAGTTCTCGTTCAGCAAATAGTTGTTTTTAAGGCCGATCTGCGTAAACCCAAATCCAAGTCCTGTCGTGATCCCGATGTACTCTTTGTAAATGTTAAAACGGTGGTCCATAACGTTGAGATTCCAGTAAAAAGACTTCGCAGGATCGTTTTCCCATTGTGGGTTACCCGGAAAGCTGCTTTGCATAGCGGAGTTCATTAACATCGTTACACCCAGATCAACGCCGGCCCAGTGTCCGTCATGAGATGGGGAATCGTCTTCCGGTGATGCGTCGATCGTGTCCGAATCTCCTTCTGAACCCTCCATCACCCAAACCTGGGTTTTCCCGAAGTGCAGCTTCGTCGTGTCACCATTGGTGGATTCTGTTTCTGTCTGTGCCTGTGCCTGCATCAAGGAGAAAAATGCGAAGGCTGTGAATACTAACTTTTTCATAATGTTTTATTTTTGCGTTTTATAAATCAATGCTGTGTGATATCTTTTCAGCTGCTCAACCCTCGTTTCGGATTGGTTTCTCGTTAGACCCGTGACCTCCACAAAAGTTACAGGACCCATGAAAAAAAAGAAATTTATTTTTTAAGTTGCTGATTAACAGCAGTTAATTCCGGAGGTATTTATTGCGCTATATTTCATGCTTCCTGCTGCGCAACGGACTTCGACCAGGACTTTCTACTGGATGGCCCTTAGCTTTTAGACTTGATGAATATTACTATCTTTGTTTTACACCATTATCAAATAAGATGAGTACAAAACAAGGTGAATTGTTTATTTACAACACATTAACGGGTCAGAAAGAGCTGTTCAAGCCGATCCACAACGATTTTGTCGGACTGTATGTCTGCGGTCCTACCGTATACAGTTATGTGCACCTTGGAAATTGTCGCACCTTTATTTCCTTCGACCTGGTTTATCGTTATTTGCTGCACCTCGGCTACAAAGTCCGCTATGTGCGCAACATCACCGATGTAGGCCACCTCGAAAGCGATGCTGACGAAGGAGAAGACAAAATCGGTAAAAAAGCGAGGCTGCAACAGCTCGAGCCCATGGAGATCGTGCAGCAGTACACGCTCGATTTTCACGATGTGCTGAAACGTTTGAACAACCTGCCGCCTGGCATCGAGCCAACGGCAACAGGACATATCATAGAGCAGATCGAAATGATCCGCCAGATCATCGCGAACGGTTTCGCATACGAGGTCAATGGCTCCGTCTATTTCGACGTATTAAAATACAATGAGACGCACCCGTACGGAGAATTGTCGGGCCGCAAGGTGGAAGACCTGTTGTCGGGCTCGCGCGAGCTCGACGGACAGGAGGAAAAACGCAATCCGCTGGACTTCGCCCTGTGGAAGAACGCGTCTTCAGAACACCTGATGAAATGGCCTTCCCCGTGGGGAATCGGTTTCCCGGGCTGGCACCTCGAATGTTCAGCGATGAGTACAAAATACCTCGGCGACGAATTCGATATCCACGGCGGTGGCATGGACCTGAAGTTCCCACACCACGAATGTGAGATTGCACAAGGCTGTGCATCTTCAGGTAAATCGCCGGTGCGCTACTGGATGCACGGGAACATGCTGACCCTGAACGGGAAAAAGATGTCGAAGTCTACCGGCAACAGCATTCTGCCGAATGAAATGTTCGCAGGGACCAATGATGCACTCGAAAAAGCTTACGATCCAATGGTCGTGCGTTTCTTTACGACACAGGCGCACTACAGGAGTACGCTCGATTTCACCAGCGAAGCGCTGAATGCCGCTGAAAAAGGATTTGACCGCCTGATGGATGCCTTCGGCGCCTTGGGCACATTGCCCGTTTCGGCAACTTCCTCTGCGGATGTGCAGGCGATGGTTGCAGGTTTCTACACGGCGATGAACGACGATTTCAATGCACCGATCCTGGTCGCGAACCTGTTTGAAGCCGCGAAGTTCATCAACGCTGTCAAAGACGGCCGCGAAACGATCGCAGCGGATGACCTGGCTTTGCTGACCAGCGAAATGACTGCGTTCATCCACGATGTGCTTGGACTGAAAGCGGTGGAGGAGTCCCAAAGTGACAGGCGCCTGGAGCCGGTGATGGACCTCGTGCTTGACCTGAGACAGCAGGCACGTACGAACAAGGATTGGACAACCTCCGACCAGATCCGCGACGGATTGGCGAAAGCCGGCATCGTTGTGAAAGACGGCAAGGAAGGAACGACCTGGAATTAATTAAAATAAACAGGGGCGGTGAAAATCGCCCCTTTCTCATGAGATAACGACAATCGTATGCTGACACCCAAAACCGAAAAGAAACTTTTCCTGCTCGATGCTTTTGCATTGATCTACCGTGCTTATTTTGCCTTTGCGAAAAATCCGCGGGTGAACTCGAAAGGACAAAATACATCTGCGGCCTTTGGCTTTACAAATGCGCTGATCGATGTGATCAAAAAGGAAGAGCCGACGCACGTTGCAGTTGTTTTTGACGCGCCGGGTGGAGCAACCAATCGCCAGGCGGATTTCGCAGCTTACAAGGCGCACCGTCAGGAAATGCCCGAAGATATCCGCGCGATGATAGAGCCGATCAAGCAGATTGTAGATGCATTTTGTATTCCCTTGCTGATGAAGGAAGGTTTTGAAGCGGATGACGTCATCGGTACGCTCGCCAAAATTGCAGAAAAAGAAGGTTATACGACCTACATGATGACGCCCGATAAAGATTTCGGTCAGCTCGTGTCAGACAAAATATTCATGTACAAACCAGGGCGCGGCGGCGATCCGGCACAGGTACTCGGTGTCCCGGAGATCTGCGAGAAGTTTGAGGTAGACGATCCGCTGAAGGTCATCGATATCCTCGGGCTTTGGGGCGATGCGGCCGACAACATTCCGGGCATTCCCGGCGTCGGTGAGAAAACGGCCAAAAAGCTGATCCAGGAATTTGGATCGGTCGAAAACATCATCCTGAATGCCGACAAGCTGAAAGGGAAATTGCAGGAAAACGTCGTCAACTTTGCTGATCAGGCGATCCTGTCCAAAATGCTCGCGACGATCATCACCGATGTAGAAGTCGAATTCGATCCGGAGAAGCTCGTGATGTGCGAGCCGGATGCAGAGAAGATCAAGCAGATTTTTACCGACCTCGAATTCCGCAACATGTCGAAACGCGTGTTGGGCGAAGAGATCGTCGTGACAGCGCAAACAACCGCGGATGGCCAACTCGATCTGTTCGGAACACAAAGCCTTGTCGAAGCGCAGGAGCTGATGGAAACATCCGACCTGAAAACGATTGCGACGGAAAAACCGAGTTACCATCTGCTGACGAATCCCGACGAAAGAAAAGAGCTCGTCGATCTGCTGTTGCAACAAAAAGAAGTCTCTTTCGATACGGAAACAACGAACGTCGAATCACTGCACGCAGAACTGGTCGGCATGTCGTTCTCTTTCAAAGCACGCGAAGGCTATTATGTAGCGATTCCGCCGAACCGCGAAGAAGCTTTGCAGATCCTTGCCGAATTCCAGCCTTTTTTCGACGCTGAACACATTGAGAAGATCGGTCACAATCTGAAATACGATTTACAGATCTTTGATAATTACGACATCCAGGTCAAAGGACCTTTCTTCGACACGATGATCGCCCATTATCTGATCCAGCCGGAATCCAAACACGGCATGGACTTCCTGTCTGAATATTACCTCGGTTACAAACCGGTTTCAATCGAAACGCTGATCGGTAAAAAGGGAAAAAATCAAGGCAATATGCGCGATCTCGCCCCGGCAGAAGTCTCTGACTATGCCTGCGAGGATGCAGATATTACTTTCCAGCTGAAAAAGATCTTCGAACCGGAAATCCAGAAAGAACACCTGAAAGAGTTGTTCTACAACATGGAAATGCCGCTGATGCAGGTTTTGCAGAAGATGGAAAAAGAAGGGATTGCCATTGACATCGACGGATTAAAGGCCTTTTCGGCACAGCTCGGCGAAGAATGCCTGGTGCGCGAAAAAGAGATTAAAGAGCTGGCTGGTGCAGACTTCAACCTCGATTCGCCGAAACAGCTCGGGGATGTGTTGTTTGAACAAATGAAAATCTCCGCGAAAGCGAAAAAGACGAAAACGGGCCAATACCAGACTTCCGAAGAAGCACTCGAGCAATACAAAAATGATCACCCGATCATCGGCATGATCCTCGATTATAGGCAGATGAGAAAATTGCGCAGTACCTATGTAGACCCTTTGCCGACGTTGGTCGATCCAATAGACAACCGCGTACACACGCATTTCATGCAGACTGTGACCGCGACGGGCCGACTAAGTTCGAACAATCCAAACCTGCAAAACATTCCGATCCGTACTGAAAAAGGAAAAGAGATACGCAAAGCATTTGTTTCCCGTGGCTCGGATTTCGTCATGATGGCGGCGGATTACTCACAGATCGAATTGCGCATCATCGCGGCATTGAGTGAGGACACGAACATGATTGCTGCTTTCCGCGAAGGACATGACATTCACGCAGCGACAGCTTCGAAAGTATTCTCCACACCACTCGAAGAAGTTACACGCGATCAGCGAAGCGCCGCAAAAGCCGTAAACTTCGGGATCATCTACGGACAATCGGCATTTGGCCTTGCGCAAAACCTCGGCATATCGCGGGGCGAAGCGAAAAGTATCATCGACAGCTATTTTGAGCAATACAACACGATCAAATCCTATATGGACCGCACGATCAACGACGCGCGCGAACACGGATTCGTCGAAACGATTATGAAGCGCAGACGCTACCTGCCGGACATCAATTCTGCCAATGCAGTCGTGCGCGGTTATGCCGAGCGGAATGCGATCAATGCACCTATCCAGGGATCCGCGGCAGATATTATCAAGCTCGCAATGATTGAGGTAGACCGCGCGATGGTCGAACAAAAGGTGCAATCTAAGTTGCTGCTGCAGGTACATGATGAATTGGTATTTGACGTGCATGTATCCGAAAAGGAGCTCATGCCGGAACTCGTGCGCAAAGCGATGGAAGCTGCGATCCAGTTGGCAGTGCCGATGGAAGTCGAAGTGAAGATCGCGAACAACTGGCTCGAAGCGCATTAAGCAATCTGATATGGAAAACGAACAACCCGAAACAGCGGTCATTGTACACAGCCTTTTGCTGAAATCCGCACCTGCGGAGGTTTTTGAAACCCTGATGGATGAAAAGAAACACAGCAAACTGACAGGTAAACCAGCAAAGATCGCCCCGAAAGAAGAAGGAGAGTTCGCCCTGCTGGGCGGCTTTGCACATGGCATCAACATCGAGGTCAGAAGGGGGAAGAAAATCGTGCAAGCCTGGAATTGCAGCGAAGCCGGCTGGCCCGCAGATCATTTTGCGATCTGTACGTTTGTGCTCGCACCTGCCGAAACCGGAACGAAATTGTCTTTCACACAAACCGGTATTCCACCGGAGCTGTTGGAAACCATGACGGACTTCTGGACGAAAAACTATTGGGAGAAGCTGACGGCAATTTTCAAATAAACGAAGTGACAAATTCAAATCATTCTTGCCTGATAAAATTTTTTAAAAACGAAGACTGGATCTCGATTTTTGAGCCGTTAAACTTGATTTAAATCGAAAACTAAAAATCCGAAGCGCGAAAGGGCCTTAGCAACCGTGCTTGCGCAGGCGCACCAAAACCCGCTAAAAATGGATGAGAAGCGTAGCTTCGAAAGAGCAAGCGTTAGCGCGGCTCAGGGATAACTTACATTTCGGGTTTTGGAAGCATAAGTGAGTTAAGGTTGCGTAGCCCCTAAAGCCGTTTTTGGTTCCTTTTTTCGGCCTGCACCCCGAAGGAGCAGCGAAGCTACCCCGGAGGAGCCACGAAGTGAAAAAAGGGACAAGATTTTAAACCTCATAAACCACCTCCCAGCCGCGTAGCGTAAGCGCCCGGTGCATCGTCACCAATTCCTGTGCGGAGTGCAATTGATCCTGTATCGCTTCAAATTTCAGTACATTTCCGTGTATTGCTGGCGTCAGCCCAAAAGGAAAGCGTGTCTCCTGGCGGGTTTTGCCGGTTGCTTCCAGCGATTGGATGAACAGCTGCAATAAACGGATCGCTTCATTGGCCGACCACTTGAAATCTGTCGAACGCACGGAATGGAAAAAGTGGATGTGATCCCTGGCGCGTGTCAGCAATACATTCAGGCGCTTGCTGCCCAATGCCTGGTTCAGCGGACCGAACCGCAGGTTGAATTGCCCGGAGGAATCAAAGCCATAGCCGAGACTGATGTACAGCACATCGCATTCATCGCCCTGTACCTGTTCCAGTGTCCTGAAAAAAGCCGTTCCGGCGTCGATGCGTTCCTGCAATTGCTGCTGGGAAACGTTGTCGAGCGCGTTCCAGATCGTTTGCAGCTGCGCTTCGGAAAAAGCCACGATTCCCGGGGTTTCCGAATCTGCCAGGCGCGGTTGCAGGAACTTCACAAGCGTTGCTGCTTCCTGTATATTGATGCGGTCTTCGTACACGGCATCCGGAACATAATGTCCTTGCACGCTGCTTTTTTCCGTTCCCGGCGAAGGATAAACGATCAGCTCGTTGTCGTAAAAATGCCGGTTGGAGAAAGCAATCAATTCCGGCTGGCGACTGCGGTAATGATGCCTTAACGGTACTTTCGACCAGTAATAGCTCGCCTGGTGCAGCAGATCAACAGCAGATATACCGCCCGTAAAATAGCCGGAAGGAGACATTTGTTGCGCATCTCCGGCTACAAGCGCGTGCCTGGCGCGTTGCAGCGAACCGAGCGCATTGGGAAGCGGAAGCTGGCTCGCTTCGTCAAAGATCACACAGTCGAAAATGCCGGTTTGCATCGGGAAAATATGGGCTACCTGCGTCGGTGTACTGAGCCACAACGGATTCAGCAATTCGATCCAGATGCGTGCGTCGGAATCCACAAGCTCGCGGATCGTTCGGTGTTGCCTGCTTTTTCTGAATTCTTTAACCAACAGCGATTTGCCTGCTTTCAATTGGCTTTTCAAGGTCCGTTGTGCTGCGTTCAGCGATGGTGCGGGCGTCAGCAGCAATTGGTTGTATTCCCTGAACTTTTGCTGGCGCTGCGCATGGATGTGACGCGCAAACAATGTGTGTTCGGAAGCCGCTGTCTCAACGATGCGCGTGAGTTGGTTTTGGAGCGTGTCGCCTGTGAACTGCGCGAGCTCGGGGAACAGGGTCTCGAATTTTACGCGGTTGGAGTGTAATACAATGGCTTCGCAGGCCGCTTTGGATCCGGCGCGCTGCAGCAGGCGGTATAGGTTTTCTGGTAGGGAAGCAAGTGCTGCGCTGATGGGAAGCACGCGCATGATTGCATCTGCTGCCTGGTGCAATTTCGGGCCGATCGCCTCGGTTTCCTGTAAAAAAAGGATGTCCTGCAAGGTGCGCTGAAAACGTTGCAGGTCCTGCAAATGCTCTACCAACTGCCGGCGAAGTGCGGGAGAGAGTTGTTCTATTTGATTGAGTTCATTCTCACTTTCGTGGTCGCGCTGGTGGAGGATGTATTGTATGCTTTCCAGTTCGAGTTCGGGTCTTTCGATGCCGAGCTCCAAAAGTTGCGCGCGGATTTGTTGCAGTTTTTCCTGCTGCTGCAGGTAGCTGAGCCAGTTGCGGATGGCAATATCGATATCGAGCTGTTTGTTTCGAAGGGCTTGCCTCACCTGTTGTTCCGCTTTGCGCCGTTTCCACCAGCCTGCCGTTGCGCTGCGTTGCGCCTGCCAGCTTTGTACCTGCGAAAGGCTGGGGGCGATTTGCCAGTTGTCGCGTTCTGGTTCCTGCAATTGCAGCTGCGCAGATTGTTGCAGGAAGAGCTTGCGCAATTTTTCGAATTGCTGCCGGGACCTGGGACGGGAAAATAACGGACTGTATTTCCGGTACGATTCATTGGCCAGCAATTGACAGCGCGAGCTCTGTTTGATACGCAATGCAAGCTCGCCCGGCGTTTGAAAATCGAGCAGTTTGCTGAGCTCCTGGAATGCTGCTGTGAGCCTTTCCAGTGTGCGGTCCAGCGATAAGGGCGAACCGAAAGCCTGTTGCCTGAAGCATTGAAACGCGGCGAGCGATAGATCTGCGGCCACACAAATGTCCAGCGTTTCCTGCTGGTCGAGCCAGGTTTGGATGTCGGGCACATCGGAAACATACGGCACATCCCGGAAATCCCGGTGGGCAGTAAGCTGGTTAAAAGTACGCAGGGAAACCCCGCCAATCAGTTGCCGCGACGCGAGCTTGTCGAGCGTAAGTTGCAGCTGGTCTGTCAACTGGTCAGACAGCAACAGGTTGGCCGGCGGTAAATTTGTCTCCTGTTCGAGCTGCTCCCAGGCTTGCTGTAAGTGCTGAATAAAATCTGCCGGTTTGGTTTGACTGTGGGCAATGAATAAATAAGTGTCTAACCCGTAAGGCGCGAGTTTTTTGACCAATACTTCGAGTGCAGCTTTCTTTTCTGAAACCACGAGATTCGTAGTTCCGGCATACAGCATTTTTGCCATGAGGTTGGTCAGTACCTGTGATTTTCCGGTTCCCGGAGGTCCCTGAACGACGATATTTCCCGTCTCGAAACGTTCGAAAACGGCTTGTTGATCCGCATCGGCGGCTGTAATCAATTGGGGTGTCAGGACGAGTTGTTGTAGCGGTGTTCCACTTGCCTCTCCAAGTATTTGCTGCACGAGCGGACTCAAAGCAGGAGATTCCAGTAACAATTCGAGTTCCCGAACCACCTGGTAGCGGTGGTGGTGGAAATTTCCGTAAATGGCAAGTTCGACAGGCGCAAAAGGCAGCTCCGTTTCGGCCAGCCAGCTGTAAAAAGCCGCAACCGTCTCCGCAGGAGCGATTCCTGCAGGCATTTCCCAGTACAAATCGTAGCTGCGCACGAGTTCATTCTGTAGGAAGGGATTCAGCAAAATGCTTTCGGATTCCGGGATCAGTGTGATTTCCTGTTTCACGCGGTTGATCGCATAAGATACAGGGATCAGCAACACCGGTGAAAGAACGGTTTTTCCTTTATATGCCCAGGAAATACCACCCAGTGCGAGACAAAGTGTATCCGTATCGGAATTACGCTTGTTCTGTATCGTTATTTTCAACAGTTTCTGCCACGCCGGATCATAAGGAAAAATGGCAATCTCTTCAGCAGGTTCAATGGCTGTAATGCCGGATTTCAGCACAGCCTGTATATCTGCCAGCACGTCAGATGCCGGGATCTCGGTGAGCGCGAAGATAAAATCTTGAAGCTGATATGTATGTGGTTTTTCCAGAACTTCAAAAGTACTGAATTTAAGTTTTAATCCGCGTTGAAAGCGGAAAGCTGAAAGTAAAAGGTCAATGCCGGGGTTCGGCTTTCGGACTTTGTGACTTGCGGATTTTCAACTTTCCGACTATTTATTCTAAATTTGCCGGTAATTCAGGATAGCAAGTACACCATGAAAGAAAAAGAAATGAAATTCGGAACCAAAGCGATCCACGCCGGCGTTCATGCAGATGCTGCCACAGGCGCCATCATGACTCCAATTTACCAGACTTCGACCTATGTACAGGACGGTGTCGGCAACCACAAGGGATATGAGTATTCCCGCACGCAAAACCCAACGCGTCACGCTTTGGAAAAGAACATTGCGGCGATCGAAAACGGGAAATATGGCGCTTGTTTTGGTTCGGGCCTTGCGGCGATCGACTGTGTGATCAAAATGCTGAATCCAGGCGACGAAGTCATTTCAACAAATGACCTCTATGGAGGTACTTACCGTCTTTTCAAAACGATTTTCGAGAAATACGGCATTAAATTTCATTTTACAGGTATGGGCGATGCATCCGCAGTGGAAGCGCTCGTCAATGCCCATACAAAAATGATCTGGGTGGAAACCCCGACCAACCCGATGATGAACATCGTGGACATCGAGGCAATGGCGAAGATCTCCAAAAAAGCCGGCGCAATGCTCTGTGTTGACAATACATTCGCGACACCTTACCTGCAAAATCCACTCGATCTGGGTGCTGATATCGTGATGCACTCTGTAACGAAATACCTTGGTGGTCACTCGGATGTTGTCATGGGTGCGCTGGTTACTTCAGACGACGCCATTGCTGCTGAAATGTACCGCATCCAGAATTCAACAGGTGCTGTAACGGCCCCGATGGATTCTTTCCTCGTGCTGAGAGGGATCAAAACACTGCACCTGCGCATGCAGAGACACGGTGAGAACGGCGAGAAAGTGGCCCGTTTTCTGGCCACACATCCAAAGATCGACAAAGTGTACTGGCCTGGATTTGAAACACATCCGAACCACGAGATCGCGAAAAAGCAGATGCGCGGTTTTGGCGGGATGATCTCTTTTACGCTGAAAGGTAATCAACTGGCAGATGCCCATCACATAGTCAGTAAAGTAGAGATCTTCGCCCTGGCGGAATCACTCGGCGGCGTGGAATCGCTGATCGGACACCCGGCTACAATGACACATGCATCCATTCCGAAAGAAGAACGCGAAAAAACAGGTGTTGTGGATTCGCTGATCCGACTGAGCGTTGGTGTCGAAGATGTAGAGGACTTGATCGCCGACCTGACGCAGGCATTGGCTTAAGCAGCAGTTTTTCGCTATGAAAACAATTATTATTACAGGTATTTCAAGTGGCATCGGAGAAGCGCTTGTGCGTGCGCATGCCGCAGAACCCTGTGAAATCATAGGAATTGGTCGCAGTTGTACATACAACGCGGCCAATTTCCGTTTTGTGTCCTGCGACCTGTCGGATTGGAATGCTGTTGAAAATCTCGATCTCGACCTGGCAAATGCTTCGGAGCTGTTGCTGTTCAACAATGCAGGCATGATCGGCGAGATCAGCCGCTTGTCGGAACAAACGCATGACATCTCCGCGGAAGTATTGCAGGTCAATACGATCGCTCCGATCCAATTGACGCGGAAAGTAGCTGTCGCAGCAGGAGACCGCATACCATTCACCGTGGTCAACATCAGCTCGGGAGCGGGCAGAAAGGCGATCCCGTCCTGGCTGGCCTATTGTACGTCGAAAGCCGCGCTCGACATGTTTTCGCAGACCTTTCTGGCTGAAGAGCAGGAACGCGGTCGTGCAACGCGGGTATATGCCGTTGCGCCGGGTGTTGTAGATACCGGGATGCAGCAAAAGATCCGGTCGGCAGCAGGTGAGCAGTTCTCGGCTTTGGACCATTTCAAAAGTCTGAAAACAGAAGATCAGCTCGAAAAACCGGAAACAATTGCCGCGAAACTGTTACAACTTCTTGCTTTGCCCTACAAGGGGGAAGTTGTCGTATCCCTGCGGGATTTGCCTGCACAGACTTAAATACCATTAACTCAATGAGAGACCCCGTTTAATATTAATTTCACATTCGTTCCAAACGTTTTAGTAACTTGGATCGTTGAAACAGTAGATGAAACAAGCTAAAACTATGAAATACAAAGTCTTCGCATTTTTTGTGTAAGACATCATCAGCTGATTCCTGTCCGGTATTCCGGTCAGAGGGAGCAACTGAAAAACAGGTTGTCGAAGCAAGCCGAATGCGGAAGCCGGACAGCATTTTTTAATTATTGATCTATGAAAAAAATGAGTACTGTAACATTTAAATCAATTTTCCTGGGATTGAGCCTGCTGGCAAGTGCCACGTTATCGGCACAGGTGCGCCAGTTGGATCCTTCAAACGTACGTGAGGGGGAATCTGTCGAATACTGCCGTCAGCACACCCACATGGAGGAATTGCTTGCCAATCCGGCTGCAAGAGCTTCTTTTATGCAGGATCAGCAGATCCAGCAGCAGGTAGAACAACAATTGTTGTCGAATCAGGATGAGCAAACCCGTGGAACGGTTTACAAGATCCCGGTTGTATTCCACATATTACACAACGGAGGAGCGGAAAATCTTTCCCGCGAGCAGATCCTCGACGCGTTGTTCATCATGAACCGTGACTTCAGAAGACAAAATGCAGATGCAAACAATGTTCGCGCTGAATTCCAGGGCCTTCCTGCGGATGTAGAGATCGAATTCGTGATGGCAACAAGAGCGCCAAACGGGGCTTGCTTCAGTGGAATTACACGTACGAGAAGCGCAATGACTTCCCAGGGTGAAGACGGCGGAAGCCAGGTACAGGCGATCATCGCCGGAAATGATGTTTACAATGACGTATGGCCAGGGAATAAATACCTGAACATCTTTGTTTGCGAAGACATCGGAGGTGCTGCCGGTTACACGATGTTGCCAAGCAACTGGGTAGGAAGCGTGATGCAAAACGGAATCTGGGTATTGTCTACCTACGTAGGCTCTATCGGAACATCTTCCCTGAATACAAGCCGCACACTGACCCATGAGGTTGGACACTGGCTGAACCTCGACCATGTATGGGGTGGAACCAACAACCCGGGTGTTTCCTGCGGAAGTGACGATGTGGATGATACACCGGAAACAATCGGTGCAACCAGCTGTAACCTGAACCAGGCGGTTTGCGGACCTCTGGCGAATGTCGAAAACTACATGGATTACTCTTATTGTTCTAAAATGTTTACACCGGGTCAGAAAGCGAGAATGCGCGCAGCATTGTTGTCAACTGTCGGCGGAAGAAACAATATCTCTTCAGTAGCAAACCTCGTTGCAACAGGTGCGGACGGATCAGCACACATGTGTAAGGCTGATTTCATGTCGAACAAGCGTGTTGTGTGCGTAGGCGGACAGATTCAGTTTACAGATCTTTCCTACAACAGCGCAAGCGGATGGAACTGGAGCTTCGCAGGCGGTACGCCGGCAACCTCAACAGAACAGAATCCTTTGATTACCTATACAACTCCGGGAACTTACGAAGTGCAACTGACATCGACAGATGGAACGATCACGGACGGAGAGGTGAAACAAATTTATATTACTGTACTTCCTCCATCTACAGGACTTCCGTTCTACGAAGGGTTCGAATCTTATTCTCAGCTCAGCGACGCTTCTACATTCATGGCAAGCAACCTGGACAATACAGCCAATTTTGTGCTGGCGACGAATGTAGGTCACTCAGGTACAAAGAGTGTAAAACTTGACAACTTTTCCCAAAATGGTTCCAACGTAGATGAATTGTATTCTTCCAAGATCGATTTGTCAGGCGTAACAACTACACCGGGTGTAACACTCAGTTTCCGCTATGCATACCGCAAAAGAGCAATTGCGAACAGCGAGTCTTTGCTGATCTCTATTTCTGCAAACTGTGGCGAAACCTGGCAGCAGCGTAAGTCCATCATTGGAAGTACCTTGTCCCCAACGGCAGTTACGACTTCCTGGACACCAACTTCAGAAGATTGGACAACCGTTCACATGACGAACATCACCAGCCAGTTCTGGACAGAGAACTTCCGTTTCAAATTCCGTTTCGAAGGCAATGGCGGTAACAACATCTACCTCGATGACATTAACATTTACCCGGGTGCACCGTCCAACGACATCGTGCCAGGTACTGCGGGATTGAACGAAAATACAGCTGTAAGCGACTTGGTTGTTTATCCAAACCCAACCGAAGGCGAACTGAATGTGCGTTTCGGCGTGGAGTCTGCAACAGATATGAATTTCGTAATGACCGACCTGATGGGCAAGACGATCCAGACACAATTTGTTCAGGCTGCTACAGGTTCCAACCTCGTAATGTTGTCGACAGAAGGTCTGGCAGCAGGCATGTACCTCTTGCAGGTGAAAGCCGCTACAGGCATGCAGGTGATCGAGCTCATGGTTAAATAAAAATATTTCAGGCAACTGATGCTGAGCCCGTGAATTGTTTCACGGGCTTTTTTGTGCGCAGACAGGACATATTCAGTCAATCTCTGTATATTTGCATCTTAAAATTTATGTAATGTCAGACAATTCATCCTCCCAACAGATTATTTCAACCACGAAGGCGCCGCTTCCGGTAGGTTTGTACCCACATGCGCGCCGTGTAGGAAATCTTTTGTTCCTTTCGGGAGTTGGACCGCGCACAGCGGGATCGGATGCTACGGATTCGGCTGTACCCGGTTTGAAGCTCGATAAAAACGGGAACTTCATCGAATTTAATTTTGAAGCACAATGCCGCAGCGTATTCGACAACGTGCGTATCATCCTCGAAGAGTCCGGTTCCGGCTGGGACAAGCTCGTGGATGTAACCGTATTCCTCGTCGATATGAAACGCGATTTCCATACGTATAACAGGTTGTATGCAGAATATTTCAAAGACAACCTGCCTTGCCGTACCACGGTTGAGATCAATTCCCTACCTACGCCGATTGCCATTGAATTGAAGTGTATAGCAACCATTGATTAAAAAATTATGTCAGGATTTATCATTCGCTGCGCAGTAGCAGCATTCACCTTGTTTGTATTGTTTTATGCTTTCGCTGCCGGTCACTGGGGCTGGGGTATCGTGATGGTCTTTGTTTGCGCGCTCGTTGGATTGAGCTTCTTCCGCAATGAGAACATGATTCTTGCGCTGAACCAGATGCGTGTCGGAAACCACGAGAAAGCAGGCAAATACATGAAAAGAATTTCCCGCCCGGACCTCTTGCCGCGTAAGCAGCACGCTTACGTCCTGTTTTTGCAGGCGATGCTGGGAACGCAGGAACTTGGTTTTGCGAAGAGCGAGCAAATGTTGCGCAAAGCGATCGGGCTCGGACTCAGAACCAGCCAGGACAACGCCGTAGCGCGTATGCACCTTGCGGGAATTTGCGCGCAAACCGGTAGAAAGACCGAAGCGACAACCTTGCTGGCAGAAGCCAAGAAAATGGACAAAGGCAGACTGATGAAAGAGCAGATCACAACGATGCAAAAGCAATTGAGCATGACCGCTTCGAAAAATCAAATGCGCATGGCGCAAATGTCCGGCGGAAGACGCAAGACACCCCGCGCGAAGTAAAACTGAACGATCCTGGAAGCGACGCGTCTTTATGCCCAACCCTGGGCCGATTATGAATTACTCGATGCCGGAGGCGGTAAAAAGCTCGAGCGTTTCGGGGAGATCATCACGATCCGGCCGGAATTGCAGGCCTATTTCAAGTCGGAGTGGACCTTTGAACGCTGGTACGAGCTTGCGCACTGGGAATTCGTGGAAAAATCCAATACGCAGGGAAGCTGGAAGAATATCCATCCGACGGAAGCCAAATCCTGGGCACTTTCATTCGATACACTGAAATTTCACCTGGAGCTCACGAAATTCAAGCACGTGGGTATCTTCCCCGAACAGGAGGCGAACTGGCGTTACATGCAGCAGAATACGCGTCCAGGACAAAAAATACTGAATTTATTTGCCTACACTGGTGCGGCTTCTTTGGTGGCGCGCAAAAAAGGCGCAGCCGTCTGGCACGTTGATGCGGTGAAGCAGCTCATCACCTGGGCAAACCGCAACCAGGAGCTTAGTAGCCTGGAAGACATCAAATGGGTGCTCGAAGATGCACTCAAATTCGCCCTGCGCGAAGTCAAGCGGGGAAACACTTACAATGGGATCGTCATGGATCCGCCGGCTTTCGGACTCGGTGCCAAAGGCGAGAAATGGATACTGGAAAACCAGTTGCCCGTACTGCTGGAAACTGCACATGCATTGTTGCAACCCGGTGCTTACCTGATCCTGAATACCTATTCGCCGAAAGTCAGCCTGAAAGATCTGCAAAGGATAGGCAGCAGGTATTTTGAGGCGAAACAGCTCGAAACGTTCGAGTTGTGGGGTAAAACGAAAACAGGTCGTGACTTGTATTACGGCAACCTTTTGCGGGCTAAGAAATAACCGCAGCATCTCATTCTTCTTGATACATTACTATTGTTGCTAGCGCAAAACCAGCGTTCGGTAAGCTGTCGCGCCTGCAATCAGCACGAGGACATACAGCAGTTCCGGGCCGGCGAAAAAATAAGTAGACCCCAGCCAGAGTGCAGCTGCGGCGAGTGCCAGTAAAAGGGTCTTGAAATGCGTTTTACGGACTTCGCGGATCGTTTGCGTGCTGAATTTTCCCGGCATCAGGAAATGCATGCGGTATTGCGCATAACCGGCATAGATCACGAGCGGAATAAGTACAATTCCCTGCGGGATGCCCAGTTCCTCGTAAGCGAGAAATTTCCATGTCTCTGCCAGCGGATTGAATGCGGGAATTAACTGGAAGAAAGCCTGCAATGCAATGAAAAAGATCAGCCCAAGTAAGCACGTGGTCAACAGCAATTGTTGCGTCGGAAAAGAGAAGGGTTGCTGCCTGTATTGCAGAATCTTCCGCTCGCGGACAAATGAAAAGCCGGAAGAAACGAGCAAATCAAGCACATAAAAAAGCAGGATGAAGTAAAGATCCCAGTTCCACCAGAAATATCCCAGCAAAGGAATCGCCAGCTCGCTGAGCGCCTGGACCATTTTCAGTTGTGCAGGCTTCATTTCAGGCGGTTCGCAGCATCGCGTGACAGGGTGTAATCCGGGTTGTATTTCAGGGCTTTCCCATATGCTTTCAAGGCGTCTGTTTTTCTGCCTTGCGTTTCATAGCACAAGCCGAGATTGTGCCAGCCTTTCACAAAACGTGGCTCCATATCCAGCGCGCTGCGGTAGAAATAAATGGCACTATCGACCTGGTCCTGTTCAAATTGCTTGATGTATCCCTGGTTGAAAAGGGCGAGGTAGAAATTCGTATCCGTTTGTATCAGGTGGCGGTAACCAGCCAATGCCTCGTCAAATTTTCGTTCCTGTTGCAGGCTGTAGGCAATGCCGTACAAAGCATCCACGGATTTAGGGCGGAGCTCGGCGGCCGTTCTGAAATATTCCACTGCCAGTGGATCCTGGTCTTCCGAATAAATGTAGGCGAGGGCCATGTAGCCTTCAAAGAATTTCGGGTCTTGCTGAACTGCTGTTTCGTAGGACGATTTGGCCAGCTTACGATTGCCGAGCGCGAGGTAGTTCGAGCCTTTCAGGATGTAAGCATCGCGGTAGCGCTTGTCCATGCGCAGAACTTCATTGATGTATTTGAAGGATTTCTCAAAATCCCCCTGCTGCGTATAGGTTGAGGCGAGACTGATGTATGCTTTTTTGTTTCCGGGCTGATTGGCGAGGACGTACTTGAAATGGCGCTGTGCGATCGCAACATCCACAACGCTTCTTTGCTGGCGGTTGTTGAGTGCATTGGCGTAGAGGAAACGCGCTTCGAGGTTGTTCGAATCGAGTCTGAACGCGCGTGCCCCGTCATTCAGCGCTTCATCGTAGAAATAACTGTCGAGGAACTTGTTGCCATGCTCTATCAGCAAAGGAACACTGTCGGGATAAATTTCGACAAGGCTGTCGAGGTTCCGCACCTGGTTTTCAGTGGAAGCTTCTTTGTGTTTACAGCTGGTTACAACGGCCAGCAGCGATAGAGCAATGAGTATGCGCATGTTTTTTTGTTTTTTGCAAATATAGCGATATCAAAGATAACCGAATACCATCCGTTCCATTCCTGCTTTGAGTTGCAGGTCGGTTTGATTGATTGAGCTGAAAATTACTCCGCAGAACGCGATCTCAGCCACCTCGGCAGGATCAGTGCTCCGATGAACAAATACGGGAAATAAGAGATTAGTCGCCAGAGCAAAGCGAGACCTGCCAGCAGCAAGGCGGAAGAACTGAGATCGGACATCAATTCACCAAAGGCATATTCGGCAATGCCGCTGCCGCCGGGTGTCGGACTGATCCGCATGAAAAGCCAAAGCACGAGCTGTTTTCCGAGGATGAACAAATGTTCGCTGAAGCGGATGTGCAAAAAAGCCTGGAGGATACAATTGATCACGAGGTAACGCGACATCCAGGAAAGTACCGTCGCACCAAAGCTGCCGATCCAGAAACTGAATGGTTCTTTCTTCAGCTCGTGGGAGGTAAGTACGATGTCATTGCCGGTTTCAAGTGCCTTTGGACGCCATTTTTTCAGGAATGGAAGCCGGAAGATGAAGCTCAGGAAACGACCGATCAGCTGGGGATACCAGAAAATGCTGATAAAGAGCAGCGCACATAAAAGGGCGAAGACGGAAAATCCTGCCCAGAAGATGAATTCAACGCTCTGCTGTGCGGCTGTATGTGCAGGAAACAACATTTCAGGCGCGATGAAGAAGAACACGAAAGGCACCATCAGCACGTAAAACAGGTTGTCCATCATCGTCGTGATGACAATGATCGCCGTCGACCTGCCGAGCGGGATCTTTTCGCGGTTCAGGATAAACATCGCGACAGCGGAGCCACTCAATACGCCGGGAGAAAGCGCTGAGGCGAATTCCCAGAGCATGATGACCGAAAAGCTCGATTTCCAGGTGAGTTTTTTCTTAGTCAGGATGCGGATGCGGACCATGTAAAAGAAATCGCGGCCCACCATGCAAAGCATCGCCATGAAGATCCAAATGACAGATTGGGTAGTCCAGTTGATCTCGGTGAGCAAATCGGCCAGCTGTTGTTGCCGGTAGGTGCCGTTGGGGTCGGGATTGAATTCTTTGGCATCGTTGAGGTCGATCTTTTGGTTGTGATTGGCGTCCTGCCAGCTGTGTGTACCCTGTCCGGGGCCGGTTTCAACGAAGTGTACCTGGCGCAGACTGGAAATAACCATCCACGAGGCAATGCCAAGCCCAAGCAGGACCGCGAGTGCGATCTTCCACGAGCTGAATGCGGATTGCAGGGGAGATTTTTCCGGCATACTGTTTACTACTTTTCAGGGGTTAAAAGAACTTCCATTTCCCAGTTCGCACGGACTTTGACCGCTTCGTTGAAAAACAGGATTTGCTCCGGTTGTTGTCCGAGCGCGAGGTTTCCGCCGTCCCATTGACCATTGCGGTTTTCGTCCAGCAATACGCGGAAAGTATACGTTTTCGGCTCGAGCATGTCAATGACCGTTTTTTCGGCATTTCCCGGATAAGGAATGCGGCGGACGACCGTGTTGTCATCCATGACCTGTAGGACCGCATAATCGGGTAAGTATTTCGCGGTCAGCACAATCGTTCCGAAGTTTTTCATGAGCTGGTACTTGACCGGAATTTCAATATCCGCCAGGGTTTTCGACCTTGCAAACAATACAGATTGCTGGAACAGTTTGAACTTCAGATCGCTATTGTCCGTGCTGTCAAAAATAACTTCCAGGCTGTTTTCCCCGATGATTCGGGCTAAATAGGGCATGGAAATCGAGTCGGATTTCAGCAACTGCATTTTGGTCGTGTCGATACCCGTGATGCGGTCGCTAAATCGGATCACCAGATGTTCTGTCGGCAGTAATACACCATTCTTCAGATTCGTGCGGAAAGCGGCATTGCGGGACCTGTCATAGGTTGACAAGCGCAGGCTAAGTGTATCCGAAAGCACTTCCGTGCGCACCACAATGGACATTTCAGCACTTTCGCCCGGTTGGACCAGCACGGAAATAGAATCTTTGGTATAGACCTGTTTCGGGCTTTCAACCTGGATGCCGTCCACAAAAACGGCTGCGTTTCGCAGGTCGGTATTCGCACCGATGGTCAACATTCCCGGTCCTTCAAAAGAAACGTTTCTGACTTTCGGTTTTCTTTCCGGCGCATAGATGCGAATCGGCACAGAATCGGTAAATGTACTGTCGATGTGGATGATCTCCGGCTTAAAACCGAGTCGTTCCGTACTTTGCCAGATCAGGTCGCGGTTTTGGTCTTCAAAAGCGAAAACCCGGAACGCGCCCGGTTTGATGTACGAACAGGTGAAATCCCCTGATCCGTTGCTCTGCGCAAAATAAGCGGGTTTATGGGTGAAATCCGCTTCATCCGCAGGATACAATCCCACCAGCACATTTTTCAGCGGTGCATACGTAAAAGCGTCGGTTAT